>CEON01091958.1_pt1 | contig 12378 bp, 8 predicted proteins | sample 530291 | NCBI WGS metagenome assembly CEON01 (sample SAMEA2619888, study PRJEB7988) | marine metagenome | biome: marine biome (ENVO:00000447); feature: surface water layer (ENVO:00002042); material: "saline water (ENVO:00002010), including plankton (ENVO:xxxxxxxx)" | depth 5 m
CCATATTTAGAATCAGTACAACAAAGACAAGGATTATACGCTTTTAGAGTACAAATGGATGAAAGTAATAACACACCAACTGTAATAGACAGAAACCAATTAGTAGGAGCAATATTCTTACAACCAACAAAAACAGCTGAATACATAGTACTAGACTTCAATGTACTACCTACAGGAGCTACTTTTGATGGTGGAGGAGGAAGTGCAGGAGGTGGCGGAAGTTACTAAAAAAGAAAAAAGTATTATATTTATAATAGAATAATAAAAATAAAATAAAAGATGGCAATATTAGAAACAAATCAAATGATGTTCACAGCTTTCGAACCTAAACTACAAAATAGGTTTTTAATGGAAATTGATGGCATCCCAGCATATTTAATTAAAAAAATAGCTAGACCTACAATAGAAATGAATGAAATAGTTCTTGACCATATTAACGTAAAAAGAAAGGTTAAAGGAAAAGCTAATTGGACTCCAATTTCATGTGATTTATATGATCCAGTAACGCCATCAGGAGCACAAGCAGTAATGGAATGGGTAAGATTAGGACATGAATCAGTAACAGGTAGAGATGGTTATTCAGATTTTTATAAAAAAGATGTTTATATTAGAACTTTAGGACCTGTAGGTGATGTTGTTGAAGAGTGGATATTAAAGGGGGCTTTTTGTACTAATGCTTCTTTTGGTGATATGAGTTGGGATTCAGATACTCCAGCAAACATATCAATGACTATTAATATGGATTATGCTATTCTAAATTACTAAAATTTTTATTTATTTAAAAAGAAAAGCGCTATTTTTAGCGCTTTCTTTATTCTACATATATGTATATCCGAACTAGTTTTATAAATAAATTAATAACGTTATGACACAAACACAATTTCCGGCTGAAGAAGTCACATTACCCTCAAAAGGTCTACTTTATTCTGAAGATTCTCCTTTAAAAAAAGGAGTTATTGAAATGAAGTATATGACCGCAAGAGAAGAAGATATTCTTACTAATGCTAACTACATTAAAAATGGTGTAGTAATTGATAAATTATTAGAATCTCTTATTACCACTCCTGGAATAAAATTAGATGATGTTTTAATAGGAGACAAAAATGCACTTATGTTAGCAGCACGTATTTTAGGATATGGGGCTGAGTATGAAGTAAAAATATTACACCCTGAAACAGGTAACGAAGAAGTAGCAACTATAAATTTATCTGATGTAACAGACAAAGAATTAGATGAAAATTTAATTATAGATAACAAAAATGAATTTAGTTTTACTTTACCTACTGCTAAAATAGATATTACTTTTAAATTACTAACTCAAAAAGATGAGAAAAAAATTAAAAGAGAAGTAGATGGTTTAGAGAAAGTTAATAAACCATCATCAGAAGGAACTGTAACATTAAAACATACTATACTTTCTATAAATGGTGATTATGATTCTAAAACAATAAGAAAATTTGTTGATACTGAAATGTTAGCAAGAGATTCAAGAGCTTTTAGAAAATATCTAGATAATATACAACCAGGAATCAATTCACAAGTTAATGCTGAATTTAAAGATGGCTATATCCTTTCTGATATAGAATTACCCATCAACCTTAACTTTTTTTGGCCTGACGCCACAGTATAGGAACATATTGTTTACTGAGATCCATGATCTCGTGTACCATGGTGGTGGTGGTTTTAAACACGAAGAAGTATACAATATGCCGACCTGGATGAGAAGATTTCACTTAGAAAAAATAGCTGAATTTATAAAAAAACAAAATAAAGCAAGAGAAGAAGCACAAAATTCAAACAAACAATCTTTAAGTAACTCCCCTATGGGGCCTAATATAAAATCAACTAAAAAACCCTCATCAATATACAACATTAAAAAGTAAAGGTATCACAGATACCTTTCTTTTTTTTATATTTATAATAGGAACAATAAACAATAAACATGGCTGAAGATAACATTAATGACAATATAGAAAAGTTTAGTAAAGACGCTTCCTCAGCAGCTAGTAGAATAGATACACTAAAAGATAAATTAGGAGAACTTAATCAGGCTAGTCAAACTGTTGGTAGTGGGTTTGATGGTTTTTTATTTTCAGCTAATGCACTTACAAAAACTTTAGAAAATAATAAAGATGCTTTAGAAAAAATTAAGTCTGGTCAAATGGGTGCTAATGAAGCCTCAAAACTTCAAGTAAAATTAGCCAAACAAACAGCAGACTTACAAGGCAGAAAAGAACAACTACAGAAAAAATTATTAGGGGGTACAAGTAAATTAACAGATGCTCAAAAATTTGAAGCAAAAGCATCTTTAGCAGGAATTAACTCTAAAATTAAAGCAAGTCAAGGTTTAGGAAAAGAACTTGAAAAAGCTACAGGGGGAGGTACTAAATTTGGAGCAGCTATGTTTAAATCTAAGGGTATTTTTAGTAAGATAACAGGAGATACTAAAAAATCAAATAAAGCAATAGGAAATTTTTCTAAATCTTTTGCATCAATGGGTAAAAAAGGAGGAGCTGGTTTTATAGCAACTTTAATGAAAGGAGTTAAATTAATGAAATTAATGAGAAGTTTAAACCCTCTTGGTGCTATAGCAGGTATACTAATGGCAGTAGTAAAAGGAATGATCAAAGCAAATAATGTTGCTGCAGATTTAGGAAGACAAATGGGTCTTACTGCAGGTGATGCTGGTTTAGTACGAAGTTATTTTATAGATATTTCTAATGCAACTAAAGACATACTTGACCGTGATCAAAGATTTATATTACCTGATGAAGTCCAAGCAGCTAACCAAGCTTTAAATAAATTATTAGGAACCCAAGCAACATTTCATAATGAAATACTATCAACAACGGCTGAAGAAGCTAAATTTTTAGGAATGTCATTAGAAACATCAGCAAAACTAGGACAAAGAGCTATGTTTTTAAATAAAACAAGAAAATCAATAACAGACAGTGTTATAGAAGCTACACATGCTGCTAGAGAAGAATTAGGTGTAAGATTAGATTTTAGAGATGTTTTACAACAAGTGGCTGAAGTATCAGGTCGAATAAGAGCAGTATTTGCAGATAACACTAAAGAATTAGCATTTACCCTTCAAAGAGCTAAATCTTTAGGAATGGCTTTAGGTGATGTAGCTGGTAATTCAAGAAAATTATTAAATTTTGAACAAAGTATAAATGCAGAATTAGAAGCAGAATTATTTTTACGAAGAGATTTAAATTTAGATCAAGCAAGGTTAGCAGCTATGACTCAAGATTATGATACATACATGAAAGAAATTACAAAAAATGCAGGAGACTTTTTTGAATTTTCTAAAATGAATGTATTTCAACAAGATAAATTAGCTGCAGCTTTAGGAATGTCTGCAGATCAATTATCAGACATGTTATATACTCAGGTAGGATTTGCTGAATTACAACAACAAATAACAAATGCATCAACTGAAGAAGAAAGAAATAGAGCAATGCAGCTTTCACTACAACAGAGATTTAACCAAGAAATGGAAAAATTACAAGTAATATTTATTAATATTATGGAAAAACTAACAGCAAAGTTATCATCAGGTAAAATGCCTAGACTTTTAAGATGGTTAACAGGTGCTAAAAAGGGAGAAGGAGCAGATCTTTTAGATACAGAGGATATTTATGGAGTTGATATAGATACAACTAAAACTTTAGATAATGTAGATGAGTTACAGATGGTAGGAGGAGTAAATGATATTATTACACAACAAACTAATACTGCTAACGCTTTAAATATGTCTTTAGATGAATTAAATACTCTTCTAAAAAATCAACAAAATGTAAATGTAAATGTAAATAATAGTATGGATTATGATGGTTTTAATGCGGGGCCAGCAACAACAACTTCAATTGATAGAACATCATATAGATATAATACTACATTTTATGGTCCTAAATACTAAAATTAAAATATACTAATATGCCAATAATAGACTTAATAGAAAATACTATGTACGGTTTAGGGGGAAATGAAGGTCCTAAATTTGATACATTTTACCCACAAACTGAACCATCAACAGGTACAGGACCTGCAGGTACAGATACTCCAACAATAGATACAATTCACGAAGTTTCTTTATTTTCAAGAGGTCCTAATAGAACAGGTTTATCATTATCAGGAATGCCTGGTCCTAAATTTGATATATTTTACCCACAAATGGAACCAACAACAGGCACAGGACCTGCAGGCACAGATGACCCTGTATATGATACTTTTGGTGAAATTTCTTTAATAAATGAAAATGGTACAAATCTTGGATTACAAGGACAACCAGGTCCTCAATTTGATAATTTTTATCCAGGAACAGAACCACCACAAGACCCTAATAATCCTACGCTTGATACGCTTCATGAACTTTATTTAACTTCTAATTTATCTCCTCAACTTCATTTAGGGGGTGTACAAGGATCTCCCTTTGATTTTGGTCCAGAACCTAACACAACAGATCCTAATTTAATAGATAGTTTCCATGAAGCTTCATTAAGTGGTCTTAACCCAACAGTTGTACTTCAAGGAACTAGTAAACCTATACCATCACTAGGTTACACATACCATCATGGAGGTACATCAGGATTTGCTCCTCACACACAATTAGGTTTAGGAGGAAATGAAGGCCCTAAATTTGATACATTTTACCCAGGAGTAGAACCAGGAACTTCAGGTCCAGGAGGTAATGAAAATTTTATAGTTGATACAATACATGAAGATTTATTAACACGACCTCTTCGTGACCCTAATAATAATATGGATTTTGATGGAAAAAAACCTAGAATTTTTACAGATAAAAATTCAAGAGATATAGCAAATAGAAGATCATTAAATCAAGTCCCTATAGATTCACTTACATATGCTGATGTAAATGACAATAATAGAACATCAACAGGAGTTCCTGATGGAGCTTTAATTCCTGAAGAAAAATTATTTACTAAACGTAATGGAATAGGGATAAGAGGACCTGCTTATGGGCAAGGATTTACTATAGATGATAAAGATTTACATGTATATTTATTAGAAAATAGAGTAGGATCAAACCATTTATTAACAACAGCACCTTATCATGAATCTAATACAGGTGGTAAATATGATTTAAATGGACAAACACCTGATAGTTATATAGATAAAATGAGTACTTTTGCATTAGGATTAGATAATTTAAATACCATTGGATAATGGCTTTAATTGATTTACTTACATCAAATGTTTTTAATAATGGAATCACTAAAGATTCTTTTGGTAATTCTTTAGTAGACGAAAATGGTAATAGCTTAACATACCCCAATACAAATTTAAGTTATGGAGGTCCTTCTAAAAGTTTTAATTTTGATAATAGAGATGGAAAAAAACAACCTATTTTTCATTTATTAGATAGAGTAACATGGTCAAATGATTCAGATGGGTTATTAACTAATCCAGATTTAAGAGGAGGAAATCATGGAGGAAATACACTTAATGATTTTATATTAAGAGGGGGTACAAACAGTTATTTTGAAAGAAGGGCACTAGATGTTAGAAGAATAACTAATTTTTTATTTTCTTTTCCTCAAGGAGTTAATTTTGATTTAAGACAAGTAGCTTTACAATTATTAAATCCTCAAGAAAATCAAAGAACTTGGTTACCTACTAATACTTTAGCTTCTGTAGCAGCTGCAGGAATAACAAGTTTTAAAAGAACAGGATTAATACCTGAACCTGTAGATATTAGTTATAATGCTGGTATAGGATTACCTGGTTTTTTAAGTGATGTTACTAACGCTTTTGGAGGTGGATATTTAGACTTACTTCCTAAAATAAACGATAGTGACATTACAAAAACAGTAGAAACATATTATGGATTACCTATTCCTTATGCAAGTTCAATAGGTGGAAGTGAAAAAGGTGTACTTAGTAAAATAATAGATAATCCTTTTGGGTCTAAACCAGATTATGATGCTAATTTAGAAAGAGAAGAGGGAAAAGAAGATAAAATTATTGACGTAAAAGTTATAGATAGAGTAAACTTTCAAAATATTATAAGAGCTAATAGTTATTCTTATTCCCAATTAGGAGCATATGAAAAAGATTTTATTCCTTTTAAAATTGAAGTAATAGACTCTGAAACCCCTACAGAATCTAATTTTATTATTTTTAGAGCATTTTTAGACAGCTTACAAGATAATTACAATGCAGAACATAATCCAATAGATTATAATGGAAGAGGAGAAACTTTTTATACATATAAAGGATTTAAAAGAAATATATCAGTATCTTTTAAAATAGCAGCTTTTTCAAGACACGAAATGAAACCACTATATAGAAAATTAAATTATTTAGTAGCCCAAACATCACCTAATTATTCTAATTTTGGTAGGTTAAGAACCCCTTATATGAAATTAACAATAGGAGATTATTTTTATAGAATACCAGGTATATTAAATAGTATATCTACACAATGGAGTAAAAATTACACATGGGAAGTTCGATTAGATGAAGAAAAAGACGCAGATATGTTAAGAGTACCACATATGTTAGATGTTGGTTTCCAATTTACTCCAATACACAGCTTTACTCCTAATAATAGTATAAAAACACCTTATTTAGGTATAGGAGGTAAATCTGATGGGTCTATGACAGGAGTAACACACCATTATGAAAATACAAATTGGTTAATGGATGGAGTAGAAGATTTTGACCCATCAACACTAGAGAAAGAAATTGATGATAATGTTACACAAACAAAAACAGAAGTAAATGCTTAATAGATTATCCCATATAAAAAAAATAGAAACTTCAGAAGGAAAAAGATATTATAAACCTTTAAAATATCCTAATATTCCTTTAGATATTAATGATTTATATGTTATAACAACTACTGGTGATAGACTTGACTTACTAGCAAATCAGTTTTACAATGACATTAGGTTATGGTGGATAATTGCAACAGCTAATAGAGATATAATTAGAAGAGATAGTTATGCATTAAAACCAGGATTAGAAATAAGAATCCCACAAAGTACTACACAAATTTTAAAAGATTTTGAAATATTAAATAAAGGTTATTCAGATGAGTAAAAAAGTTAAAGGTACCATATTTGAACCTTTTTACGGTTATGTAAAAGATCAATTAGATGGAAGAAAACTAATATTAGGTAATAATAAACTTGATACTAAAACTAATACCTATTCAGACCCCCAGTTAGACAAAAGATATTCTAACCCTTCTGATGGAACTAATCAAGAAGCTTTTTTTGCTTACACCACAGAAAAACAATGTTTTATTAGAATGATGTCTGGTGTTGATTTAGATATAAAAAATGCCGATACAGTAAGTGCTGAAATAGATGAATTATTAGAATTAGATTTAAACGAAAAAGGAGAAAGAGTACATGGAAAGTTTTCTAAAGATCATTCTCAAAATATGTTAGATGAACTTTATCTTAAACACCCTACGGGATTAGCAAAACAATATATCTTAGAAGGAGGAACAAGATTTTATAATGATGGAGGAGGAAATAAAGGAACAAGAGAAGGCTTCCCAACAGGAGAATTAGCTTTAGATCAAAATAGAGGATTTTCTTATGGAGATAGAAATGTAAGAGCAGACGCAAAAGATGGTTTTGGAGTTGTACCTATGCCTGGTATTATAGATGCAGAAATAAGAACAGTATCAGACAATGGTTCTCTTAGAGAAGCTAAAATTAACTTTGTTTGTTTTAATAGAAGACAATTAGAAATATTAGAATTGCTTTATATGAGACCTGGTTACATGGTATGTTTAGAATGGGGATGGAACCCTTACATAAGACATACTGATGGAACAGTAGAAAGAGAAAATAATGATTATACAATAAGACATGATTTTTTTGATAAAAATAAAGACATTGATGCGTTACATAGCAAAATAAGAGATTACAAAATACAAACACAGGGAAATTATGATGGTTTTATTGGCAATATAAAAAACTTTAGTTTTAAAGCAAGAACTGATGGAGGATATGATTGTTCTACAGAATTAATAGCGGCTGGATCTGTGTTAGAATTTATGACTCAACAAGCAGTTACAACTACAACAGATAAAAAAATAGAAACTTTTGAATCTTCAGAAGTAGAAATAAATGATTTATTTTTATTTGGTTTAAGATCTATAGAAAAAACTCTTAATGGTTCTGCAGAAAATTATTTAAGAGCAACAACAGGAACTATAGCAACTGAAGAAGAAAAAAAGAACGAAGAAGAATTACTACAGTTTAGACAAGAACAACTTAATAATTTTGCACCAGCATCTAGTACATATGTTTATACTCAACCAATTATCAATTTAGATCAATTAGAATCTATTGAACCAATTACGAAACCCTTATCGGCTTGTAATGATCCTGAAGCAGAAAATTTTGACGCTAGAACAGAAATAACAGACACAAATGATCCTGATTATGTACCAGGAAACCCAGATTTATGTATATATGGGGATAGAAGTAAACTATCTAGTACACAACAAAGAGAATTAAACAACATATTTTTAAATGTAAAAAACGATCATTATTTAAGAGGTTTTGAAAAAGTTACAAAATTATTTAAACAAGTACAACAAGTAGGTAAATTAGAAACTGATCTTATAGTTGAACATAGTACTAAAATGAGTTTTGGACTACAATCTATGTTTGATGGTACTATAGTAAAAAGAGTAGTACAAGGATATGGAAATGATATATCTGATACTGGTCTTAGAAGTCAACTATTTGTAAGATGGGATTTATTATGTCAAATGATAAATCATATGGGTTCATATCCTGATTTTAAAAAAGATCGATTATATGATCCTATAACTGAAATGACTTATTTAAATAATAATCAAAGATCATATAGAAAAACTTTTAAAGGAAAAAAAACAAAAGATCCTTCTATGAAAGAAGGAGAAGAAAAATTATATTTAAGTTATGAACCTCCTTATTTAAATGAAGAAGACCCAAGTTTTAATGTAGTTAAAATAGATGAATCAAAATATGGAGCAAGTGGTGAAGTAGATACAGTAACAACAGAACAAATAACAGGTAAAACCCATAAAGGTAAACCTCATCCTTTATTAGGTACTAGTTATGATGATAGGGTTTGTTTACTTCCCCATCAACCAATATTTGATGAACTTTTTGAATCAGGTAAAACAACTTATGATCCTAATTTTCAAGATACAGATAAAAATTTAAAATCACATGTTGCACCTAATGATTGGTTTTGTTCTTTTAGTTTAGATGAAAAAATAGGAAAAGATAGTAGAAATAAAATAGGTCTTATTTATTTTAATTTAGAGTTTTTAATAGATGTTTATGAAAATTTAAGATTAGAAAAAGCAGACACTATTATGACTAATGTAAAATATATAAAATTAAATAACCATTTTAATATGTATGATTACATTCAAGCTATATGGCAAGGAGTAAATGATGCAACAGCTAACTTTTATAAATTTACTATCGCTACAGAACATGAAAGATCTAATGTAGCTAGAATAATAGACCATAGATTTCAAAATGCAGGTAGTGAGTATTATACTTTTGTTCCTCAAGGAGTTAATTCAATTACAAGACAATTTAATTTTGATTCTAGTATAACAAGAGATATGGCTAGTATGATTAGTATAGCTGCTAGGCAACCTAAAAGTGAATCATCTTTAGAAGCTCTTTCTTTTAAAGCTTTTAATAAAAACATAAGACATAGATTTTTACCTAATAAATTTAAAGACCGAACATTTCTTGAAAATAAAAATACAGCTATTTTTGCTGGACTAGAATTAGAAAAAGACATTAAAGATTACCAAGAAATATGTTTAACATTATCTAATTATTTACATAAATTAAATACAGGTCATTTTGATAATGTTTATGAAGTAGGTGAATCAAAAGAAACAAAAGGTTTTAGTCATAATAAAGCTAAAGAAACTGCATCTGAATTGTTAAATTTAAGAAATAGTATTCAAAATAGATATCCTATAATGGATAGTAAAGGTAAATTAAATGAAAATAGAGGACTTTTTATACCAGGAAGAGTTCCAGCTAATACTGAAATAATTCCTATAAGATATAATGCACAATTAGATGGTATTTCAGGTATTCTTCCCTTTAATACATTTAAAATAGATGACACAAGATTACCATTTGGTTATCGTAGATCAGATTTAGTATTTGTAGTTTATTCAGAAAAACACAAAATAACATCAGGTCAAGATTGGGTTGTAGAAATAGGAGGACAAATTGCTTTTGAAAATAAGGGCTTATATGATAAAGGGATTCAAGGAGAACTTACAAAAACAAAAATTGTTAAAACCCCAAAAGTACAAGGATCATTTGATACTACTATGAGAATTTCTACTGATGGTTATGCATTTGTTATAGTAAGAGAAGGAGAAATAAACCCAGAAACCACAGCTTTAGGATATCCTGATCCTTATGAAGAAGATGGCAATGGAGTTGATATAACATCTAAATTTGCTATTGGGTATGGTTCACAAACATGGTATTTAGATGCAAATAATAATGAAATGACAACAGGTATAAAAGTAACTTGTAATTCTTGGTCTCAAAAAGTAGTAAATAATAAAAAAAGATGGGTATGTGATCAATGTAATATAGTAGACTTATATGGTGGACCTATTACAGAAGCACAAGCTCATACAAATAAAGAACTCCATAACCAAAGAGTAGTATACCCAGCAATGGCTAAAAATATTAAAGTCCCATTAACACAATATCAATTTGACGCTGTTGTTAGTTACGTATATAATATAGGAACAGGTACAAGTGGATCTCCTACATTTTATAAAAAACTAAATGCAGGAGATTATGCAGGAGCAGCAGAACAAATGGATGTAGTTAAATCAGGAGGACGAGTAATGAAGGGTTTAATTATAAGAAGAGCAAAAGAACAAGTATTGTTTTTAACAGGTAAATATGATTCAAAAAGAGCTGATTGGGATATATATGCTGCAACATTAATGAGTAATTATGGACATTTATTAAGCTAATAAATATTATGAGTTATTTACCAAAGTCTAAAGTACAATTAAAACAAGCTAAAGCAGGTGTTTTTGTTATTAAAAATACACTTCAACCTTTTATAGGACCTTATATAGAGACTAGCGGAAAAAAATATTATGCAGGTGTTAATTATATTACTAAAGGTCCTGAACTTATAAAACAAGGATTGACAAATTCGACTCAAAAATTTTTTAGTAATGAAGTTCCTACTAATGATTATAATGATTTAAAACCAGTAATTAAAGAATTTTTAGAAAAAGTAAAACACCCTCCAACAAGTAAAAATGTTCCTACCGAACAAGATTATCGAAGAGGTTATTATACAAGATATTTTATAAAAAGAATAAATTCGAATAATTATCAAGAAATAGATAAAGAAACCTATAATGATATTAACAATGAAACAAGTAAATATGATTATAATTTATATGAAGTAGGTTTTATAAAATGGTATTTAGTAGGAAATACACATAAATTTAATTCTATTCAAATTAGAAAATTATTAAAACAATTCCCTTATTTAATTAATTTATTTCCTATATTAAATGAATTTACTAGAATAGGAGAAACTGTGCTTGAAGACCAATATACTAGTGGAGGAGAATTATATTATGGTAATGGTACTGAATACATTGGAGAATATCATGTTCATCCTTCAAAAGGACCAATGGAAGGAGCAAAACATACTTTAAGTCCTCACTCTTATTTATATTATATAAACCAATTTCCTCAAACTCCTAATTCATATCAAAACTTTTTAGATAATTATAATAAAATAACATGTTATAGATGTATTCAATTAGGAGGAATTAATCAAGTTGTAAGTAATAAAAGATCTCGTCTTTTAGGATGTCCTGAAAAATCTTTTACAAACTTCACAGAAGCTTCTGAAGCATGTAATCCAAGACCTATAGATGATCCAAGCCAAGTATTTATCGATCCTCCTGAAAGACCAATAGATTTAACTCCCCAAAATGGGGGCCTTCCTGCTAGTGAAGAATATCCACCTCCTTATTATTCTGGTTTTGGAGGAGTAGGAAATTTTGGTAATAGTGGTGGTGTTGGTGGTTTTGGGGGAAGTAGTGGAGGAACCACTGGAGGTGGTGGTGGGTCAGGTGGTGGACAAGGAGATTATTTTGGATCTTGTTTTGTCCCTAACACACTAATTACTATGGCTGATGGAACTGAAAAAATAATAGCTGCTATAGAAGTAGGAGATAAAGTAAAAAGTGAAAAAGGAGAATCAACAGTACAGTCAATTCAAATTCATGAAGGAGATTTTACAGTATATTCTTTAAATAATAGTAAACCTTTTGTAACAGCAGAACATCCTTTTAAAACTATAGAT
>CEON01073734.1_pt1 | contig 12376 bp, 5 predicted proteins | sample 530291 | NCBI WGS metagenome assembly CEON01 (sample SAMEA2619888, study PRJEB7988) | marine metagenome | biome: marine biome (ENVO:00000447); feature: surface water layer (ENVO:00002042); material: "saline water (ENVO:00002010), including plankton (ENVO:xxxxxxxx)" | depth 5 m
TCACCACTTGTTTGCAAAGAGTTAGCTGCTAGCTCTGAAACAGTTAAGCCAGAAACACTTATTGTAACCGCTCCAGTAGCTGCGCTTACCGAAATACCAGTTCCTGCTACATTAGATGTGACTCCAGAATTAGTTAACGTAACAGTTCCTGACGTTCCACCGCCACTAAGACCTGTACCTGCTGTAACTCCAGTTATTGTTCCACTTCCGCCTCCACCAGTTGCAGATAATACGCCTTCTGCATCTATAGATAAACCACTACCAACTTTAATTAATCCAAGCGTGCTAGCACTTGCTACTTTTAAATTCTCGTCAAAGTATCTCCAGGCGTTATCTGTTTTAATTGCTAGCGCATACCTGCCATCTTTTTTAGCAACGCGTATTTCGTTATCTACGCCTTCTGTGTTTTTTAATGGAAAGCCAAATGGGCCAGTAATTGCTATCTGGTTAAAATTAGAATCTGTGTATTTACTTGCCAAGCTCTTTTACTCTTAAAACTCTATCCACTAATCTAGCATAAGCATCTTCACCATAAGTTTCTTTATAATATTCTGCAGCAGGAGAAGTAGAAATCATTTTCCCAGTTTCAGATTTTGATATACCTAAATAAAATGAATAATATAACATTGTTTCGTCAGTTATAAATCCATTTACTATCAATTCATTCCATAATTTGTCTTTATAATCTTCAGATTGATGAGTGTTTTCAACTTCTGCAAACAACACCAAAGCTTTATTTTGAGGTCTCCAATTCATACCTCTTTTTACTAACCATTCAGACACAGTTGTGTACTCTTCGTTTAACAAACCTCTTTGAAATTTAATTACTAATCTTTCTTTTTCTATAGGGTCAGTTATGTTTTCAATCCAATTATCAAATTCTTCTTGCACATTATATGTTTTGTATTCAACAAACTGACGTTCAGTTGTACCATCTTCTTTAGTAATATCTAAATATCTTCCTTTATTTTCTTCTACGTCTTTTTTAGTTTGAAAATATAAATTTAACATATAATCTACAGCTTGCGTATTTTCTTCCTTTAGAGTAGCAACGTCTTTAATATCTTCTTTTACTATATTATAAACTTGTTGATTAGTTCCTTTAGTTCTTCCAAAAAATCTTTTCCAAAATTTTTCACTATAACTTTTATCATCTTTATAAGATTTTAAATTTTGTCCATTTTTTAATTTAGTTTGTTTATATACTTCATTGCCTAATTCAACATAAAAATTATTTTTCATAGCTAATTCTCTAGACATATTATCTAATTGCGCTGGACTAATATTATATTTGCCTGGCCCTGTTGATTCATTAATATAATCTGCTAAATCTCTTATATATTCATCTTCTTCAAAATTAATTTTAACTTTATTATCTGCATTTTTATCAACGCTATGTAAATCATAGCCTGTATAAGAATTTTTATTGTACATAAAACCAATAGCAACGCCTAAAGCTGGTGAAATATGTGTTGTCATGTCTACTGGTGAAAGTGTTCCAATCACATTTTTCATGTATTCTTTTCTCATGCTTTCTGCTTTTACAGGGTCTCCAAAAGAAGATTCTAATAATAAATTAGTGCCATGAACCACTACTTTAGAAACATCATCCATAGGAACTTTTAAATAAATTTTTTCTTTTTTTCCATCTTGTGTATCTATTGGTTCGCCAGGTAAAAAAACTATCCAATTATCATATTCTTCATATTCTGGAACTTGCATTCTGTATTCTTCTGTTGTTCCATAATGTTTATTATAAAACCATATAGCTCCAGCAGCTGCAGCAACTTGCGCTGATTTAGCAGCAAAAAGTTTTGGATTTTTTCGTGCTGATTCAACCATACCTCTTGTTGCTGTAACTCCTGCGCTTAAATAAGGAACAACATTATTTGCTGCTTTTACTGCAGAACCACCTGTATTAAAATCCATAATGTCTCTTGCGTAAGCAGTTGCTTCTTTTGGAGAAAAACCATTTTTAATAGCGCGATTTCTTACTGCAAGTCTAGTCCATATTTCACTAGATTCTCCAATATATCCTGCTGCAGTATTAAACATATTAATTGCTCTTTGTGCAGGAGAGCTTACATATCCAGTTTTACCAAAAATTTGACCTTGTGATGTTAAGAAAGACATTTGACCACCTTCTAATATATAATCTTCCCAAGCACTACCCTTACCTCTTAACCATGCGTCTTTAGCAGTTTCAATATAATCTTTACCAAGTTGTTTTAAATACACAGGCAGTTTTGTGCTGTATTGGTCAGTTCTAAAAAAATTGTACATAATATCTCTAGGCATATTTGTAAAAACAAATTTTGGGTTATATCCCGTAGCCATCATTTGAACTATAGTTTTTCCACTAAAAAATTGTAACATTTTTGCTGTATTACTGGTCATTTGTGGGTCAGCTTTTATCCAGCTATCATAAAAATTTTTATCTAAAGATAATTGTTTTTTTACACCATTGTCTATGTATTCTATTCTTCTAAAATTTTGCGGAATACTTTCAAATGGTTCTATTTTTTTAACAAAACCATTTTGCGGTACATCGTCTGCTATTTTAGCTAATGATAAATTAGCGTTATTTTCAAAAATCATAGAATTTTTCATGCGTATTGCGTCATGCATATTACGCGCCCAATTATTATCTATACCTAAAATACCACCACTTTTTAAAGATTTTCCGTATTCATCAGTAGAATTAATTACTTTTCCACCTAAACCCCTTATAGCGTTTGTTTTGCCTTGTTTATTTAAATAATTTTTTCTTTGATAATCATAAAGCATCCATAAATCAGTAGTTACATCATCATAAACACCTGCGTTGTTTAAATCTTCTAAATTTTTTCTATATTTATCAAAAATTATTTCTGCTCTTTTTGCTACCCTAGGATGAACATCTTCTATGTATTTTACATAATTTTGCATATCTGCTAAATGTTCATAAACATCATCAACTTTATATTTACCATTTTTATCCATAACTGGTTTGCCAAATTTTTCGCTAATTTCAGCTTGTAATGCGTAATTATAATCTTGAGCTTTTTTAATTTCTGCTTTTAAATCTTTAGATTTATTTTTTGTAGCAGCAGTTTTTGGTTGTTTTTTTAAATCTTCTAATTCTTTTAATTTTCTAACAATTTTATCTTTGTTACTTTCATAAATAGCTAATTCTCTTCTTGTTTGTACATACCTATTTAATTCTTTAGTTTCTGTTTTAGTTAATCTTTTAGGGCCAAAAATATACCCACCAGTTACTTCTCTAAAAATATTGTCAAATTCTCTTTGAGCAGCTCCTGTAGCTCCTTTAATTAAATTTAAATTATTAACAGCTTCTTTTGCTAATTGTATATTTGCTCCAGAATTATTTATTAATTTTTTAGCAGTATGATTAATATCTATAATTTTTTCTAACGTTTTATCCCATAAATTTGGTTTAAATAAATTTAAAGTAGAATCTAACTGTTTATCTTGAAAGTCTAATTTTCTAGAATATCTTTGTGTTCTATCATTCCAATAAATACTAGGTTTTACTGGCATTTTTGTATTAGCTGCAGTTATAAACTTTGCAAATTTAGCAGTTGTTAGATTTTTACCTTTTTTTAATCTATTTACAACCCAGTTCATTTGTGCTTTAGTCAAACCGCCAAATGACATTTCCATGTATTGCGTAGTATCCATTTTTCTTAAACGCTGCTCTTCTAAATTCTTTTTGACAATTTCCCTAGCTCTTTTTAGTGAATTGTTAATATTTGCAATTTGACCTCCGCTTAAATTAGGCGATTGTAATTTTTTTTCTAATACAACAATATTCTCTTTCATTGCATCAAATTCTTCAATTAAAAACTTTTCTCTTTGCTGCGATATTCTAACAGTTTCTTTTTCTTTATTTTTTTGTATTTGTTTTTTTGTTGGCGTACCTTTTTTTGCTATTATTTTTTCAATAGGAATGTCTAATGGTAAGCTATCTTCTGGGTCAGTTTTTTTCTTATTTTTTGGTTTTATATTTATATTATTGTCATCTAAAAAATTAATTTCTATTTGTTTGTTTTCTTGTATAACATCATCTAAAGCCTTTGCAGCTTTTGGATTTTCATCTAAAGCCTTAACTAGTTCAGCTATTTCAGGTTCTATTTTAACTGGCTTTCCCTTTTTTTGTATAGTTCTTGCTTTTTCTACGTCAATCATTTTTTTAGCTAAAGCATTTTTTAAAGCTGTATTAGCAGGTGGTACATATTTATATCCAACAGCAAATAACGCTGAGTTAACAGGGTTTCTCCAAAACCTCATAACAGCTTTATTATGTTCTTCGCTACCAAATGGTCGTAAAGGATTTATCCCTAATGCAGTTATAAAATCATTTGAAAAATCCATTGTTTCTGGAACTATTGATGCCACTAGTCCTAAAACTGATTTAGTAAAATTTTTACCAGATTCTGTGTCAGCTTCAAAAACAAATTTACCTGCTTCATTTGCTATTGTACCTATAGCGTAAGGAACAGATGCTGCATCTACCACTAAGTTAGCTATACCTTCATTTAAATTAGTTTGTTCTCCTGTTTCATCTTGTAGCTTTGTACGAACAAGCGTTTCAAATTTATTAAAACTATCTACAACATCTACATCGCCATATCTAGGTGTTATTGTAAATATTGGGCCTGTTCCTGTTCTTATAGAAGATAATTTATAAGATGGAGCTTCGTATTTTTTTGTTTTTTTATTATAAGCTAGAATAGGTTGCTTGACATTAGAATCCCACCAACTGCGCGTTTTTTCAAAAAAATCAGAATCAACATCTTCAGGGTTTTCGTCTTTACCTGCTTCTAAATAATCACCGATTCCGTGCAGTATAGGATGACCAGCAAAAGGATTGTCTTTATCTTCTTCATCTTTTTCTTGACTGTAGTAATAGCCATCTTCTCCTTTATAAATTTCATAACCTGCGTTTATTTCACCCATTATAGTTTTGTCAAAAGTTGGATGATTTCTACCTTTTAAAATTCTTCCCGTTATAGGCTCTCTACTAGCCCAATGCCCGCTTGAATCTGGCTCCATACCTGCTTCAACAGCAAAATCCATGTCGTAACCACTACCTTCAGGGTCAAATGGTTTTTTAATATCTAAATCTACATCTTTGTAAAATGGTGATGTAGTAAACTTGGGAGAAATATTTTTTGCCCATTGGCTACTGCTTTCGTCTATATTGCTATTACCTGCATTAACTCTATTAAGCTCGTTTTCAAACGCAATTTCTGTTTCATTTTTATTTGTTTGATTAGCTGTTACTGTGTTAAAAAACGTGTTTAAAGTATCTGTATAAATAGGCTCTAACAATGTATCTTCTGACAATTCTTTGCCAAAATATTTTCTATTAGATGTTTTATTGTAAAGTTTATCTAAATTTTCTAACAGTTGTTTTGCTGAATTTGGAGCAGATTCTTTGTTTAACTCATAAAAAGCTTTAGCTTCATCTGTAAATGCCATTGCTGGATTTTGGTCTATAAATTGATGTACAAATCTTGTTTGTCCTACATGACCACTATCCCAATTCCATCCCCAGAATAATCCTTTTTTTCTTGCTAAGCCTCCAAGTATTCTATATGGTTCTGTGCTTTCTTCTAAACTATCATCTTTTCCTGTCGCTGTAATTAATTTATCGTTTATTTTAATCTGAAAATCAGCGGCAGCTTCAAAATTGTGTAAAGATATAGCAGATTTAGAAGCTCCTTTTTCTACGTTTTTAATTTGGTCTGCTATTGACCTTTTGTTAGAATTTGCAATAACCTGAACATTATTTGTTCCGTATTGTTTAGATAGTGCTTGTTTTAGTTCAGTTGTAATTTCACCAATACTTTGATTAAAAGTATCTCTATCAAAAGTATTTTTTTGTTCTACTACAGGAGTTGCAGGTTTTACACCATACTTGCTATATAAATTACTAATTTTTTTATTACTAAGAACTTGCTGATTATTTTGTTCTTCTAAATTTTCTACAGAAGTTATTTCCTCTTCTGTTTCTAATCCGTATTTTTTATATAATGATGATGTTTGTTTTTTATAAACTTGTTGTTGTCCATTAGACATATAATGACTTTATTTTATCTAGGTCTTTCGTTGTTTTTTAAAGGCATTCCAAATCCTTCATAAAGATTTTTAATTTTATCAAATTCAAATCTATCTGGTACTCTATCTATATATAAAGTATAATATTGTTCAGGATTTCTTAATGCTCCAAAAGCATCTTGTCTTTCTTTTACTAAATTAAAAGCTATGTTTTGTATAACTGAAGTTAATTCTTCATCTGAAAGCCCTGGATTTTGTTTCATAAATTCTATTACTTGTGGTTTTACGTTTTTTTCATACCAAGGTGTATCTTCAATTCCAATTACACCAGAATTTGCATCAGTAAAAACTCTTATATCTTCAGGTTTATGAACAACTTGTCCTGTATATCTTCTATCTTCTTTTGCTAAATCATTTGCTAATTGTGCTTCGCGCATTCTTCTGTGTAATTTTTTCATACTAGGACTAATTATATAACTTTCATCAGAATATTTTCCCCAACCTGGTTTTCCTTTTTTAATAACATTCCCCTCTGCGTCTTTTACAGCTGCCACAGGTGCATTTACTTTTCTACCTTCAGCTACTAATTGAGATGCTATTATTTTTTCTTCTTCTCTATAGTCTGGTATAAAAGGTTTTTCTGTTTTTGGTGTTTTAGGAGCAGATGGTGATAAATCTAAAGCTTTTTTTGCTCTTTTTTGTCCCATTTCAGTATCGAGTCCGTACGCCATAGCGCTATCAAATAATTTATTATATTTAAATAAATCATTTGAACCTTCATCAAACATTTTTCTTCCTGTTTCTAAATCATCTTGTGTGTATTGATAAATTACTTTTTTATCTTTTTCAGGCTTAGGAGCATATCTTTTTACATCACTAACAAAATCTTTAGAAGTTTCTTTAAAAGCAAAACTATTAGGGTCTAATTTTCCTAAATTTTCTAGTGTAGCATCAAACCCAGCTTTATCTTCTAAGTTTTCAATATTATACTGACTATAAAAAGACTTTATATCTTCAATAGTAGTAACAGATTTTTCATCTTCTTCTTCTATTACTGGTTTTCTTGCGTCTTGTCTTTGCACTAAATAATTATTAACAGCACTTAATGCGTCTGCTTGTGCTTTTCTATTTCTTACATCAGTATATGTTATAGCCATTACGAGTACTTTAGTTTATCTATTTCAAGTTGTTCTATCAAGTTGTCTACTTTTTCAACAGCTTCTGTTTGAGCCATACCTATTGCAGCAATATCTCTATCAGATGCTAGCTGACGTGTTTCATCTGCTGTTCTGTATTTAGAAAAAAGCTGTTCGTAATTGTTTTCTATATCTTTAGCTAATGGCCCACCATACGCTAAATTAGTTCTAGCCATAGCTTGTTGACCAGAACTAAACAATCTGTTTGTATTTTGTAAAAAAGCATCCACAGTAGATGTATTTTTAATTTCATCTTCCCTATATGATTGTGCTTCTAAATTTTTATAGTAATCTAATATTTCTGGTACTCTGTTACTTAACTCAGTTTGCATATTTGTTAAATTGTCTCTAATCTTTTTTTGCCTTCTATCAAACGCAGAATCAGTTTTCATTCCTGATAACCATCCACCAATGCCACCAACTACTGTCCCAATAACTGTTCCTACGCCTGGAGCAATCATTGTGCCTATTTTAGCACCAGCAGTAGCTCCTGTAGTTGCGCCTGTTGTTCTAGCTGAATATGATGCCATCTTAATTCCTTCCTAATCTCATTGCAGCGTTAGCCATTGCTTCATCAACTTGGTTTTGATTAACTGGCAAATTGTTTATCATTGCAACAGGTTCTGTATTAGATGCATTTAAAATATTATTTATTTGTTGTTGTCTTAAAATATTTCGCTGTTGGTCTGTTGAGCTTTGATAAAACCTTCCATAAGCAGGATTAACATTGCTACCTGTAGGCATAAATCTTCCAAGCGTTTCATTTGTAGCTGGGTTTGTAAGTGGTCGAGTTAGAAATCCTTTTAAATTGTCTACATAACCACCGAACATTCCTTGCCCTAACTCTTTTCTTTCAGCTTTTCTGCTAGCTATTCTTTCTTCTCTTTGAGTTCCTATAGTTTTATTTACCTCAGAATCTTCACTTCCAATTCCTAAAGACTGTTCTATCCTATCTCCTAAAAAATCACCTAAAGATGCTTCGCTTTCTGCACCTTTTTTGTAGTCATAGTAATCAATTCCCATACCTACAGCTCCTTCAGCAAATCCTATTTGTTTTTCTAGCATTTTAATATCAGCATCGTATTTCTTTTTAGAAATGTCTGATTCTATTGCTATTCTTTGCTGTAAAAGTCTAGGTTTATTAGCTAAAGTTCTTTGGTATCTGTTTAAAAAATATTGCGACGTTGCCATTAGACTACCCTTTTTTCTCTGTATACAATTCCTATGTCATTAAGTTCAAATGTTGATGCTGATGTACCAGCTAATTTAAGTTGAAAACTCTTTGCATTGCTAATAATACTTGATGGTGTTAATTCTAGAACAGCTTGAGAAGGAACTTGTGGTGAAACTGCAATATTATCCCAAATAGTAGTATCTCCATTATCTTGAACGCCACTACCTTCATAAAGAATTATATAGCTAGTTGTTCCTGTTGCTGTAAAAGTAAAGCTAAATTCAGTATTTGATGTCATAGCGCTTTGTGAGCCTAAAACACCAGAACCAATAGAACCAGATGTTCCTACTTGAACTAATCCTTGGTCAGCAGTTCCTTTAATAAAATTACCACTAACATTGTAAGTAGCACCAGCTACTGTAGTTAATGTGTATATAGCTTTTGCATTAGATGAACCACCAGATGTAATTACTAATTGGTTAGAACCATTTACGCTAAGAGTAGCTGTGCCATCTGCATTCCATCCTGTAGTATCGCTATCAAAATTTCCATTTGTTATAATATTTGCCTCAGAGTTCATTGTTCCAGTTAAAGCTCCAGTCAAAGCTCCTCCGTCAACTCCATAAGTTGCAACTATGTTTTGACTTGTACCACCTTTATAAGTAACGATTATTTTATAAATATTCTTTTTGCTAGCAGGGTTTCCAAAATCTATTTCTTTAGTTATTAATTCAAAAGCACTACTAGATTTATCAGCTACAGTAACATTTTGTAATTTTACATTTGAAGAAGTATTTTCAAGATAAAATAAATCTCCATCCCACGAATTAATTATATTGCTTATTTCTGTAGAATCTGTACCAAATAAATTGTCAGCAAAAGACCAAGATTGTGTTACAAAATCATAAATATATGCATTACCTGAATCTGCTGTATCTCCATACGAAGATATAACTATAAGTTGTCGTTTTTTTGGAACATAACAAATTACACTACCATCTTCTGCTCCATGCTCTGTATAAAACGCATTCCAATCATCTTCACTTATAGTTCTTAACCCTTTTTTTTCTAATAAATTATCTATACTTCTGCCGTTATAAAAAAATACACCATACTTATTGCACCAAGCTACACCAAATTCTGTCATGCATACTGCTTCTTTAGATTCTGCTCCTCTGTATTTATGCGTGCTTTCTAATACTTCATATCTACCAGCAATATTCAGTATGTATAAATTGCGATTTTTAAACTGTAAAAGTTTATCACCAAAACTCATTAATGCAGTTATGGATTCTCCGTCATTAACTACTGCATCAACTACATTCTGTATTGGAAACGTATCAAATTGATTTACTGGACTTTTTATAATTCTATCTGCAAATACTCTTTCTTCGCCTGTATTGTCTAACATTCTTACATTTCCTATATAAGCTCTTCTGTTAGCAACTGTAGCTGTTTTAAATTCTGCAGTTAATGATGGAGATTCTTGCGATATGCCCGAATTTGACTCATAGGTAATAATAGGTATGTCTTTGTTAATTTCTCCCGTTAATTTGTACAAATGCGCGCTATTAGAGGTATTGTAAGCACTAGATTGCTTTACTGAATCTAAAGGTCTGTGTATTGTACTAGATTTAAAGTCTATAAGTGCATGAAGCAACCATTCTGAATCAGATTCTTTTTTCATGTAAATGTTTACACCAGTAATTCGCTGGTTCCATGATTTGGTATATGCAACGCTTACATTTACATAAGGAGCTTTTGTTAAAGTAACTACATCTTCTGTGCCTGATAGCAACTGTTGCACTAATGACTCTTGATTTCCATCATAAACAAATGTAGCACCAACATTCCAATCACCTGACCAATCGCTAGATTCTGTTAAAGAATCTCCAACAGCTACTCCTATAGAGTTAGCTACTGTAGAATAGACTTCATCAGTAGTTGCGCCATCGTTATAAAATGTTATAGAATCTATAGTTAACGTTCCAGCTCCTGCGTTAGAAGTTTTAGTAAGTTCTCTTAGACTATACTTAACATCGTCAACATTAATTGCAAACTCTTCTGCTGCCCAATTAAAATTTAAAATAACATGAGTTATAGCTCCTGCGCCTTCATCTCCACCTAGCTTATTGTTTTCAAGAGTAAATGTTTTGTATTTATAAGCTGTTGCGTTAAAAGAAGTGCCGTTTTTTCTACCTATTCTAAAAACTCCTGTTATAGTCCAATTTTGTCCTAAACTAAAACCTGTTGTTGCAATTCTTACTGCTACTCTATGTACAAAATTTTGACCCATCCCTGAATTTGCAGCTAATTGTGCTTGAGTTTTTTCTACATTAGCATCATCACTGCTTACGGCATTAGAGTTAGATGTATAATTAGTGTCATTATTTGTTGCTGAAACATCAGCATTAGTACCAAATGTTGTTGATGTCGCTGCTATGCTTACAGCACCACCTATTTGAAATTGATAAGATGTAACTTTTTTAGGCTCTGAATCCTCAGATACCCAAGTATTTGTTATTTGTGGATAATTTGTATCGCTAAATAATTCTCTATTAATATAACCATACCATTTATTTTTATTATATGTTACGTTAAATTTAGAATCACTTACTCGCAAGTTGCCATCAGCGCTATAGTATGATGGCTCAATAGCACTATTAGTCGTAAACTTAATTACTGCTTGCGCAGCATTTCCATTTGATTGTGCTTTTAAATATATACCACCTGTAGAACCATCTTGTTTAGGTATACAAACATAACTTTCTCCTGTAGACCTGCCTGGAGCTACACCGCTGATAGCAGTAGCATTATGTAAATTTAAAATTCTATATTTATCGTTAGTTGCCCATGCAGAACCTGTTGCGCCAGTAATATTTCCTGCGTTTGATGCATCAGAAGTGTCTGTTATTGTAGCAGATATATCTTGTGTTAAATTCCATATTGTAGCACCATTTACAACGTCATCAATAAATCTATTATTTGAATCTTTTAAAACAACATTTGATGAAGCGGTGTGTGTGCCAAGTGTAAGTAATTCTCCACCTGTAAAATCAGAACTAAATAAAAATAAACCTTTACCAAAAGGTATTTTATTTTCTTCTATAGTTGCCCTAGCTCCAGTTTTACTTGTAATACTTCCACCATCAAAAGTACTGCTAGTCGCGCCAGTATATTGTAAAGCTTTTACAGAACCTAAAGTATCAACGCTACCATTTTTAATAGAAACAACTTCATTGTCTGAAATGTCTCTTGCGTTAGCGTGATTGTTTATTCCTCCATCAAACCTTTGAAGTTTATACACCTGCTTCGGCATTTTGCATACTTTCTGCTATGATAATTTGTAAACCTTGTTTGTATTGAGCGTCTAGTTTAGCATATTGGTCTTGATACCAAGAATACTCAGCGTTGTATTTAGCTAAATCTGTGTTGTATTTTTGTACGTCTGCTCCATACTTATCAACTTGTCTGCTATAATCAGATATATACTTTTGAAATTTTTTCTCATATTCTTCTTTTGACCATCTTTGCACTTCAGTAGTTACTTCTGCTGAATACTTAGCTACGTCTGCTTGATACTTAGACAGCTTATTAGCATACTCCTGCTGTTCTTTCTGCAATTTTAAAGATGCAGTTTGTGAACTATCTTGCGCAGTTATTTGTGCTTGCTGTATAGCTTTTTGTAGTTCTGCTTGATATTTTGCATTTTCTTCGTTGAATTTATTTAAAGAGTTTTGTATATCCGCTTGAAACTCACCTAATTCATTATTTAATCTACCTAATTGTAATTGTGCTAGCTCAGGGTCTTCGTTTGTTTCTAAAAAAGTTTCAAACTGAGTAATATCAAAGGTTTGGCTTGGCGTAACGTATGCAGGAGGAGTTTCTGTAAAAACTACAGTTGTATTAGCTATATCTGGCGTAGTAAAAGATGGGCTTTCAA
>CEON01037426.1_pt1 | contig 12358 bp, 3 predicted proteins | sample 530291 | NCBI WGS metagenome assembly CEON01 (sample SAMEA2619888, study PRJEB7988) | marine metagenome | biome: marine biome (ENVO:00000447); feature: surface water layer (ENVO:00002042); material: "saline water (ENVO:00002010), including plankton (ENVO:xxxxxxxx)" | depth 5 m
GCTTTTACAGCTTGGCTAAACGTATCGGGCTGTAGATATCGTAAAAGCTGTACAGCTTTAAATCAGCGGACTGGCCGCCCTAAGCGGCCTTAACTAAGGTTTAATGGCTTGCCTATAAACGTAACGAATTGTAGTTAACGTAAAAGTCATTTAATAGTAAATCAAAATTCTAGGGGGTTCGTGTTGGACCCCCAGTTTTTGATAAAACCCCAGACATAGGAGATATAAATATGTCTAATTTTATTGTTGTAGATTCTAAGGAAGTTCGTGGATCAAAGTTTATGGTATCTAAAGAAGCTTTTGATTTAGAAAGTTTCCTAGAAACCTACAGAGATGATTTAAGAATTACCACTTACAGTGTGTTTAATTATCTTAAAGATATCATATCTAAATACGGGCCAGAAAACGTTAATATCACTCCGCAGCAAATCGTTATACAAAACGATGACGTTGAAGATAGTTATTATCTAGGTTTTGACGGTAATAGTTATGATTTTAAATTCGGAGTCTACAATAGAGATGGAGAACTTAAAACAGATGGAACTCCTAAAAATCAATGGGTAGACGCAAAGGGTGAAAAAGGTCTTAAAGAGTCAGATACGGTTACTTGTAAAAAAATAACTGACACATCTATCAAAAATATGTTAGAGTCTGTTCTACCAAGCACAAACAATGCTTGGAGATCTAATCTTCTTGCCTATTATATAAAAATGCTTAAATCTAGAATTAGGGGCGACAAGTTTAATAAACATAAGTTGTGTGATGCCATAATGAATATGAGCAGGCCGCCACAGCTTAGAAGTGAAACTTTCCATACTAAGGATGGATTTAAAATCAACACTTCTAATAAAACAATCTCGGTGTTAACGAGAGATGTTGACGAAAAAGGCAAGCCGGTTAGAACTACTTTTCCATACGAATTTACCACCAGTAATTTAAACTACGACGGTAAAGACACTGTGGGTGGCAATTTTACCCTAACCGAAAAGAAAAATGCGAAAAACAATGTAATTGTTGTAGCAGAAGAAAAAGATTGCTTAAAATTTATCCCAGAAGATCCAACAAAGTGGTGTGGTATCGACTGTAATGTAAATGCAGATAATTGGTTGACGTTTTATGATTTAAATGAGAAAAAATCTTTTAAGTGGAAACGAGGGCCATATGCTCAAAGATTAATTGATAAAGTAAAGGAATTAAATAAAGAAATTGGCAATAAAGATAGAGCAAATATCAAATCTAAACACAGAAGACCCAAAAGGATTCAGGTTGTAAAGCTCATTCCAAGAAAAATGGACAAATATATTGCTAGTATTTTTCTACCACTTGTTAAAAAATGCAAGGCAAATGGCAAAGGTTTAGCTATTGACGGGGCTAATTTTGGATCTAAAATGGGTAATTATTACCAACAGAACATCCAAAGGGTTGTGCCTAAGCTTTGTAGGCAAATGGGTGTTCCTTGTCTAGAAGTTCCGTCAAGGGGAACATCTAAAACGTGTTCTGCGTGCGGAAAGACTGTTACGCCCGCACAGAATAAGAAGTTCCATGAGACAGGCGTTTTTGACTGTCCTCATTGTGATAATGTTATGGATGAAGCGTCAAATGCAGCTAAAAACATTGCTCTTTACGCATCTCGTAACGATAACTAAGCTTTTACAGCTTGGTAGAACGTATCGCGCTGTAGATAACGTAAAAGCTGTAAGATTGTAAATCAGCGGACTGGCCGCCCTAAGCGGCCTTTAACCATCCTTTTACAGCTTGGGTAAACGTAACGAGCCGTAGTTAGCGTAAAAGCTGTAAGACTTTAAATCGGCTAGGGGGCATTACGCCCCCTATTTTTTAGAATAGAAATCTATCCCACCATCCCTGAGAAGCCCCAAGAAAATAAATACCAACCAAAACACCACCCAAAGCTGCTGTTCTTCTGATTAATTTGTGCCGTCTAATAAACCCGCACTTACATCCCTCATCTTCACATTTGCATCTCTTAAAAAGTGGCATAATAAGTCTCCTACAGGTATTCTAGAGTGAAATATAATCCATACTGGGTTTTGCTACCGATACTATCTGGAGAAGCACTTAGAGCTACATACCAGTCGTGACGCAAAGCTTCGTGAGCAGCGCCTTCTTTAAAGACCCAGTTGTACTGAGATCCAGCACCAATAGACGGAAGCGAGTCGCCAGCGCTTGTATTGAGGCCACTAACACCCGGAGAAGATGTAAACAACATATCTGTCATGTCTTCTTCTGGATCAAATTCATACCAGTCATGAGTTGCTCTACCCCTGTGGGCAAGAGGTCCAGTTTCACTGCCACCTTCGGCAGATTCTCCAGCAGTACCATTAGGGTGTCTAATTTCGTAGACTTTTGTGGTAACTCCACTAGCCATATTATCTATATCATTTCTATCAAAAATACGCAATTTGCAGTTTTGTACTCTAACCGCCTCGTCGTGAGTAAATCTGATATTTAGTGGAGCATAGTAGTTTGGAAGATGTTCATTATCATCTTCTGCATTACCATTATGAATAGTTCCACTAACGCTTGCAAATTTAGTATTTGAGGCTTTTACCCCGGACGCAGTTCCGTTAGAATTGCTAACAAATGTAGACTCTTGGTACTGTCCCACGGGGACAGATAGCCCAAAACCATTACCAAAAAACCCAAGCCCAGAACCCGCAGTGTGGTTTATAAGACTTGCGTCATCGGTAGCGGCTGCCGAAAAGCCGTTGACGTGAAATGTAATAGCTGCCATTATTTAATCTCCTATTAAGAAAATATTCTGTTATATTATACACGAAAAGTTTATTATCTGCTTCCAAAATTACCGTTACCGCCCATGAAGAACCCTCCACCACCACCAAATAAGCCGCCATCGCCTAATCCTCCGCGAGCGCTGCCCATGCCAGCAGCAAAGCTGTTGCCAGAAAAGTCGCTGTTTGCAGAAGAATCATTTTGGTTTTGCCCTTGGGCATTTTCGGCTAAAGATCCACCATCTGAGCCGTTGGTAAGTATTTCTAATCTGACCATCTGCTCAAGTTCTGCTGGTCGATTATCAGAATGCATTCTAGTATGCGAAATATCATTATGAAAATGTAGAAATACATCGTAGTGATTTTTTAGTGAGTACATATTGTCAGAGACGGTAGAAGTAGATGCAATAGGATCAATACTTAGCGCGTTATTAACAGCGTCGGTTTCTTGCAGGCTTTGCACTTCATTTCCTTCTCTTTGTAGCGGTGGGTCAGGTGTTAGCTTAATTGGCCCCTTTGTGGTCAAAGCTTCCATAGGCTTGGCGTCTGTTATAGCAGAACTCGTAATTACAGAACCTCTGCAAACATAGCCCTCAAACCCTTCTCCTGCGTCTGAATCGGGGTGAGGCACAATTCTAACTTTTAATAAGGAAAAACTAGGTCTACCGCCCGGACCTTCGCTGTATTGAATTTCATCTGCTGAATTTACAAAATCTAGAGCGGCAAAATCGAAACCGGGAGACTCTACTTCAAAGCCAAGCACTGCACCAGAACCATTTACAATAGCTTTGAGGACAACACCTCCACCAGAACCGCCCTCTGTCACAAATTTAGCGTTTGCTCCGTACCCACTACCTCTATTTACAATAAGTATGTCTTGATCGCTTAGGTAAAATTCTCTATCATTTAACATTCCTATAAATACGTCGTCTATAAAGCCAAAATCTTGACTGATGTCTAGCACTTGATCGGAAGTATTACCTACATTTACACCGCCAGAAACGACAGTGCTATTTATTATTACTTCCGGTAAACCAATTGTAGTAAATTTATAAGAATAAGGAAGTAATTTACCTCTTCTTTGAGTGCTTACCTTCCAGTGTTCTTTAAGTCTTAGCTGTGTGAGGCCAGCAACCTCTCTATCCAGTTCTTCGTTGAGTGAATCCGAAAAAACGTTCGCTCCATCCGGCGAGACTTGACTATTATTCCAATAAGTAGGAACAACAAAGTCTACACGCGACTCTTTTACGTCAACCTGATTGTTCTGGTGTCCACCATAAAGCCTTGCTGCAACCTCGCTACCCGAAGAAGCTATGGGTTTATTTATTATGTCGGAGTCTGGATTAAAATGGTGAACAACAAAAAATCTAGGGTCATAAATCATCTGATCTCTAGGCCAGTTTTGGTAAACCCTAGCATACAACTGTGTTGTGTTCATGGTTGAAAAATCACCACCCCTAAACGAAGGTGGGTATGCACCACCAATCTCCAAGTAATCATCGAGACCAATCGCATTTTCTGTGTTAAATTGTACTTGATCCCTTGTGGCAATACTAACAACCGCGCCAATGACACCCACGCCTCCAGCCGGAACATTTCTATCCATCCAGTTTTCTTGAAACCAGTAAAATGGGGCGTTTTCCATATCGCTAGACGTTAAGAATCCCCACTCATACTGAGACAACCCTTCATTGTACCTTAAACCGGCTTTGTTGTTTACAAGTGCGCCATCAAGACCCGGAGCGTCATATAAATGTGAATCAAGTGCAGACAGAGTAAATTTTTCAAAATTATTTCGTGTGATAGTACTACCTTGAACGACAGGGGTTTTTGTTATTTGCGGATTTCTAAACAAAGAAAATGGAGAAAGGGATGGCGTCAGACCGGCATTGCCAAGACCCTCGGGATTAAAGTAGGCTTGATTGAATTGATAACCTTCTTTGGCAAAACCTCCTCTTCCGAGTCCAGCAAGGTTTGCATCCCAAACATTTTGCCAAGCGGTTGCGTCTGGTTGAAAATAAATACCTTCAAACGAAGAATACACTTCTTGTATTAGCGGTCTAAATTCTATTTTTAAGGGATTAACTGGCTGTAAATCAAACGCGCTATCATTATAATTCACAGTAGGGTCAACAAAATCATCAACAATATCAACTGATTTTTTGTGCATCCAAGAAAGAGATTTTTTTAATCCACGATCATCTTTATCAAAATAATCTGCCACAACATCTCTAAACTCAATTTTTCCTATATTGTTGTTTATCTCTCCTATAATTCCAATGTTTGAAATCGGTTGCCCATTGATACCAGAGGGGGAAGCATTTGTTCCGATATCTGAAGGCAGGTGTTTTAAAGACCCAGCTTCTCCTTCTGGAAAAATTCCAAACTCTTGATGTTTGTTCGTAGCAACAGCGTTGTTTCTAACATTATTTAAATTTTTAAAAGGCTCTTTTGCGGCGTAAAAGAAGGGGGTATTAGACTGATAATTATAGAAGCTTTGATAATTTTTGGGAGAGATGAAGAAGTTCTTTTCTTCAAGCATAAGCTCTGCGTATTTTTCGCTACCGTTATAACCTTCTGGAAAAACACAGCCAAAAAATGGATAGGAATTCTTTTCTCCGTTAAGACCACCACCCTCAAAAGGCTCATTTTTTTGATTAAAAGAAAATTGTGTACAAGAAAGTGCATTTCCATTTACACCATTGTCTCCTTGGTACTCTTCTGCTAAAGCTTGGCTTTCTGTAATTACTGTGCTATCAGCACCTGTCGCTACATTGTTGCCCTTTCTTCTTAATCCACCAATCCCGATCCCCATGAAATCCCAAGAGGTAACTTGCATATATCCGTTTAAAACCCTTGCGTAAGGCTCTACAGATGCAGGATATCTATCTTTATTTTCTGTTATTTGTATCGGCTCAATCCCACCATCGTAGGCCGCCTTTTCTGGTGTTTTATAATACCAACGATAAAACGACTGTTCGTATTGATCGGGTGAAATTTTACTGTCTGACTTATTGTCCTCAGACATATTAAGTTCATCAAAAGTTGCTAAATTAAGAAACCAATGATGATTCCTAAAAAAGAACATACTGTTAGTCATCAGGTATGTAAAGTCCCACTTGGGATCTGCTGGGGTTATAAAATCAGAAGCGCTTCCAACAGACTGGGGAACCCAAACACCATGTAGTTTTTGTAGGATTACATTCTCACCTTTTGCAAAACTTCTATTGGTGATATTATAAACATCCACAATAACCTTTCTGTGTACTTCATTTTTTTCTCTACAGTTTTTAGTATAGTGAAAATCTGGCATCCACTGCAACGGGTTTCCGTTTTGCATCGCCATTATAACAGCTTTGCCAATTTTCACACCCATTCCATTTTCTGGAGATAGCAATGAAATTTCATCATCTACCAAAAGAGACTCTAACTCCGGTTGATCGGCAGCTTCTAAAGATTCTGTCATTACTCCAAAAACCTGAGTTGTTCCACCCTCCCACTTTCCTGTTGTTTCGTTAAAAGATAGATCAACTTCGCCAGCTACGGCATTTTTAGGATCTGGATTAAGACTTGCAGGAGTTCTGCCAGACTCATCTTTGCTTTTATAGGGCCAGCCGTAAGAAGTCATAGGGGTGGCAGCAACGGTTAACGAACTGGTCGTTGTTTTTCTCGCAGTATTTTTGGGTTTATAAGTATCATATAAATACAGATTCAGATAAACGTCTTCATATTTACCACAACCGTCACAGCCATTTAATTGCTGATCAATTTTTACGATGTTTTTAGGAATGTCTAGCAAAAACATGGGCCTTGCTAACCACTGAACATACTTTTCTTTGCTGGTTTTTATGTCAGATATAAAGTAATTTAAAGCATGATCTGTTTTTGTCCAATCTACAACTGGTTTATTTAGCTTTAGTAGTCTTACATAGTTATTCATTTCAATAATTCTATGTATAAGACTTTTTCCATCTTGAGTAAGTGAACTCAAAACAGTGTTTCCAGTTGGTCCATTCTCAGAAGAAGACCAGCCGGTTATATTCCTATTATCGAAATATTCAGGATCTAGGTCTGCCCACTTGTAGACTTCTTCTCCATCGTCGTACTCCCAGTTCATGTTTTCGTGAAACGTGCCTTCGCTATTAACTTTTACATATTCTCCGCTTCTACCCTTTGATCTCCAGCCATGATAAAAACAAAATCTTTGGTCTAATTGTTCTTGGGGTATGCTTCCCTCTGTTTCACAGAATTGTTCAGCGGTTCTGTTTTGAATGTCAAACAAAACTTCATGGGGCCAATAATCTAGAGCGCCAATCTCCGGTGTAAATTTATGCATCCAAAATTTTTGGTTTTGGTACTCCTGCATAAAACTTGTGTCGTAGTTGCTAACTGTTTCGCCTTCTGGTATATTTTCTTCAATAAGCTCATTGATTCTTTCGTAATTAAGCCTTCTAACGCCGCCGTTATTTCTTATATGTAACCAATCAAACAGCGTGCCAGTTGTGAAAGCAGCAATTCCTAAGTCTAATAATCTAGGGCTAGTGCTGGTGATATAATGGAATCCATCTTCAGCACCCGCATAATTAGGTCTTTGACTGTTATAGATATTTGTCATAATTAATTCCTTATTTCCTATTAATCAAATTTTGGCCTGAAAAGTGGAGATATCTGATTAGATATTTCATCCATATTTACTTGAACCTTGGATGGCATTTGAGGATGTTCTGCTTCAGATATGGGAATTTGCTGTTCTTCTTCGGCTGTAGCAAAATCTGCTTTTCGTTTATCATTGTCGTTACTATAGAAACCATCTGCCGACTTCGGCTCTGACGATAAAAGAAATGACTCTGCTGACCTTTGTGTTCCTGTGTCATCTTGAACATTTCTTCTTTGTGGTCTAACACGAACTGCCCTTCTGCTAGGTTCGTTGGATGCATTTAATTCATTAAAGTTATTTATAATATTATTACCGGCATTAAAAGTATTTTGAATACTAGAGGATACACCGGCAGTAGCGCTTCTTATTAATCCTTTTCTAACCATCTCATTATTAGTGTCCATTATTTTTTGTCTTTCCCTTACTATTTGAGCTATAGCATCTTCCTTTTGTTTTTGTAATTTACCAAACCGAGACGTGTACAAGTCCATTTTAACAGTTGTTTTTACTCCAGCTTCAGAAACGTTTACAGATAATGAAGTAACAAGGGGTCCATTTTCTTGGAGTTCCTTTCCTAAAGAAAGTCCAGAAGGCGTTGATGGAAATACAAAACCACCCCTTTCTGAGAACAGAAGAAGGCTGTTAGAAAACTCTGCCTGTAAAAGACCAGCTTCGTTCATTAACTGGTAGCCTGCATAATTCCAAGGAGCTAAATCTTCATCTTTAACAAATTCAACTTTACCCCCAATATCACTATATCTATCTCTAGTTTCATCTATTTGCGCCGCAGATCTCCAAGGTCCATAGCACCTCTCTGTTGACAAAAGAGGAAGAGCAACTATATTTGGATAAACCGGAGAAGGAGCAGCTTGTACCAAAACTTCTTTAGATTGAGCGATTGCGACTCTTATTGATTCCCTTTGAGCGTGTTCAGCAGCTTCTAAATCCTCAAAAGTAAAATCACTACAATTTAAGGTAACTTTTTTATTCACAACCTGAGCGGGTTTTTCAAAGCCAAGTGGTCCTCTAACAACATCTTGTGTCATAATATTTTTTATAACACCAGCATTTTTAGAAAATATATTTGAGTCCATGTATCTTTGATTTATGTTTGTTGAAATAACTCCCGGTAAAGTTATCAAAGCATATACATGATCACTATCTAAATTTTCTGACTCTGTATCAATAATGAATGAATCTGTTGACTTGTCATATCTTCTAACATATTCTTCGTGTTTTACAACTGTGCTGTCTAAACCACCACCTATTATTTCTCTGTTTGGATTTCCAAAAACATTCTCTACTTGAAATGTTTGGTTATTAAAACTAAATTCTTTTGGTGATAGTATTCTCTCGTAGCCAATACTGCTAGCGGTGTCTTTAAATCTTCTGCTAGGCTCAAATATTGGTTCTGCATAAGGTCTAACGCAAATGTAAGTAGGACAGCCTAATTCATCTGTTTCTGGTATGATTTCTGGTGGCGAGAAATTAGGAATGTATCTGACATCTCTACCAAAAACCATAGCTGGCGTCACTTCGCTTTTTGGCGGCATAAATAAACGAGGCTCTACAGAACATTTAACATATGCAACAGAATTTGGTCTTTTGTCTGGACCAGATTGCCTTCTGGCATAATCATTAATACTTTCTTTGTGTTCTACATTTGTGTTATCTAGTTCTGATATAATATCTGGTATAGTTGTATTTCCTTCCACAACTTCTTGAGTCATGGAGTCAGCATTTATACCCCTAAAGTCTAAGTATTGGCTATTGTCAAATCTTACGTAGCACTCCACCCTTCCGTTGTCAGAAACAAAGTTGGTCAAATCTTTTGGTAGAAGATTATATCTCGCCGCAGGAGATAGTTTACTATTGGGTATAGACCTACTTTCTACTTGCGACAAAGATAAATTTCTAGGGTAAAGCGCAAAGTTTAAAAATCCACCTTGAGGTTCTGGCTTATAATTAAAAGCCCACTTTTCTGATATTGGATTATAATTACCTTTAAGCGCGCCATAGTCATAGGTTTTATCTCTAGTGAGTTCGTCTATGCTATCTAAATAATTATCTTTATACAAGAATCTTTGATAGTCCCAACTCTTGGTTATCAATTGATCTGATTTAATTTTATGCATCTTAAAAATAAATTCTTGGGACTGGAGAACGTCTCCAGATGCGTTAACCGGTATTGGTCTAAATCCAAAAGGTCCGCTGTACACATCCCTAATGTTATTAGTAACATCCCCATAAATAGGTTGTTCAGGATTAGGGTCTCCGTTTTCATCTTCCGCAAAGCCTTGGAAGCCAAAATATTTTTTTAACTGTATTTGCTCACTGTAATTAACATTGCAATGTCTTGGTATTTTGACTAGGAATTTTTTACCTAAATTTTCTTGTGCTATTTTTCTAACAAATTCATATATTTTTTTGGCATTTTTTTCGCTCTTGCGCGCTAAATCTCCCAATTGAGCCTGTAGGGTATTTGTAGATCTTAAAATACTATCTACTCGACCTATATTTTCTTTAGCTTTTATAAATTCGTTCTCGGTTGCTTCGATGGCTCTTTGTTGTTTGTAAATACAGTTTAGGGTATCTTGTATAGACGCTTCAAACTCAGCGCCCTGATAAGAAGCCAACTGGTTTAACATAGCTGCTTCTTCTTGTAAAACCTCTACGCTGTTTGTAAAAATGTTATTTTCAGGATCTTCCGATGCGTAATCTTTAATTGCTTCTAATTGACTTCTAACCTTGTTCAGAGTTTCAGACACCCTGCCAACACCAGCTTCTAATATCCCAATGTTCTGCGCTCTTTTATAGTAAAGGGGGTATCCATAAGGCGGTGAACACGGACTTGCCGGTGTGTTAACTTCGCCAAATTTAATATCAACACCGTCGTTCATAAAGTTTTTATCTGAATTAAACACACACCTTGGAACAGAAACTCCAAACTCTCTGTTTAGAAGCTGGGATGGTTGGGTTTCTATAAAAGTTTGATCTGAACCGAGGCATTCAGACTGCGGCACACCTGTCTCAACTACATCGGGATTATCACTAATAAGGTCAACAATAGGCTGTGGCGTTATACAAGTACCAAGAGGTTCACTAAGATCACCGCCTAAACCATCTATATCTTTAGATGTAGTTCTATTTAAGTCTTTGTAGAATTGTTTTCTGTCACCAAGCTCTTCGATAAAAGCGTCGTTGTAACTAGACAAAAACTTCGTCCAAGACGCATATGAAACAAGTGCGTGTCTTAACTCTAGTTCTGTTGCAACATAATAATTACCGACACCAAAAGCATCTAACGTTGAAGCGTCTAGCATTATTTGTTGATAAGAACCAAATCCTCTCGGGATAGATAAAGCGTCTTTACCCAAAAATCCGTAAAATGGTAAAACCTGCTGTTTAAGAGAAGCTTCTAAGCTCCATTGTTTTTCATTTATAAGATTAAGTCTATTGTCTACACCCGCAGTATTCTTTCTCGCCTCCAAAGAATCTCTATCTTTATAGGTGGAAAAATAATACATCTCTACTTCTTGCGCACCAGCTACGAACTTATCGGTTGTTATGTTTGCAAGCTCAGATCCAATATTTCTATTTTCAACGTATATACCTTGATTTTCTAATTTATTTATGTATGATTGTATAGAACCATAGGCAGGTTGTTTTGATCTGTCAATCGCATCCACCCTTATGATACCATGAATCATTTTAGATGTATACTCTTTATATTCATCGCTTTGAAATTTAACTTCAGAAGCTTTCTGAGACCAATAATTATTTCTTGCAAAAGCGGCATTCATAAGTGCGGCTTTTTCATCAAGATTGTCTCTTGGTTCTGTGAGAGGATCTATAATCGGCAGCAAGCTAACAAAAAGATCGTGACTAATAACATCGCAAAGCTCTTGCGCCAAAGACAAAAGATCTGTCTGATTGTACTTTAACATGTACATCTTTGGTATTTTTTCTAGTGGGATACCACCAAAGTCTACAATATAATTAAAGCCTCTAAAATCTATTGTGCCACCAAAGCCAGCTTCTACATACTCTTGTGGCAACTTACCATACTGCTCAAACAAAGCCGCTAAACCTTGACTAACTCTATACCACGGTATTCCTTGCTCACTTCTCCTAGAAAAACCTTCGCCGGTTATAGGAAAAAACTTAGGATACAATTCACTATCAACACCAAAGCTAGGATCTATAGCTTGTGGTTTAAACATCTTTCCAGCGCCAGCAGCAGAAGATTCTTGCAGAGTTTGAGGAAATTTATAGACATCCCAATTTACAGGCGATGGATTTATTTGAACTTCTTTTTGCGTTGGGGGAGAAACACTTGTGTCAAGAAAACTTTCTACTACAACGCCAGCTTCTTTATCGTTACCAAAATATCTAACTTCTCCAACTTGGCTAACTTGTTTCTCAAGAACCCATTTGTATATAGCCTGATTGTCGAGACGCTTTTGTAGCTCGTCGCTTGGGTCATACTCTAAAAATCCATAGACGTTAAAAAGATTTTTATTATTAAAAGTTGTGCCAGCATAGTCATTCAAAATGATAGAACAATTACCCAGTATCTCTCTAGGGTCTGTTACGGTAACTTCTTGTACGGGGTTTCCGTTTGCTGACCTGTTCTCTGAAACGCTTTGTAATATGCCGCCAAAGACAAAATGTTGAAATCCTCTATCTCTGTTATCATGCTCATACAAAAAACTTTTATTAACATAGTAGCGTCTGTCATCGCGTGGATCTTCTGGGTCCGAAGAACCAAGAGGATTTTTTACATAACCATCTGCTCTAAGGTAATACTTATCCCTTTCATTTGGCATGTCGCCAGAAGCTTCATAAGGAAAAGTAGAAAACATGCCACTTTCAACAATATCATAGCCGCTTTCTGGGTGTGGCGTATAATCATCTTTAAGGTCTCTTTCAAATTTCCATTCTTCTGTGT
>CEON01117753.1_pt1 | contig 12346 bp, 5 predicted proteins | sample 530291 | NCBI WGS metagenome assembly CEON01 (sample SAMEA2619888, study PRJEB7988) | marine metagenome | biome: marine biome (ENVO:00000447); feature: surface water layer (ENVO:00002042); material: "saline water (ENVO:00002010), including plankton (ENVO:xxxxxxxx)" | depth 5 m
CTATAGCTTCAATACCGTCTAACGCTTCGCTAACTGTTTCATACACCCCTGCCATAGTTAACAGATTAGCTATTTCTCCGTATGTCATATCATTTGAAGCTAGAGCTTCTTGAATTTCAATTGGATAAATTTCAGCTTCTACATCAACTTCTTTACCTTTAACATAATCTGAAAAAATATCTACAACTGTATCATCAAATTCTATATCTTTAGCTCTAAGCTTTCCTTGTAATGATCTAAGGATAGATGTCAAAGCTTTTTTAGATGGAGTTTCATTAAAAATTTTCTGTGGTTTTTCCTCTACCTTAATATCTTCCGTAACTTCTGCTACTTTTGGAATAGCACCCGCACTAGAAGTAACATTGCTTTCTTTAAAACTATCTTCTGCTTTTCTAGATACTATAGTTTCATCGGCATTATATTTAGTATAAGAATCTGTAATGTCATATGATTTATAAAACTTAGTAGGCTGTAATATTTTTTCAATCTTAGCTTTAACAACATATCCAAAAGAAGGATGATGCTCTACATCACCAGGTTTAGTTTTTATTATTTCAAATGTAGAAGGATCAAACTGAATAAAAGTCATAATATCTCCACCCACTATTCCTTTATTGAGAGGGTCCATTATCTTTTGATGAAACTCATTTAAGTTTTTAACTCCTATTGCTTTCTGAAATGTTTTATCAGACGCAATCTTTTGGTTTAATATTTTTCGTAAATCAGGAGAAAAATTATTCTCAATATTTAAGAGACGTACTAATTCTTTTGGATTAGATTTAAAAGAACTTAAATTTTTGAAATTACTTTTATTTTTTTTGTTAAACTTATTTAAAGCTTCCTTACCCTGTGTTGATTGAACCCCACTATTAAAAACTTTAATCAGTTGTTGTCTGCTTAATATTTTTTTATCAAGAACTAAATCTACTAACTGTTCAAATATATGTTGTTGAAACTGCCAAGAACCATTTAAAGTTCCTGAGTGTGGTGCAAATAAATTAGCCTTACCCTTTACAGCATTTCTTATAAATCCTTCAGCTTGAGCTTTAGTGTTAAAAGCAGCAAGATGAGAAACATCTCCTAAATTCAATCCTAATAAATCCATAATGTAGGGTACATAATTACGTCCTCCAAATAAATTTATAGTGTAACCATTACCTAAATCTGTAATACCTGCATTAGTATAATCATACATATTGGTTACAAACTTTTTATTCTGTAAGGTAGTAAGGTCTACGTTATCTACTACATTACGAATCCAAGGCCTTGCATCATCTTTAGCGTTAGGACTATTAATAAATTTTTTCTGTGCTTTTTCTGTAGGAACTTTTATTGTACCTACTTCACCTGCTTCTCCTTGTTCTACTTCTGTAGGAATTATTTCAATATCTTCCTCTGTAATTACCTCACCCTCTCGTAGCTTACGAGTGAATGTCTCGAAGAAATTAATAACATCTGCATCTTCTTTTAGATACTCGGTAGTAATAGCAGGAAGACCAAGTGTTGTAACTATTTTATTTAACCATCGTTTAATTAAGTTCTGCGTAGGCTTATCAAACTTAGTATAGTTGGCTCCTAAAAATCCTATAAACTCACTGAACGCCTCTTCATCTTGAGTACCCTCCTTTGTATATTGATTAGCAAATTTATCTAACTCTTTCTTTACTCGTGGGTCTTTTATTCCTTTTAACCCTGATGTTAATAATCGTTTAGTTAATTTATTTATTTGTGCTTGGCTTGCTTTAATACCTAGCTTTTTAGTTAATACAGCATGGGCTACCTCATGGTATATGGTAGTGTTATCTGCTTGATTAGCATTAATATTAATAGTATTAGTAGTAGAATTATATGTACCAGCAGTATTTCTATTAACTTCATTTACCGCATTGTTATAAGATTGACTAGAGTTATGTATAACAATATTGAGATCAGGCATAATCCTTTTAACCGCATTAGCTACCTTGATTACTCGGTCTTTTATATTTGTACGATTTTTTTGTTCTGTTTCTCCTGCCTCCTCTGTAGACTCTATGACTTGAACGTTATCCGAAACTTGAACGGTCTCTCCTTGTTGTGATTCAACGGAAGGTTCTCCTGTGAACTCCTCCATTGCTACATTAAAGTCTTCTACTTCCTCCTGCGTTGCTTGACCAGTTTCATCTTGGTCCGTTTCTTCGGTTGTTTCCTGTTGGGTAGGGTCAACAACTTTGGTGTCTCCTTTTCCCATCGTTTCGCTATCTCTGGTAGATTCTTGTACATCCACCGTCTCTGGGCTTTGCTCTGAAATGGCATTTATCTTATCGTTTAATTGTTTAACTGTAGGGTTTTCTATACCCTCTTTTTTTAGTTCTTCTTTTGCTTGTAATATAAGACGTTGTCTTTGTTTTTCTTTTTGAATCTCTACGTTCCCCCCTCTTATTATCTCATCTACCTCTAACTTTAAACCCTCTAATTCTTTTTGTTGTTTTTTAGTTAGTTCTTTATTATATTTATCTATATCATCTGTCAACTCTTGTTGTCTTAACAGATTACCTAATAGTTTTTTTTGCATACTAGGAGGTAAATCACCTGGTATTCCATTCATTACACCCGACACTTGATCATACAAGGCTAACTGCTCCTTACCTTCTTTTACTGTCATTTTACCTTGAGAAACTTTTTCTGTTATCTTAGCCTCAAAAGCTTCTCTTATAATTCCATCTTTACGTATTTCATTGAACAGTGCAAATGTGTCATCATCTATTTGAGTAAAATCATTTGTTCTTACCGCATTGTTTATAGCCATTGGAACAGATACTACAAAACTACCAACCAACTCTTGTGCTCCAGCATTTAACATATGCCCAAGTATATCCTTTGCTCCTTGCGGTGTTTGAAACATTTCTTTTTCTTTAACTTCGTTGTATATTTTTTTACCAAGAATCTCCGCACCTTCTTGTAAAAAACCTGTCTCAAACTCTGCTAACCCTGCAACTCCTACTGTTAATCCCATTTTTGCTACCGTACTTTTCACCTCTCTTTCTACCACCTGTGCAAATGTTTTACCTCCTACATTTTTACCTGTCTTACCTAAAGCTCTTAAAAGTACACCAGTTATAAATCCTTTTTGATTTATCATATTTCTAAAACCCAGCCTTTCTAAAATACCAGAAACCAAAGCTATAGGCATAACGATAGCGTTCTTTTCGTTTTCACTAATATCTTTAAAAGCAGGATTATTTGCCATTTCTTGTTTAAGATGATCTGATACTTGTAGAGATAGTAATACTGTACTAGCTGGCCCTGCAAACATTGCTGGTATTGATTCTATACCACCAAGCAATGCAGCTCCCACCCAAGAATCTTGCTTAAACTTTTCGGTACCTATTTCAGAAACATCTTCTACTCCAATGACATCTCTTAATATACTTCTCATAGTATCTACTGTACCTTGGTCTTTTTTATAAGTACCTGACTGAGCAACACGAGAAAAAGGATTTTTAATTTTATCATCTGTTCCGTACTTTCTCTTCTTTAAAAACCTATCTCTAAGTACAGAGTCTATTTCTATTATTTTAGGAGATGTTTGTTTTCTGACTTCAACGTTTTTAGGTGCATTAGAAACAAGAAACTCTGCATGCTCGGTATTTAATCGTTTAATAAAATCATCATAAGTTTCACCCTCTTTACTATAACCTTTTTCTGCAGCTAGTCCCATAAAGTCCTTTTCATATTCAGGACCATAATACATAGATTCAGGCATTATCCCTGTACCAATATCTGCTATATAATCTGTAGCTCCCGCTAATATTCTATCTAAACCTGTAAGTAAAGTGTTATATATAACAGGTATAGAATTATGTGTTAACATATCGAAAGCAGAACCTAACTGATTAGCCTTCATCATTTCATACTCTCCTACCGCTCTATCTAATTCTTTACCTTGAATCTCCATAGCACCCATCATCTCTTTATACTTAGATTCTACGCTTGCTAATTCGGATGTTAAAGAGCTTATTTGTTCTTTATTTGTTTCGGGATTCTCTTGTGCTTTTTCCAAAGCAGATTTTAGTCTAGCATACTCTTGAGATACTTTCGCTGTTTCTTTAGCAAAATTATTAACATTACTTCTAGCAATTTTTATTTGCTTTTCGGATTGAATTTTAGCTTGTTTCTCTGTATACCCTTGCGTTAAAGTATTTAATACCGAAGACTCTTTTCTATTTTCTTTTAAAAATTTACGCAGTTCTTTTGCAGGTGCTGTTTCTCCTCCAAATATATCACCAAAGACAGGATCTAAATTTACTGCAAGTGTTTTACCGTTAGGAGCAGTAACTGTCATTCCATCTAACCCTGACATAAACCCACCACCTTCTTCAAATTTAAAACCATAGTCTCCAAATAAATAATTCATTTGTGCTACCACTGGTTCTTCTTCTTGGTCTATTAATTCTGCATCAACTTGTTGTAAGGATTGCTCAAAGAAATCACCACTACCTCCTTCCTCTATATCTTGGTATGCTCTACCAATTACGTTCTTTGGATTTTTAAGTTGGTCTTCTAATCTTTTTTCTTTTATTTCCTGATTTTCAGCAAGTTTATCTAAATCTAGTACAGGTTTAAAGGTAGGTTGTTCTGCTAATCTTTCTGCAGAAAAATCAGGTAATTGCTCTTGTTGTTCTCCTATTCTTTGTAAGGCATCCTCTCTTGTTTCCTCACTTTCTTGAACGGAAACATCCGATAAGCCAGTAGGAACCGTCTTTTCTTCGGTAACGGATTCCGTAACTTCCTCTTCCACAATAGGTTGAGATTCGTCTTTTTTTTTTACGTCACCACTAGGAGTAATTAAAACTTTAAATTCCTCTAAACCCCCTGGGTATCCATTAGATTTAGCATAAGAAAAACTATCCTCTATAACCTCTTGATCGTTTTGTAATAAAACTTTAAAGTTTTCTAAAGAGCCGCCATAACCTTGTGACTGTGCTCTATTCCATAAATCAATAACTACTTCTTCGTCCATAACAATTTATTTCTTACTATAATCTACTTTTCCTCCACCTGTTCCTCCCCCTGTAGTGTTAGCTTTCTTCCTTGCGTTATTTATTTGATTTTTAATTTTATTTTCTAATTTAGCTACATTATTTTCTTGAATAACAGGTTGTACTTCTCCGTTAATAGTAAGGTATACTTTAGCAGAACTTCCTTTTCCTTCTACTTTTACGCTAGCATCCATTCCTTCAGGTAAATAACTGGAGGTATTTAATAAGTCACTAATAGCATTTGTTATTTCACCTTCAGTAGCGTCCCATCCATCATCTAGCTCAGCATCTAATTTTGTAACTAAATAATCATAACCACTTGTCTCTTCCCCTCCTACATCTATCGTAAATGATGTAGCTTTAATTGCTGCTGGTGCACCTTTTCCTCCTGGGTTTATAGTATTATCTACCGTTGCACCTGGTTTACCTCCTAAGTTAACCCATGAATCGTAAGCACCTACACCACCTACAGCTTTGTATACTGCTCTCATTGCTTGATCTCCATTCATACCACTTACATCAATAGTATAAGGTTGGTTACCTGTAGTTTGAATAGTAACAATATTTCCGTTACGACTTAAACCATTTAAACCTGGTGTTCTATTTACTAAGTCTTGAGCGGCTGCATTAGCGTCATTGATATCACTAGATGTTAAAAATTTATTAACACTTTCACCAAGAATTAGAGTTAACTCATCTCTCTTCTTTCCATCCTGTACATATTGAGGTGGCCATTGAATAGTCTTTTGTATCTTCTGTACAGCAACAGTTTCTTTAGAACTTAATGTGGATAATATTTGGTCTTTAGCATAATCTAATGACCTTTTTTCTTGCTCCTCACTAAAGCTAGGTTGCTTTAACCCTGTACCATCTTTTTCAAAAACAATAATATTATTATTCTTATTAGCATCCCCTCCGTTAGCTTCATACTCGTCTCGTGTACCAGGTTTATAACTTTGACCATCTGCTGTTTTTAAATAACGTAGCATCATATCCATTCGGTCTTGATCATTAGCTAGCATTTGTTCTGCCTTATCTGTTAAGATAGCTTGACCCTCCTCATTTTTACCATCAAACAAAGCCTGCTCCATCTTGTTATACTCTCTCTGCCAATTCTCTGTCCGTATACCGTTTACTTCTAACTCTGCTCGAATATAGTTACCAACTTCTTGAGACATTTTATTAGCTGATGCACCTACATCAAACTTATCTATTCTTTGTCGTAAGAATACAGTCATTTCTTGAAGGCTCATACTCTGACCTTTTATTGGTTGTCCTGCTTTAGGGTTCTTAACTTTTTTACCAGACTCATCTGTTATAAAAGCTGGTTCTAGTTTTAAAAAAGAAGCCTGACCTGTTTCAGCATTAAAAGAAAGTTGGGTATTGTTAAGATCAATAAAACCTTTAAGACCGTTTGCCATATATCTTTCTTGAAGTGCATTGTCGTCATCCGCAGTTCGATTAGCATACTCTGTGAACGCAGCATCATAATACGTAGCATTTTTTTTAAATAACTCAAAACCTGTCTTTACATTATGTTGGAATAAAGTATTATCTCTAGGTTTAATAAGACCTCTTTTCATTAAGTCTTGATGATTAGCTAGTTGTTGGGAAGCTGAGTCATACGCCTCTATAGCTCTTTGTTGAAGTGTAGGGTTTTCATACTCCCCTATATCGTTTAATTCTTCTTGTCGGGCTCTATATGCTTCATCTAATTCGTCTTTACGTCTCTGTCTGTCATCACGAATAGTCTCAAAAGTCTTCGTTATATCGGCAGCAGCCTTACCCCAATCTACAAAGTAATCAGGATTAGCTCTTTCATAAACATTAAAATCTATATTTTTTTTAGCCATAACTTAATATTAAAAATTAAATTGAGACACATTATCTAATATTACTTGCATATCATCGGTAAACTCAAAGTCATTAGTATCTGGATTCCAATTAAATGCCGAAGCATTATCTGAAGTTCCTTGTAAATATTTAGCATATTTTTCATCGGATAATGTAGCTGCCCAAGCTGCATCAGACATACCCTCAGGTTTTTGTGAGGCGAATTTTTTTGCTAATTTTGCACCTTGTCTATCGGCTTTATCTTTAGTGTATAAAGGAGCAATACTAGCAGCAGACTGTACTGCTGAAGTAACACCACTTATACCACTCTGTATACTTTGAGCACGTTGCATTTCCGCATCTCGTTTTCGTTGGTTCTGCTCTTTAGCAGCCGCCACATCCATTTCTATTAACTGCTGATTAATATCTTCTTTAGAATCTAACTTTTTTTGTTGAAGATCAGAGATAGCTTGTCCCATTTCAATACGAGTCTTCTCTCCTTGTAAATTAGCTAATGCTCCAACTCTACCTACTCCTGCAGCAACTTCACGAGCATCTCGTAAATTTTCTAGCTGTATTTGTTGTCCTGCTAACTGTTGTTCAAACTGTCTCTCATACGCATCCATAGGTAAAGTAAGTCCTGCATAATAATCAATCTCAGCCCTACTTCTAGCGTCTCGCATTGCTTTTGCAGCTGCGTCATCTGCATCTTTTGCTAATTTTTTTTGTTTTTCTGCATCACTAAAAGACATTGCCGCTGTGGCTACCCCTCCTACGACTCCTACTACTGCTGATGTTACTGCCGCCATATTATATTGTTTTTATCATTTCTTGGTTATAACTACTAGCTGTTATAAAACCTAATTTTTCATATGTCTTTATTAAAGGTTTGTTTTTAATTAAAGCATATATATATTTCATTCCTAGTAATTCTGCTTTATTACTTATTGTTTTTATTAATAACTCTAAAGCTTCCTTTCTTTTTTGTCTATCCTTATACCTTACGTTAGAGATAATCCAATCACACCATACTGCTTTTGAATTAGTAGTATACATAAAACCTGCACACACTGGTATATCTCCATCATAAACTATAAAACCACCCATCCCATCTTCTGGTAAAAAATCTTTTAACGGTGGTGTCCACCTCCAATCTTTCCACCATCCACAAAGGATATCCTTATAATCTGTTTCTTTAAGTGGTATTATATTTAATTGCATTAATGCAAAGATAATAAATTCTATGGAAAACTTTTCATTACACTAGACCCAACTGAAAATAATTCTACAGGAGTAGTGTCGTAGTTAGTTAAAGTAAAATGCATATAATATCCTCTAGCACCATGTGACTCTGCTATAGCATCTTTAATAAAGAAAATAAAATCTCCAACAGCAGGTGGTGTACCGTTAGGAGTAAACGCTGTACAGTCTATAGTTACAGAAGCAGGAGTTACTACACCCGATACCGATGTGGTACTCTGATTCACTACCGCTGTTACTGTCCCCGACTTTACTACAGGGTTAAATGTAGCAGGTGGTATAGGTGCGGCTGTACTTTGCCAATACACAATATCCCCCACACTTAATATACTATCTATATTAACGTTAAATGTAATAACCACTGCAGTAAGTGGACCTGATACCGTTACAGATGTACCAATACCATTAGCTGATCTATCTTTAAAATTAACCGTATCTGAATTTTCTCGTAAGAAAGAAAACCACTCTCCTTCTTTTTGTACAAACCACGTTTGAATAGTAGATGGGTAAGGTGGAGGTGGTGTACCATCCCCTGGTATAGACCCTGTATTTAAATCTGTAAACAAAGAAGTACACTGCCACGCAGCATTACTTTCATAAGACATTGTTTTAAAAAGTTTTATATTTTTAGGTTCTACATTAAATACAGAAGTAATCTCTGAACTAAACTGTTCATCATAATAATTATTACGAAGAGTATTAGTATTATGTCTATATAAATTTCCTTTATTCCATGAATAAAAATACCCATTCATTCCTATCATATAATCAGGTAAATAAGAATAAAATGAAGGCCATCCTTGTACGTCTTCACTATAAGATACTGTATACGCTGCGTTTGTGTTTGCCATTTCTATTATTTATTATGGACAAGAAGTTACTGCACTAACTAATCCGTTACTATCTACGTCTACCAAATAAGTAGCAGCACCAAAAGTTACAGGATATTGTCCTGCAGGCTGCTGTGTCACTCCGTTTATATCTGCAAATGCCCAGTCATTTACCTGAATAGAGGTAGAAATTCCATATGCATCATGCACAGAAGCTGTATAAAAAGGTGTAGTTATAGTACCACAAGGGTCACCTATAGCACCACCATTAAAAGTGTTTAAATTATTAGGACAATTTACTTGTACATTCCATACATTATTTCTACATAACGCATCTACATCTATACTTAAAAAACCTGGAGAAGCACTAGGTTTAGGTACAACCATAATGAAACCACCTGGAATACCACTTACTAAAGTAACTTCATTAGAAAGGTAAGGGCCTAAAGATATAGTGCTTAATGGATTGGAAGGAACAAAAAGGTTAGATGCAAAGTCATACACATAATTAATCCCTGGTATAGTAGCACTATTACTACCTAAGTTATTACTCAAATAGTCAGGGCCTGGGATATTATTACACAGATCATAAGTTCCTCCGTTCGCTGGGTCATTATATTGTCCTAGAATACCTTGAGCGTAACCCCATGTAGCACTACTATATTCTGAAGCACTTAACCCATCGTATGTCCATGTTAACCCTGCAGGGCTTACATTACTTTCAAATCGTATAACCACAGCACCTGTACCTGTACCTAAATTAAAGTTTACATTATATCTACCCGCTGCAGCTCCACCACCTTGAACTTCTTTACTACCACAAGATATAAAGCAACTAGGACAAGGCTGAGTAGAGAATAAAACACCTCCCGACATTTCTCTAACTACACCACCAAAAGAATATAAACCATCATTTGCTACCGTAGTTAAAGCAGCATCTTGGTATAATTGCGTTGCATTAGCAAAGCTATTTCCTGCAAAAAAAATTGTTTCTGAATTATTACAAGCCATATTTTATTTTATTTTTTAACATGTTCCTTCTGCTAGTACAACACCTCCGTTTCCTATTTCAATCCATGTCTTTGGTAATACTGATGGAGAAACCGCACTAACAATATAATAACCTGATTGCTTAAACGGTGCTCCACAATCGTTAGTAGCATAAACCACATCTCCAATAGTTGGAATGGAATTATTTCCTAAGAAAGAGAATACATTATTATTTCCTACTTGTGGAGTAGTAACATCTGTAGTACATACAGCTGTACTTGATTCTCTACGTGGACCTATAAATACATTTTTACAAGGTAAAGTACATGTACAACATACATCTTGTACTGTATCTCCCGCTGTACAGTAACAAACTTCTTGAGAACTTACAAGTCTTAAATCCCATATTAAATATAAATACTCATTAGCAGTAGGCATACTCAAAGCTGTTTCTGTTGCTTGGTATACTCCTGTTGATGGATTACTTATAGGTGATACAATAGAACTTGCAGTAATTAAAGCTTGAATATCTGCAGCACTATCGGTATACTCTGTAGGAGAAGAGAGTATTCTAAATTTATGATAGTTAGGATCAAAATCAAAAGTATCTGTACTAAATTTTTCAGTCTTTAATGTAATATCTGTACCTGAGTAAGGGAATACACCAAGGGATCTAACACCTGTGTTAGGTATATATTCAGATGGTTGAAGTGTAGTTAATACTACAGGTCCTTGTGAACCTCCAAATGGACTAATTGTAGTACCGTCTGTCCAATTATATCTTGTATGTATTTCTTGTCCTGTATAATTATTACTAGATAAAACAACTTGTATTACCGTTATCATTTGTTTAGGAGGACATTCTACAGTTAAATCATACGTAGAAGGCTCGTTAGGTGTAACCACTACCGTACATGTAGTAGGAGTGTTAGTTGTTTTATTAAAAGTTAAACTTCCATTTACTGTTGCTCCTGCTACAGAAACTGTATTACCGTTCCAAGTTACACTTATATCTATATTTCCAGATGTTATATTATAAGGAATATTTATTGTACCTACCACTAAACCTAAATCTACATCATACGTAACTATATTAGAAGCATTTCTATATGAACTTCTTTGTCCACAAGGCACTACTACAGTAGGTACAGGAACTATATTAAGGTTTGTTCCTAATACATATTCATTCATATAAGGGTCATATCCCCCTAATTTTTGTGTGGTAAGTTGATTAATAAAGGTATCTCTAAACCAAGAGTTCATTCCAAATTTAGATATTACTTGTAATTTGTCTGTTCCTTGACTACCTCCTTTTAGATTTAAAACAACTCCTCGTTTAGTATCTGTAAAGTACATATCAGCACCCCAAGCCACAAAACTTTCAGGATTAAAACTAATACCATACTCTTCAATACGAGCTACTTGATTCCCTAAAATTTTTGGTGTAGACACAATAGCTCCTCCACCTACAGCATCACTTATAAGATTTTTATCTGCTTGAACATATGTTATTCTATCTTCTTGTAGAGTAAGTATATCTGTCCGTCTTGCGTGTAATACTTGTATTGGTCCAAATACAGTTTCACAATCTTTAAAATTTAATAATCCTAAATTAAACTCATTAAGATTATTTACATTAGCAGAATTAACATATACCCCGCTATACGTTATAGACGCAAATCTATCCGCCTCCTTGAAATCTTGATCCGATACCGCTAAAGTTCTTTCTCCTAAGTTAAAAGATTTACCTACAATACTATCATATATTCTATAACTTTCAACTCCATTACCAAAAGTGTAACAATTATAAGCATCTAATATGGTAACTAAAGGTTGTGTTGCAGTTTGATTTTGTGCGATAGATGCATCTGCTAAAACATAAGAAGGTCCTGTAGGAAGAAACTTTTGTTTTGCCATATGAAACTTTTGTCCACCTGGTGTATAAGATTTTAATTCTAATAAATTAGATGCATCATAAAATAAATTAGGATCAGCTTCTTGAGGTTCCGTTTCAAAAACAAATACCCCCGCAGTTCTTCTTACTTCAATTTCTAAATTAATATGTGATGGGAAAAACCCCGTATTATCCCACGATAATTCATCACATGTAATTAAATTAGTAGCAACCATAAAAAACATTTCTCCATTTGGCATTTGACCAAACTGTGCAACTAATTCATAATCTGGTGCAGGTGGTGGAGGTAGAAAAGTTACAGGTCCTTGTATAGGAAATGTAATTGTTTGAGGCTGCATCATAGCAGGAATAAAACTAATATCCATTCCATTTACACCACTTACTCCTGTAGAATTAGTTTGCATTTGACTTTGCAAATCATCTCCAACAGCCCACGCATGTAAATTAGGATAGTTAGTAGAAGCTGTAAAAGTTCTATTATAATATATACTCTTAGCACA
>CEON01033637.1_pt1 | contig 12344 bp, 10 predicted proteins | sample 530291 | NCBI WGS metagenome assembly CEON01 (sample SAMEA2619888, study PRJEB7988) | marine metagenome | biome: marine biome (ENVO:00000447); feature: surface water layer (ENVO:00002042); material: "saline water (ENVO:00002010), including plankton (ENVO:xxxxxxxx)" | depth 5 m
GTCATAACTCAATCATATAGATTTGATGACATCATTGAGTATATACATATGCAAGATGTTGAGAGTGAAAGTATTGGTAGTGATATCAATGACACTTTCATAGGGCATTGGCAAATGGAAGACTTAATTAATGGTAAATTGTCAGAGGAACAAAGAGTTGCTTTGAGTAGTCAATTTGAGGGAGACGTAAGCTTAAAAGACTTTACGTTCTTACAAGTTTATGACATATTGACTTTGCAAAATGGACAGATGTGGTTAGAACATCAAGTCGTTGCTTGGTTAGATGAAAACGGGTCTCCTACTATTACTAGGAAAATTGTTTGGAACGACAAAGAAGACAAGCATATTACTAGCACATCTGCTTACTACACTCATGCAGTTGAAAAAGTATTCCAATGGTGGAATATGGACAATGACTTGCTTGAAGTAGCTGACATAGAAACTAGACCTAGTTGGTCAAAGAAACTTAAAAAATACAACAAGAAGTCTAAGACAAAGCAAAAGTCTATCAGATATAAAACTCTTGTTGTTAAACCTAGTATTAAAGTAATTGACACTAATGGTGTTGAAAGAACACCTAGAATGAGAGAAATTGCTCAACACACTAGGAGGGGTCACTTTGCCCACTATGGTATCAATGGTAATGGTAAATTGTTCGGTAAATATACAAAGAGTGTTTATCGCAAACCTAAAACCATTGGTAAGTTAGCGAATGGTCTCGTATTAAAAGACTATACACTCGAAACCGAGAAAGGAGACCAAGATGACGAATGATGTTAATGTAAGTGACGACATTAAAGCCTTTGCACATTGTAAAGATTGCTTAATGGAAATTCCGGAGGGAATGTCCCCACAAGATTATGTGTGGATAGAATGCGGAATGAACGAAGATGATTTGTTTCAAGTTAATTGCGTTAGACACAACAAGATATTAATGGCAGTAGAGTTAAAAAATACTCCAAGCACATTTAATAACGGTTGTTCTGATTGTGGTTGTGAAATAGGATAGTATGAATATACAACTTCCCAATAAACTATATGTTGAAAAGCCCTCAATCCTTAGGGAGCAGAGGGCTATTGGGATTGAAGTAGGGTTTAAGTCTTTACTAGATTTAAGGTTTGACGATTTAATAGTTGCTCGTTGGGGTGGTCGAGATTGGCAGGGAAAGAAAACAGATGAAATGTGGGCGCGTATGCCCGATGTCTTTAGAGCAGAAAGAATTGGTTGGTGTGATTGTCATATCAGCAGAATGATATTAGATAAACAACATAAAACAGTAAATAAACCTATTGATTTATCAACAGGTAAAAGAATATTTTTAGAAAATGAGGGGTTTGCAGAGCAAGATGATTTAGTACCACATCAAACCACTCGTGCATATTGTGAAAATCATTATTTAAAAAATGACAACGAATGGAAATATGAAAGACCTAATAAATGGCACATTCGTGTCGTGTGGTATGACATAAGCGAGGGAGACGCAGTTACGGGTTGGGCTTATCCTAATGAAGATATTGTCGTTATTGACAAAGAATATACAAATTCAAATAATTATTACAGGATGTCTATAGATACTTTTGATGATATGGAATATGTAAATGACAATTATAACATAGAAAGATTTGAGGAGGAGCAGACAGAGGGTTGGAATAATTGGTCTAGAAATGCTCCAAAAGTATGTAGGTATGCAGAGGGTTGTTTAGAACATAACAGGAATATTCAAAATGATTGGGGTAATACTTATAAAAGGTTTGAGAAAATGGTTAGTAAGTATAAAGAGAAGACGACACGATACCTACAAATGCTTGAACTTTTAGAGTATATTATCCAAAATTATGGAGATATCAACAATATGTTAATAGAGGAATTAGATGTTTTGAAAGATAAAGGGTTTGCTTGGGCAAGATTTAAGAGTGATACCTACCAAGTGTTTAGTGATACTCGTTATGGTAATAGTGAATATTTAAATTGGCAACACGAAATAAGTTTGTTGATTACAAGAGCTAAGTTTTTTAATTATAAAACAAATTTAAGTAAAAATTCAAGAGATAATGATTTAAAGCTATCAACAGTAAAAGATATGATAGAACACGAACACCATTTTGCTACTTGTATCTTTACAACCGATACAATGATTGCAAATGAAAGAGAACTAGGGCATTTGTCACTTGATGTGGTAAGATACTTTAGTAACAACGCATTTATAGATAGAAATTTGCGATTTGATATAGAGGATATATATGCTTGAACTTAAATATGAGAATTTAGATGACATAATAGGAGCCGACAATAATCCAAAAGACCACGATTTAGGGGTTTTATATCAAAGTATGAAACGATTTGGTTTTACTAATCCTATTATTATGAACGAAAGCACAGGAAAGCTACTTGCAGGGCATGGGCGACTACAAACCTTAAAAATGTTGAGGGATAACGGAGAAAAAGCGCCAGACAGGATACAAGTAGAAGTCGATACAGGGGATAAAAACATAGAATATTGGTATGTTCCCGTTCTTTATGGGGTTTCTATTGATAATGTCAGCGAGGCACAGGCATATTTGATAGCAGATAACCGATTAACAGAGCTTGGTGGTTGGAAACCTATGGATTTAATGGATAGTTTAACTGAAATCCTAGAAGAAACAGGCAATTTGGACGGAACAGGCTACGATTTGGACGATGTAGAGACAATTTTAGCCGATATTGAGCGCGATACCTTTGAAGTAGAGGACACAATGACGCAATTAGACACCGAAGAAACTGAAGTTGCAATCGCAGTTGGTAGATATAAGTTTAAGGTGGACGCAGAAGATTTTTATGAGTGGGAAGAAATGGCACAATCGACAACAAACTCTAAAGATGTAGTAGATATTGCTGAATTTATTAAAAAATCGTTAGGTTTTACCTCTTAATATATAGAACAAGAGTTTTTTTTTCGACCTCACCACCGACACGAAACCTAAATATCAATAATTATAGGCTTTTTTGACCTTTTGTGTTACATCTGGTTCCGGAAACCGAGATTTTCCTGAAAACTCGAAACCGACACGAAACCTTATAAACATTGGGTATATGGGAAAAAGCTAGTATTTATAGGGTTTAATGTTCAAGCTGGCACGGGGGTGGGGAAGATAAAACTCTCCCATAAAGAAGACTGTAAGAGTTTTTCGAAAATTTCCGGATTTTTTATTTTTTTTTCACAATCTTAAAACTTTGTGATTTTTGCTATAGATATCCCTTATTGACTATATAGGGGAAAAGTTCTGCCATCTGGCGCCAGCTCGACACGAAACCTAGAAAATGTGGGTTTAATGTCTTGTCATTTTAAAGCTGGGTCTGGGCGTCTAACATAGATATAAACTCCAATTCCCATATGAGCCGTATTAGAACTCCAATTTCCATATAGACAGATAGGAATACCAATTCCCATATGGACACTCACAAAAATCCAAAATACGGAGGTAAAATGGGTATGCGAAATTTGCCATATTGGGGTCAAACTTGATTATTTTGGATATAGGTCGCGGCGGAGCAAAATCAAGCAAGTCTGAGCTAAGCTAGCGTTCCCGCTAGAGTTGTTCCTACCTGACTAGACGGTTAGTCTAGCCAGATAATGAACCATGCAATCAGCGCACCAGTAGGGAAGCCAGAAATGAGCTGGCCAAACACCCAACATGAGAAGCAAGCTTCCATGACATCCCAGCCAGGGAAGAGCCACCATGGTGCAGCAATTGCTACACTAGTTGCGATTGTCGTTTTAATCATGAGTTCACCTCCTCATTTGTTTCGTTTATTGTATTATCCTCAACAGGAGTCTCCCATTCACGTGATTGGAATCTCTCGTTAAGTGTTTGTAAGTTGCTAATAGTGTTATTAGGAACAAAAATGTCATTGACGTTAACATGCTTGCGTTTCCATCGCTTGTTAACATACTGAGCAAGTTCTTCTGTATAACCTTTAGCGTTTGGATTGTTAATGTATTGAACGAACATATTAGGGTCAGTTAAGAACTGAACTGCCTGCATGTATTTCTCATCCTCTACATAATCCATAAGCAAGTGTGTATATCTCCAAGCCATATCCAAGAACGCCATGTTCTTGATTAGTCTTTGAGGTTTCACATTTGTTTTGAATGCTCTACATTCCATTGTTCTACCACGCAAAGCAAGTTGATAGTATCTACCACCTGTACCAGTTCTATGATGAACTCTGTCCATCAAGTTACCGAAATCAGCAGCGTTAGCCCATCTGTTTTCTTCACGTTGTGCAATCATCTCAATGAATGTGTCACCACCAGTACCTTTGACTTGAGTCAATGTTTGCCATAGTCTCAAGAACATAAAGTGTTCAGGTTCACTGAATGCGGCCATTGGCATGTGGATATGTAAGCCAGTTGTTGGGGCAGTAAAGCCTTCAAACTTGCTATATCCAACATCTTGGTACACATTAGCAGCAATCTTCCTAAACGCTGATGTCGTCATTGGTTGATAGTTGAACTCAACACCATTTGTTAGAGATGGGTCACCTTTAGCAGTGATAGGCGGAACATATTGGAAATATTCCATGTTCTTTCTATTTGCAAAGTCCATCCAAGATGATTGAGCCTGCTTGTTTGTAATAGACAATATCTCTCTGACCGGCTCGTAGTTTGTGTAGTTGACAGCAGAATCTGAACAACCACAATCTCCGAAGTCATGGTCAGTTGGCGCATCATAATGACAATAGTCACAATCGCATGTGCAAGGCATGTTTGGATGAGGCATACTTTCAGTATCGTTAATCTCTAACTCAACTTCCATACCCATAGGTATGCCTTTCTTCCAGTATCTTTCTTGCACACGCTTAAGTGCATCCATTGTATTGTAACGGCCTTGTCTCTTACCAGCAGGAACGCCAATAGAGTTAGGGTACAATGTCCAGTAAGTTCTAAACCCACCGTACGATTCTCTAGTAGACGGGTTGTCTTCGAACCCGAATCTAATTGACTCGTTGTCAGGTCTAGGCATTAGCTCACCTCCCCATCGTCAGCAAACATCAGAGAGTTGACATTGTAAGTTGTACCCTGTACGGTAATCATTTGAGAACCGTTGAAGCTATGTTCCATTGGAAGATACTCAACATTTTCCTCTTCAATTACCTCCTCCTCGACTTCTTCTTGCGTGTTGTCATAAACACCAACGTCAGCAAGAGTAAACTCTCTTGGATTCTCGTTGACAGTTAGACCAAGCAAGTAGTCATGCAAGTAAGGATAACGGTCACCATTGGCCAGAACATATTGCACAAGCTTGTACTCTATGTAATGTGCATAAGGTACTTCTTCCTCATGAACAATATCTACTTTGTATTTAGAAGATGTGTTCTGATAAGAAGCAACCATGTCAATGAGTGCGTTACTAGGGATATCTCTATCTGTGTCCCACTCAAGTCCATCAGTGTCAGCTTTAGTCATCTCGTATAACGCATCAACGAACTCTAGGTTCTTGATAACACGATTTGCTTTAGCATTGGACTTGAAGTATCGCAACTCGATAGTATGCTCGTGTTGCATATTGATACCCTTGTACTTGTCATTGTCGTCACGAGTACGATTCTTAGCAACTTCTGCTATTGTATTGTACGTATCACGATATTGTAACAAGTCCCAACGAGCCCATTGACCAGTTGAACGTTGCGCAATGTACAGCAACAGACCATGTGGATTAATCTGCAATGTATTAAGTGCAGTCAACATAGCATAAGCATGACCCAAGTCCATAGATGCCCAAGGGAAGTGGATATGAATACCAACGTCATCAAGACCGAAAGCCTTGTAGTTGGACTCTACCAAGTTCCAGAACATCTCAGGTACTTGTTTCCAAGCATCCAATGTCATTGGGAATGATATGTACTCTACGCCAGTACCTGATGGTAAGGAACCATCTCTCTTAGCATATAGTATCTGTTTCATCATGTCATCTGTATGGAACGTTTGTATTGTACGAGCAATCACTTCGTTGTAACCAGATTCTCTAAAGAGTCTCTCGTCACGTATGACTAGCTCTAGCTCCATACCCATGAACAACCCATTGTTGTAGTGCCAATGATAACTATCTGGATGTGACACAGATGTCTCATGTAGTCCACATGAACAATCTTCTTGTGGAGAGCAAGGCTCCATCCCATGTAGTGGGAAGTGTCTGAACTCACCATTTCGATAATGTACATATGTGTAAGGAGGAGAGTATCTGTACTCCTGCTTACTTAGCACCATTTGTTCTGGGTCCATATTGTTAGGTGATAGCCAACCATCGTCAGCTGTCTGCATCTCGTCAGATGTCCTAACACGAGCACGTCTACCTGGTTGATAGACATACCATGTACGGTCTTCATTTCTGTTGTCAATACGCAGTGACATGACAGACGACACTAAGTCGTCGTTGACACCATACATTGATATGACAGGAAGTTGTAGACCCTTCCACTTGATAAAGGCAGACTTCATCAACACTTCGTTGTTCTCATCTACCATATCATCGTCAGGCACAATGTAGATAGCAGTATCAACATCATCTACGTTCTGACGACCAGCTTCGGAGTCACTACCTAGTATGTATTGATACTTCATATCTTTGTAATGCGCTGTCTTGTCATCACCTGGATTGTTACCAAATGAATGCTTGACCCATGTCATGAACTTACGCACATCAACAGGTAGTGAACGTGCTTCCTGTGGAATGTAGTCAAGGTCATCGACTGATTGCCAGTCTTCGTCCTCAATCATTTCCCACATGTATTGTCGAGCACCACGTGCTGTAGGCAAGTCATCACCATGCATGTACTGTACATAATTGTCATTCTCCATGTCAATGTAACCATAACGATTATCATTGGTTGGGAGTGTGTCGACTTTGACAAAGCATTTCTTCTCAGCATTGTAAGAAGTAGTGTGTATGAGAACACATTGGAAACAAGCACGTGACCTGTTGCCATTGCTGTAACCACCTACAGATTTGTACCATGTCAATCTATGGGTGTTAAACATGCGTCTACAGAACACACATTCTTTGTGTTGTCGTGACCAGTTCATTGGATAGTCTATGAATCGCTTCTCATGCGCGTCATATGCAACCATGTGACCTTCCTCACTAGTTGTATAATCACGATAGCCATAAGACTGTTTACATCGCTTAACGGCTTGAGAAGTTAGACTTCCAGACCAACCAACATGGGCAGAGCTGAATGAACCATACCTACCAGAGTTCTCTCCCATCCAGTCAACCATTGACTTGGATGGTATAGGAACATAGATATATCTAGCTGGGAATGCTTTCCAGAAATCGATTGCATCAGTCGCCTGAAACATATTTCTTTCAAACAGTCCAACTTTCCAGTATGGGTCTTCATCACCACCTGTGAAGTAGCTAATACCACTAGGCCAAGCATAGTGAGGTACATCCCACGTGCTCTTGAGTATATTTAGCAAATGGTGATTGTCACGTGAATAGTAACCATCACGATAGTTTGCTGCCGGTAACTGGTCACCCGGTAAGATTACTGAGTAATCTAGGGTGTCACTGTTATCGTTATATAATCTCCTACATATAGTCTGTAATTCACGTAGGTCGTAACCATGTGTATCACGAAGATATGTTGGTATTATTACTTCTTGTAATTTAATCCACATATTGTATAACCTAAGCAGATAGTCTGGGTCAGCATTGAACGCGTCATGCCAACTGTCGTAACCACCTAGTAGGTCAATTACAATGGTGTGACTATACATTAAGTTTGTATAGTTATTCCTTTGGTCATTGTCATAGATTTCGCCGCCTTCGCGTCCTTCTAGCCATGACTGGAACTGATAGTCTAGGTCACGGAAACGATATGGTGAGTATCGATATCCACCTAGTTCAGTTCTGTTAAGGAATAGATTATGGGCCTCTTCAGAAGATATAACTCCGTAAGGGAATGATATCTCAGTCTGAGGTAAGTCGATAAGTTTATCGAGCTCCATTATTAATTACCTTTCAGTTTTTGTTTCTTTATTATTTAGTTGTGAATCGTCAAAGAGTTTCATTTCTTTGACTGACTCTTCAGCATCCGCGTCAGCTTTGGCTTGGCCAACTGACTCGTAATATTCTGAAGCGTCGGGACCTTCGTAACCATAGAACATACACGCTGTGTTACACATACGTGGAAACTTCTCGTCACTAATGTCCACTGCTAGACCGCAATCAGGACAGACTGTGTCACCTTTGTAGTCAAACTCAAACCACAATGCGTCACATGCATCCTCGATATTTTCATACCCAGTCTTATCTAGTAACTTAGATATCTTAGGTAAGAAGGTAGGGTCATGTACAAGATGGTCGTCATACACACCTGACATCATGCCAACTGAGTCTGCCTCCTCATCTGTCAAAGGAATCTCACATGAATCATCCCAGAAGTCCATCTTAACAATCTCCTTATCGGAGTTATCAATGATGCGCTGTAGATTCTTGTCATCTTCCTCGCTACCTTTGTAACCATTCCAAGTGTTTCCATAGTCTCGGAATCTTGTTCTATCATGGTTACGATTGGAATACCAAACACCATCTACCCAAGAGCCTTGACTCTCGTTGATGATATATGACTCACGTTGCATTGTCGGTCTTGCAGACAGAACAACGAACTTGTTCCAACCAGCGCCAGCTGTGATAACATCGCCAACCATGTCCATGACACGCTTGTCGTCTAGCGACTCGATGTTAAAGTTGGACCAGAACACATTGTTAAAGTAACGTGTGTCACTGATATTCATTTTCGCTGGTGGTATGAATGCACGTGGTAAGATACCATTGTGTGCAAACACAACATCAGTTACTTCTTTACCGTCCTGCTTGATAACAAACGGATGGTTGTTGTCAAGACAGACTTCACCATGAGTTGCAATCCTCATGTGTACTAGTATGTCTGACTGTCCATGATGCTCTACCACTTGCTTGAACTTTCTCAAGAATGGCTTAAGTTTCATAGACTTGTAGGTAGCAATCTTGTTGCCACTAATCCAAGCGATGCCAGCACCGTCTGGGTTAGTTTGCCACATCTCTCTGAGTTCATCCTCAGAGAGAGTCCTACCGGCAGGAATAGATGCGATTACGCACATATTAATTATTCCTTTCGTATTTGTTTATTATATTCAATTGTCTTGTCCCTTGATACCTTGGTACCATGGTGACATCCATTCACCATCATGTCTGAATGGGAATGGTTTGGTGTAATCTATGCCAACGCAGGTGTAAGCCATTGATGACATATCTGTGATTACCATCCAAGCTAACATGTAGCCATTAACTACATCCAAGTCTCTAAAGACATGTGGAATTGCAGCTATAACTTCATTCATAGCTTTTAGTTCTTTTGCCTTACCGACAAAAGCCCAAGTTGTAGGTTCAACTAACCAACCACCTTTTACAAGTGGTTTGTCCATGAACTCTACTGCGTCTTGATTATCTCGTAACGCTCTGACCTGTTTTTTGGAAAGCACTGGTCTTGCTTTTTTGGAAATTAGAAATTTCCTCATAGTGTTTCTCCTATGTATTTGTTTATATTATTCAGTTGTAATTTAGACACAGCTCCCCGCGAGAGGAACTGTGTCATAGCATTGTTACCTTTATCTCTCAAGAGAATCAAGATACTTCTGCATGTTTGCTGGGTCTAACAGTTCTTCTCTTTCGAGCTTTCTCTGTTCGTCCCTAGCTTTGGTCTTTTCGTTATAGTACTTAGACTTTAGATAAGACCTCATACCATGTTTGTTATGATATGGTTTGAATTCAACAATAAACTCATCCGTATCGACATCTACCTTTCGGATAGATTTCTTGTAGGATTTGTTTCTGTCGTCAAACTTCCCAACTATAGATTCAACATCTTCGTTGGAAATGTGTTCTTGGGTTTTTAACCAGGCCAAGTCCTTTGAAAAGATTTCTCTTTTCGCCATGATTTATTACTTTCATGTATTGTTTATATATATTCAATTGTAGTGAGCACAAGGCTCCCTCAATGTTCTGACAAATGAACATTCAGAGAGCCCTGCGGACTCTCACAACCGTTAGTTGTATTAAGCTAAGTTAGCTTTAAGCTTAGTTAAAGCTTTATGCTGTGACTTAGACAACCATGTAACATCACCTTTATAAGCTGAGTTCACGCTTGTATAGTCTTCCTTAGCTAGATTCTTTTGATAATCTCTCCAGTTTTGATAACCAGATTTGTGTCTATCGTTACTGTTCTCAATCTTTTGACCTTGTTGCCAAAGTTCTAAGATTGCAGCATCAATAGCTTCACGATTACCAGCAGCATAATTAATCCATAGACCTTCATACTTCTTAGATGTACCAATGGTACGAAGTAGATGTTCTTGTGGATATTTACCCCATAGCTCTGAAAATTTCATTGCTTTGAGTTTTGCTTCATGCCAGCAGGCAGAACCACTGAGTTGTCGACATGCAGCTAGCATATCTTCATAGTCCTCATGATTCTTGTCTAGTCTGGTATGTAGATTGCATCTAGAAACATATAATGGATATGTTTTAACAAATGTTGCTTGCGCTTCATATGTTCTCTTGATAGCAATTACTACCTCACAACCCTCACATTGACATGAGTCGTCGTGTCTTAGATACTCAGGTCTAAGCTCGATTTGTCCACCGACAATAGCAAAGCCTAGTCTCCCCAATGCTTTAAGCTGCTTAGAGCCTAAAGTTGGGTTGGTTCCCTGAGTTGAAGAACCTTCTTTTCGCATAAGATTACTCCTATCCTTTTGTTTATTATATTTAGTTGTAGTTCGAGACAGAGTGCCATAAGACACTCTGCCTCTTAATAGCTAAACGTACTTTAGCTACTAACTAGTTCATCAACTTCTAATGAAATTGATTCTGTACTAGATTTCACGCAGTGCTCACATACACCAGTGCAGATATTTCTTCCGCATGGTACATGAGAGTTATCTGCTTTGTCAGTCCACATAGGTCCAGTGATGAACTTGCCATCAATTTTGCCATATGTTCTAACACCCTTTTGATGTTTGTCACTTGTCATAAAGTAAGCTTCACAGGTCTCACGAACTGTATCTGCTACTTTAAGTCGACCTTGCAAGAGTGCTTTTCTGACTTTCAATGTTTCAAACTCTTCCGAAAGGAAAGAATCTTTTGCATTAAGAGTCTTGTTGAAAGCAATCATTGTGTCGATGTCAGACAACTCAGTTTCAGTTTTCATGATGATACTGATACTTTCGCTGTACCTACCGATGACTTCATCGATATGCAAAGCTCTGTTCTCAATCTCTTGCATGATTCTGAAAGTGTTGAGACGACGTTTGTGTGACTTTTTGTATGCATCAGCACAATACTCAGTATTGAAACCTTGTACTGTGTTAGCACAAGTTACACATTGGTCACTACCTTCGATGAAAGGCTCAGCCTCTCCGAATGTAGCTCTTGTCTGCCAACAAGGTAAAGCACCATCGATTGCAGGAGCAGCAATGACTGTACGCACCCTACCGTTCATCAATCTACGATTAATCGCAGAAAGCAACTTGTAGTCTGCACGAGTCTTAACTGTCTCGCCTTCGACAGGGTTCATACCAACCATAGGGTTAGAGATTATACCGTCAAGTTCTACAACAGGTTCAGACTTAACTGTACCTCTTGCATCTTTACGATATGCTAACCTTGGGTATCTACCAAACAAACCTTTAACATTAAAGTCTGTTATTGGTTTATCGATAGCAGTAATTACTGTAGTCCAATCGTGTTTCACGATATTGACTTCACCCTCTACAAATGAACCTGGATGGTACATCTGTGAAGCATCTAAGCTAACTACTGGTCTGGCTTCTTGTCTTCCCTTAACAGGGACTGCAATCTTGCCACCAAGAGTTAATCTTTCGATTGCCTCAGGCAGAGTAACTACTGTGGTATGCTGGTCAACATTGACTTTCCTTGCACGCTTTTTAGCGTATTTGGATGTACGTGTGTCATGCTTTTTGACCAATTGAATTAAGTCCTCAATGGACTTCGAGTTGGCGTCAAGCGCTTTCTCTTTCTTCAATTTATACCTCTTTCTATATAGTAAAAGTGTGCTACTTCTATTTCACACACAGTCGTCCTTTGTGTTGATAGTGCAAGGTCACTAAGGATGCCATCCCTTCTTGCTTCTCCACGCTGGCCGTTTCAACCTTCCAGGAGACCTTTCAGGCTTTCTTTATTTTATTTTAAATTGAATGCATTGACACAGTAATAGCAATCTGCAAACTTATGATTTAAATCTTTATCATAAATAAAACAGACTTCTGGTTCCTGTATCTCTACACATTCTTGACTAC
>CEON01017433.1_pt1 | contig 12333 bp, 10 predicted proteins | sample 530291 | NCBI WGS metagenome assembly CEON01 (sample SAMEA2619888, study PRJEB7988) | marine metagenome | biome: marine biome (ENVO:00000447); feature: surface water layer (ENVO:00002042); material: "saline water (ENVO:00002010), including plankton (ENVO:xxxxxxxx)" | depth 5 m
TTTGCTATGATTGAACTTAATCATCGTCGCATTGAAGGGACTAACAGGTTTACTGTTACTCAAGGATATGTGATGGATGAAGAAGTATATCGATCTGTAGAGATCGAAGTTGTTGATGATTCTATCAATGATCAACTTATCTTAAAAACATACAAGGATGGAGAACACATCCCTGGATGTGATTGTGTATTCCAAAAAGTAGATGATGAATATCACGGAGATATCACTGGTAAAGAGTGTTATGTTCAACGTGGTATTAAAAATACATACATGCAGTCATCAGCAAAACTTGGTGATGGTTACTATCATGTAATCGATCAAGGATTTGATATTGAAAATGATGAACAACTTTGGGGATCTAAACATGGTCACTTTATGTTTGACAAGAAATAATGCCCTTGTAGCTCAGATGGTAGAGCACCGCTTTTGTAAAGCGGTTGTCGCAAGTTCAAGTCTTGTCGGGGGCTTATGAGAGTAGAGTATTTTAATAATTTAGAAAAATTTCCTTACATCATTATTGATGAATTATACGATGATGATGAAATTTCTGAGTTATGGGAAGAACTTGATTATTTGTGTAATCCAAGAAGATTGATAGAATCAAGTATTGACAATGGTGCAGCGCATGAAGCTGATGGTACACTATTAAAATTCAATCATTGTCAATATCTCGACAACATGTATATGAATAGAGAACAATCTACTATTCTACAAGTAACTGAAAAGATATTCATGAATGATAGAAAGATTTTTGAAGATCATCCTCACTGGTTTTTCAAAGATTTAACTGATATTGATCAACATTACACCCAGGTTGTATACTATGAAGATAAAGATGAGTATCGTGCTCATAGAGATAAATCAACCTTTACATGTTTAACATGGTTTTATAGAAAACCAAAGAAATATAGTGGTGGAGACATGTATTTCCCTGCACATGATGTTACAGTAGAATGCTTAAATAATAGAACATTAATTTTTCCTTCAATTATTGAGCATCAGGTATTACCTGTTAAAATGGAAAGTAAAGATCTGGGACAAAAATATGGAAGGTTCTGCATCGCACAATTGTTGTCCAGTAAATTCTAGAGAGTATGGAAAGTCAAAAATGAATATTAAACTATGGTATAATACTGCAATGGGTCAGTGGCGTTGGACATTGACAGATAAAGACCTCAATATGGAAGCAGGTCAACAACCATTCTTGCGTGATGCCATGGAAGATGTTGCAAATACAGTGGAACATCTATTAGATAAATCGGGATACTTGACAGAAAAGATAGATTTAGATAAGATAGATTATGGTGATACTCACCAGTAATCCCTTCCGTGTGACTATAGAAACCTCCCTTTAACGAGGGAGGTTTTTTGGTGTCTAAATATAAAAAGAATAGATTTGTCACTGTAGGAAAACGAGATGCCCCTAAGTAGATTAGAGAATTTCCTAAAGAATGCTGAAGGTAATATCCTGTATGTAAACCCTTCTGATTTTGACGCAACCGATAGTTACGATAATAGAGGTAATTCTCTCACAAGACCTTTCAGGACGATTCAGAGAGCTTTAATTGAATCAGCTAGATTCTCCTATAGGCAAGGAAGAAATAATGATAAGATTGATAGTACTACAATTCTAGTATATCCTGGCACTCACTATATTGATAATAGACCAGGACATTCTATTCAAAGTGTTGGGGGTAGTGCTGTATTCAAGAGATATATTAATGGACAGTGGCAGTCTGGTGGTGCAGAATTATCTGAGTTTGATGAAGATACAAACTTCGACATCTTTGATGAAGAGAATGAACTAAGGAAATATAATAGTGTCCACGGTGGCGTTATGCTACCCAGAGGTACGTCTATCGTAGGTCTTGATCTTAGAAAAACTAAGATTAGACCTCTATATGTACCAGATCCACTGAATGATGATGTAGAAGCGACATCAATTTTCCGTGTTACTGGTACTTGTTACTTCACTGCATTCTCATTCTTTGATGCAGATCCATCCAGAAATGCATATAAAGATTCTACCGCAGCAAAAGTCAATCCAAGATTCTCTCACCACAAATTATCTTGTTTTGAATATGCGGATGGTGTAAATGAAGTCGTCTTAGAAAATGACCAAACAGGTCTTACAGACCTGGAGATGTTCTACTATAAAGTAACTTATGCTTATGGAGACTCTGGTGGTAGAGGTCTTGCCGACTATCCATCTGCAGATTCTCTAGACTTTGAACCATCTGTTGATGAATTTAGAATTGTTGGTGATCTAAATCCCAACCCACTAGGTATCACTAGCATTAGATCTGGTGATGGTGTTATCCCAACAGAAACAATTACTGTTATTACTAACAAGGCGCACGGATTATACAAAGATACACCTGTTCTTGTCTCTGGTATCAGTACAGATGTCAATGTATATAATGGTTCATTTGTTGTTTCTGACGTACTTTCAGATACTAAGTTTACTTACACTGCCACAAGTGTACCTACTGATGTTCTACCAACTCAGGATAAGTTTAATAATTCCGATATTGTTGTAGAATCGGATAGTACATCATCTGCATCTCCATATGTATTCTCCTGTTCACTAAGATCTGTTTTTGGTGTCAATGGTCTACACGCTGATGGTAGTAAAGCAACTGGATTCAAATCCATGCTTACTGCACAGTTCACTGGTATCTCTCTCCAGAAGGACGACAATGCGTTCATTCTGTTCGATGAAGCAACTAATATCTACAACGATAATGATACCGTAGACGACGATCAGAAACCCCTACACACCAATTCTAGAGCGATCTATAAGCCAGATTGGGAAAACTTCCATATGAAGTGCTCGAATGATTCCATCATTCAGTGTGTTTCGATCTTTGCTATTGGTTTCGCAAAACATTTCGTTGCCGAGTCTGGTGGTGACCAATCTATCACCAACTCCAACTCAAACTTCGGTGCAATCTCTCTTGAATCTGCTGGTTTCCAGGCAAACTCCTTCGATAGAGATGACGTAGGTTATATTACACACATTATTCCACCAAAAGAACCAGAAAAGAGACTTACAAACATTACTTGGTTGCCACTTGATGCTACTAAGATTGTTTCTGCTGGTGCTACCTCTAAATTATGGATCAATAACTTTAAGTCAGCTGACGTTCCACCTCCTGCTGAAATTGATTCATATAATATTGGAGGTAAGAGACAGGATAGACTATACTTACAAACAATTACTGGTACTGCTGTAAGTACCTTTGCTTCTCCAATTTTCATGCAAGTTCCTAGTGGTATCTCCACTGAGGCATTCAAAACTTATGAAGTTGGTAGATCTGCTGGTATTAATAGTATCTCCAACAATATCTTAACTCTCCAACAAAATCACCAACTAATTAATGGTGAATCAATTAGATTATACTCATCGACTGGTGAAATGCCAGCAAATCTTGAAGCAAACAGAATTTATTATGCACTAACCACTGGACTAAATCCAAACCAAATTAAGATTGCTTCTAGTGTTAATGATGCTGAGTCTAATAATAACATTACTGGTATTTCTAATAACGGTGGTGAGGTTCAAGTTCTTAGTACAGTTGCAGATAAAGTAACTGGTGAACCTGGACACCCAATTCAGTTCGACGAAACCGAACAACAGTGGTATCTAACATCATCAAACTCTACTGCTATTAACGAAATCTATACTGGTATTACTGGTGTTGGTACTGCTGTTATTGGTGAAGTTACTGGTGGTACTTTTATTGAAAGACAGATTGATAATAGAAGTATTGACGAAAGAATCTATAAGATGCGTTATGTTATCCCTAAGGAATATACTAACGCACGTCCTCCTTCCGATGGATTTATTCTTCAGGAATCTAAATCTGTTGGTATTGGTTCTGCAACTTTCTTTGATACTCAAGTCAGTAATCCTACTGAACTTAGGAACCCACGTATTATTACTAGAGCAACATATAATTCAACTACACTCAGAGCAACTATTGTTACTGAGAAAGATCACAACTTTGTTAAAGGAGACGAAGTTGACATTAGTAGTGTAACCAGTACAAATAATGTCACTGGTGCAGCGACTTCTGCATACAATGGTAAGTATGAGATTGTATCTGTTGACAATCCAAGAACTTTCCAAGTCAATGTGACAACTGGTGATCCTGGAACATTTACAAACCAGGTAAACCAAAGAAGTACACAACAACAAGTTGAAGCTCTACCAACTGTAAGAAGAAGTAAGACAGCAGAAACACTGTTTATCTACAGATCTAGAGAGATTAAACCACATGTACCTGGTGCAGACGGACAGGATGGTGTATATGCAATCACTGCTATTGTTGGTAGTGTTTCTCCTGCAACTAACATCGGTTATGGTGTAAGTTATAAGAAGTTCAATCAAGACATTAGAACTCTATACCCACAACAGGATAGAGATAACTATCTGTCTGATCCACAAGCAGCAATCTCCCATGCAAGAAAATATCCTTTAGGTAGAGTTCTAACAAACGATAAGAGAAACTCAATTACCAAAGAATCTAGAGATATTTTCCTAGAGGGATACAATAGAGCTTTCTCTGTTGAGAGTTGCACAATTACTGGTACAGGTAATACTGCTATTACTCTAAATCTAACGAGAAATCATGGACTTAATAAAATTAAGTCACTATCTATTGTTACCGATGGTGCAGGATACAATAATGCCGCTGGTGTTACTACAACAATCTATGCTGCAGAGTTAGAAACATCTACAGGTGTTGGTGAAGGTGCTGTAATTAGGGCAAACATTTCCGTAGGTAATACTGTTGGATCTCTAAGAATTGTAGAACCTGGTAGTGCATATGCTATCGGTAATACAATGACAGTAAGATCAGAACCTGCTGGTGCTCCATCAGAATTTGCAGTTGTAGAGGTTACTGATATTTACAACAATATCGGAGACTCGCTGGAGTTATCTGGTTTTGCTAATCCAGACATGAATGGTGTCTATAAGATTACCAATATTCCTGACGCAAATACAGTTGTTGTAGAACATGATGATCTTAATACCAGTATCTACAAACAGAGAACTGATGAAAGACTACCAACGGTAACTTATGCTGGTCGTGGTTTAATTATTGATACTGTCGATTACAACAAAGATGGTGGTATTGCAACGGTAACAACACAACAAGCACATGCATTCTTACCTGGTAATACATTTAGAATTGTTGGATCTGGTAACAGATTCTTCAAAGATAAGTTCCAAGTTCTTGAGAATGTAGGATTAACCACATTTACATTTACTGCTGGTATTTCCACAGTAGCTCAAACTGTTCAATCAGGTGCTACAGTACAAAGATTTGGTCTTTCTGCACAAGGTAAACCTATTGGTGCGGGTGAACAAAACTTGGGTGGTAGATCTACTCCTGTTTATACTGGTATTTCTACTGCATTGACTGGACCTGTCGCTAAGACTGATATTTCAATTACTGTATCAAGTTCTGATGGATTTAATATTGGTGATTACATTACTCTTGGTGATGAGATTCTAAGAATTGAATCTAATCCAACTTCTAATACAATGTCTGTAAGTAGAGGTCAATTCTCTACTCCTGCAAACGCAGGTATTGTTGGTCAGATTGTTCAGAAGATCAACATTATGCCCATGGAGTTACGCAGACACTCCATTCTTCGTGCATCTGCACACACATTTGAATATCTAGGTTTCGGTCCTGGTAACTATTCAACTGGTATGCCTCAGGTTCAGGATAGAGTTCTGACTGAAGATGAAGTTTTACTTGCACAGGCAAGAGAACAGGATGGCGGTACAGTTGTTTACACTGGTATGAATGATCGTGGTGAATTCTTCACTGGTGCAACTAAAGTCAACGGAACTACTGGTGAGGAAGAAGTATTCGAGGCACCAGTTATTTCATACTTTGGAGATGAAAGTAAGAGTGAAGTTTCTAATGCAAACAACGGTATCTTCGATGATTTGGTTGTTAAGAATGCAATCACTGTTGAAGGTGGTGTAAACCAGAATAGAACATCTCAGTTCTATGGTCCTGTTGCATACTCCAGTAAAGTAACAGTTTCTTCTGAAGAAGGTTTAGAAACCAGTGATTTTTACATTAAGGGTGAGGCAGCACAGGCAAAACTATTCACAGTGGGTATCTCTACGCCTATCTTAGGTAAGAGAACTGGTGATATTTCATTCAAGGCACAACCAGAATTAGGTTCTTATCTTGGACACATATTCATTGATAGTGACTGGAGAAGATTTGGTGTTATCTCTAGAGATAAAGATTTAAGTTTCTACACTATGGACAAACTGGGCATTGGTCCAGAAGAAGGTATCTTTGACTATCAGGATGCACTTCAGGTCAATGGAACAGTTAAGATTCAAAACCTATATGTTGGTGGTGCTGTTACTTTCGCTGCAAACCAAACATTCTCTGGTGTATCTTATGAAACTATTGAAGTTAGAGACGAGATAACTTTCGTCGGAACTGCTGACGGAGATGCTGGTGATGATCATTATATGATCAAGACGCAAGCATCAGACTTGCTTGCACAGTTCTCCTTGGTAGAAGTTACTGGTGCTGCAGCAACGTTCAGTAATAACACTGGTGTTACTTTTGCTGAGAGAATTCACTCGACCTATGCTGGTGTATCTACATTTGCTGGAACAATTCAGGCAGGTGAACTGAGATCTGATGATTTGGTAACTGGTCAAACTGGTATCTTTACATCAGTTGAAGCACAATACTTACAAGTCGGAACATATACAACCTTAGGTGCAGGTTTTGCTACTGACTTCTATGTTCAGGATGATCTTTCTACTGCTGATCTATTTGCTAATACTGGTATTATTACCACTCTCAGTGGTACTGAGGCGACCTACGATACTATTAACGGAACCGATATATTCGGAAATGGTGTACGTGCAACTAAACTAGCATCACCAAATGCTGCAGTTAATACTGGTATTGTTACTACTTTAATTGTACCTAAACAGGGAGATTCACTTCCTGGTGGTGCTACTGCAGCGAACAGTGGATGGGCAGGTCTAAATCAGGCATATATTGGTGTTGGTGTTGTTACCACATTAGTAGTTCCAGATACAACTTATGAAAATTCTCCAGTTGACGGTTGGTTGGGTGCTCCTACTGCATATATTAACACTGGTATTGTTACTACATTAACATCCACAAATATCACTGTCGCTCAAATAGATGCTACTACAGTTATTGCATCTACTATTGCTGGTGAAGATGGAGGTTCTCCTGCAAACTCTGGTACTCTTTACATCCAAAATGCACAAGTCAGTTCTAAACTTTGGTTGAGTGGAACAACAAATGGTGAAGGATTAAGAGCAAATGTAGGTGTCATAACTTACTTCGGTACTAATTCTAGAACAACTCTAGGTGATGCTCCCGCTGGAAGTATGAACATCTATGCGGGTCCAAGTGGTTTGATTAGGGGACAACAGTTACAGTCAACTGCTCCACAAGGAACTCCACCATTTACCGTAGTTTCTACAACCAAGGTCGCCAATCTTAACGCCGATGAAGTTGATGGTCGTAGTCCAGATACAGCAAACACTGCTGATGCTATTGTTGCTAGAGATGGCAGTGGAAATATCAACGTAAGTGCAGTCAACTGTACTAGTGTATCTGCAAGTGGAGCGATAAGTGGTAATACATTAAGTATTGCTCAAGGCGCTACAATTAATGGTCAAATCAGTGCCCCTGGTGGTATTGATGGTGGTACTAACTTTGGTCTGATCGACAGAGTTAGAATGGGTAGATATGTCGAAACCTTCAAAGATTATGGAAATGTAAGCGGAGGCACTGCAATTAACTGTTCAGAAGGTAATAACTTCAGAATTAGACTAACAGGTAGTACATCACTTTCATTTAACACCGTACCAGTTGACAACAATGATTCAAATAAAGACATCTACACATTAACTCTAATTACAGAGAATGGTGGAGGTGGACATGGATTAAGTTGGCCATCTAGTGTTAAGTGGCCTGGCGGAACTGTACCTGCAAGAACAACAGCGAACGGAGCACAAGATGTTTGGGTTCTTATCACTTATGACGGTGGTTCTAACTGGTATGGTTCACTGTCCCTCATCAACATGTCATAGATATAATATAGTTTGATTACATTATGATCGAAACACAATTAACATGTAATTATGATCAATTCATCGGGGCGTATGAAAACATATATCCCGATGGATTTTGTGAACATATCATAGAAGAATTTGAAAGAATAAGAACTACAGAAGATCTTGTAAGAAATAGACAACAAGAACAAGAAGGTGTTCCTAAACTGAATAAAGACGATGAGTTTTTATTCTTACAATTAGATTGTGTGAATATGTATGACTGGAAAGGTCAACAAGTTCAGCGAATGATATGGAAAGGATTGCAAACATGTTATGACCATTATACTGATAGATATGACATTTTGAAAAGTAATAATCTTCTTTCAGATTGTTTGAAGATGCAAAAGACTAATCCTGGTCAAGGTTATCATGTATGGCATGCCGAAGACTTAGGTCGCACTGAAAGTTCTAGAATCTTAGCATGGTCTTTATATCTAAATGATGTAGAAGATGCCGGTGAAACTGAATTTTTGTATCTGCAGAAGAGATATAAACCAAAGAAAAATTCTTTGATTATTTGGCCCTCTGGATTCACACATACTCACAGAGGTAACGTAGTTCATGGAAATACGTCTAAATATATTATAACTGGTTGGTTTTACCTAGTATAAATATGACCTCTTACTCCAGAAGAATCTTAGGATCATCATTAGCTGCTGGTGAAGTTACGTTTACATCACCAGGAACATTTTCTGCTCACCCAAGACTGCGAGAGGCATCTATTCAAGGTAGAGGTTCTAGTGGAACTAAAGGCAATCCTGGAACTAGAGGTAATGCTGGCGCTGGAGGAAATAAAAACAGTAACGGCAAACCTGGATCAGGTGGTGGAGGCGGCGGAGGCGGCGGTGCTGGTCATGAAGAAGGTGGTGGAAATAGTGGAGGTAGTGGAAACGGTGGAAACGCCGGCAACTCAGGTAAGAATGCTGGAGGCGGCGGTGGCGGCGGAAATGCTGGATATATGCACAGTAAAGGTAAAAGACTTAACTATCCCAATTTAACCCAAGGTGGCAATCCTGGTAGTGCTGGTGGCAATGGCAAAAATGGTAATTCTGGATCTGTAAACAATGGACGTTCAGGCAATCCTGGAAGTCAGGGTTCGGATGGACAGAACGGACAAGCATCATCATTCGGCAGTTACAGTTTTCCTGGAGGAACTAAAGGCAATAAAGGTAATGGAAATCCAGGCAATCCAGGCAATCCTGGTGGTGCTGGAAATGGTGGCGCTAGAGGTAATGCTGGAGGTGGCGGTGGTGGAGGAAGATGGAACTATGACTCTCGTGTAAATTCTAATGAATGGAAACTAGGTAGTCCTTATAGTAATAGAGGACAAGGAGGAAGCACTGGTGGCGGTCAAGGAAATTTAGGCGATAGAAGTGTAAGAGAAGGAAATGACAGAGCACGGAACGGCGGTAACGGCGGCAGTGGTGGTTCGGGCGGCGGTGGTCGTGGTGGCGGCGGAAATGGTGGAGGTGGTGGAAACACCAATAGGACTAGAGAAGAGAAAGTGAAACACGGCGGTGCTGGTGGCGGCGGTGGCGGTGCTGCCGGTTCTGGATCACAATCAAATAACGGCAACCCTGGAAATCCTGGTTCTGCTAATCCTGGAAATCCTGGAAATACTCCAAATACAAATAGTTTTAATGACATTGCCATCACTCCTGGAGGTAATTATTCAGTTACAGTTCCTAGTGGTGGATTTGTCACCATCTCTTGGGATGCTCAATAAATAAAATATAGTCGGGTTTTTGTCATGGAAAATGAATTAGAGTCGATTAAACAACAATCAGAAGTAATAAAAGCAAAAGTAGAACTAGAAGAACAACGATACAAGTTGGCAGAAATACGTGCTTCTAATCAAAGAGCACGTTCTGTTACTATTGGTGCTTGTACTGGAGGTCTTGTAGAACTCTGTATGCGTGGAGATTTTGAATCTTTATATTACATTATGCATCCAGTAGAAGCAGTAGAACTTATTAACAGTATTGCTGCACAAGTAGGTCTAGATGTTGCTACAAGACCCAAAGAAGATTACTCTACATGGAGAATGTGGGATCCAGAATCTATACCAGATCAACAATGGTTGGGTGCTGCGCCATATCAAGTTTCAGATGAAGCAAGAGAAGAATTGTTAAAGAACAAAAATCTAAAGATTAAAGGTGTTACAGTAAAAGAAGAAAAACCATTGCTACCTCACGATGAAACTGAGTGATTACTTTATGTTTGTTGATCTGAACACTAAAAAAGTTCAGGGAAAATTTCAACTACCACCTAGAGATTGGAAAAACATTTCATGTTTCTATAATCTAAGTGAAGAAGAAATGTCTGATCTTGGATGGGCAGATAATCCTGGTTTAGGATTTCTAAGAACATCTAAGATTGGTCCAGAATATACATGTTCTGAAGAACACTTAGATCAAGTTAAACTCAACATTAAAAGAATGTCTGAGGATGAAACAAAAACTCTATTGGCACAAGGTTTAACCCATAATGGGATGAGATTCTCTCTTGATAAGGAAAACATTATGTTTGCCAATTTTCAAAATAATAGATTTAGTGACAAACTAAAAGATGTTGAAGACAAGTGGCATATTTTTACTAGAAGTGAAATGTATGACTTGGTAGAATCAATGAATAAGAAGTTTGATGCAATTATAGATAGTGAGATTGAGTTCTTTCAATCTGTAGAGAACTGTTCCAATGTATATGAATTGAGTAAATTGTCTTATGGTTTCTGACTACTTTGATTATAAAGCAGATAGTCTATCAAATCTAGTGCCAGATTTAGAGTTAGATACTCTAGGTAATACAGATTGGTTTATAGACAATCACGACACTCCATTATGGCAAGAAGTAAGGTATTTTCTAGAACCAAGTGAGGTTCAGAGAGTTATATTTTCTGGTCTAAATTCTAGTGCATGTCAGGGAACAGTTGGTTCTCATGAAGGTCAAGGAGTAGATGACACAATAAGAAGATCTAAAATATCATGGTTATCTCCCACACCATTTAATCAGTGGTTATATAAAAAACTTGTAAGTGAAATCAAGTGTATCAATGATGAGTCATGGCAATATAATATCTTATCAATTAAGAACTTACAGTTTACCGAATACTCTGCCCAATATAAAGGAAATTATCATAAACACACAGATGTTTGGACAGGAGAAAATACGCCAACTATTGATAGAAAAATAAGTTTTTCCATTCAATTATCAGATCCAGATGATTATGATGGTGGAGAATTGATTTTAGATTCTATGGTAAATGAACAAATAATGCCAAAGGAGTGTGGAACTTTAATAGTTTTCCCATCAAATATACCACACCAAGTAACTCCAGTAACTAGAGGAACTCGTTATTCTTTAGTTGGTTGGGTAACAGGAGAAAGATTCAAATGAATAATGGTTACAAAGTTATTGAAGGATTTTTGGGACTTGAGTTTACTCAGTTCGTTGAACAATACTTCATCACTAGATTTTCTAGTGGAGTAAATGTTCATTACGGTGACAATCAATCTCCAAGATGTATGAGTATTTACGGAGATCCTTTAGGTGATACTATTCTAAAATTATGCACAGATCATGTATCTACAATAGTTGGTAAACAATTATTACCAACAGTTTCTTTTACTCGTTTATATCACAGAGGAGATCATCTCAAAGTACACTTAGATCGTCCATCATGTGAATACTCTGCTACACTATGTCTAGCATATCCCTCAGGTGAATCGCCATCACCCATTTATTTCAATGATAAAAAAACTCCAACAGATGCACATAAGGTAGTTCTAAAAAGAGGAGATCTGTGCATTTATGAAGGTTGTAAATACTATCATTGGAGAGATCCCATCGAAACTGATTATCTACTACAAGTATTCTTACACTGGGTAGATTCTGGTGGTGAATATAGAGACATGGTGTTTGATAACAGAGGCAATCTTGGCATCATGTCTAAATAAAAATGTCTGAGTTACTTATTATTCTCTATCATGGCAAAAACAGAATCAACTGGCGCTGACGTTGAAGGTATGATTGCTGATCTTACCACTAGATTAGAAACCCTTCGCGAAGAACTGCTCGAACACGAAAGAACTTTTAACACTAAAAAAGAAGAGTTTATCAAACTGTCTGGTGCTTTAGAAGCATTACATACAGTCAAAGGATAATCTTTGAAACTCCACAGA
>CEON01052977.1_pt1 | contig 12325 bp, 26 predicted proteins | sample 530291 | NCBI WGS metagenome assembly CEON01 (sample SAMEA2619888, study PRJEB7988) | marine metagenome | biome: marine biome (ENVO:00000447); feature: surface water layer (ENVO:00002042); material: "saline water (ENVO:00002010), including plankton (ENVO:xxxxxxxx)" | depth 5 m
ATGTACATGTTCTTGTAAAGGCGTGAAGACTAAAACGGCTGGAAGTAATAAAACAATAAGTGCTACCTCATCTTTCCAGCTTCCTTTCATTTGGTCAACTGCACTTTGCTCCCATGCAACTTTACCAGCGATCTGATCTTCTTTAAGTTTCTGCGTTGCTTTAATAGTTGTAAGTTTTAATTCTTGTTTTGCTTTTTTAGTTTCTACAAAACCCTTGACGCCATCTGCGACGACGCCAAGTAAGGGCTTTGCTAATAATTGCCAAACCATTAAGTTAGATTGCTCCTATGATTACGATTACGATGATAGCTACTATAGCAGCTTTTATCCAATCCTTCATTTTCCAGTCAGACCATTCTTTTAAATGATCAACTAAGTCTCTTAGTAAGTTCATAGAACCTCCTTTTTTCTAAAAGGTTTTATTACTTTACACCCTTAAAAGCAACTTTTTTGATTTGAACGTTGCTTGTCTGCCCTTTTGGACCAGCACCTTTGTTTTGTTTTTCAACAAAAGGTGAGTACACAATAGCTGCATCAGATGAAACTTTTAAGTTAGGAAAAGGGTTTTTTTGCTTAACCACTTCTACTTTTGTTTTTTTAAAATTCATTAGTAACCTCTCTTTGCAATGCCAAAACCACGAATGGCAATTCTTTTCTTTATAGCAGATTTCTTTTTGACCTCGCCACCTTTTTTATATTTGCTAGCTAGATCTTTGTCTATTTTTTGTTGAACTTCTTCTGGTAGTTTAGAAAAACCTTTAAATTTGTTTGGAACTTTTCCATCAGTTTTTGCATCACCGCCCTCGTTAAATTTTTTTACAACTCCGCCATCTTTTTTTCCCATTGGATTAGCTTTATTTTTAGCTCTTATTCTTCTTAATTTTTCAGCAAGCATGATTGCTTTATCTTGATCGGACATTGGTCCTTTAGGGTTTTCTTGATCAAATTCCATGGCGTAAACTCTACTTACCATTTCAGCTATATCATCAAATGAAGTTTTTTCCATTGCCTTAGAAACAGCTTCTGGATCCGCCATGTTTAGCAGTTTAATTTCTGCTTTATTTAAGTTACCTTTAATTTTGCTTAAATCCGTTTTTTCATTCATGACTAATGTATAGTAGGTTTTAGTAGATTTAGCAAGTCCCTAGAGTTATGATTCATAATTTCATCATATTCTTTCTCTGAAAGGTTATCATGATAAAGCATTTTAGCTACTGCCATCATGGCACCTGCTAAAAGCACATGATCTTCAGACGAATTAGTGTTTTTATCCGCCATTTGCATCAAAGAATTAAAATAATTGCTTATTTTTTCTGTAGGAGTCATCATAATATAAATATTAGACTGATAATTTGATTTTACAACTTACTTTTTACGTTTTTTTGTAATTCCTGCCTGATTTAAAGCAATAGCAAGCGCTTGTTTACGATTTGTTACCTTTTTTTTCGATTTTCCTATGTTTAATTTCTTTTTTTTAAACTCTTTCATGACTTTACTAACCTTTTTTTCAGCAACACCACCTTTTTTTAATCCTTGTGCACGTAATCTTGCTGTAGCTTCTGTCAAACCTCCACCTTTAAACCCTTTTATTGATGTAAATTGTGGAACTCTGACTCCTGCTTGTAAAAGTTTTCTAATATCTTTTGGATCTATTGATTTTTTGTTAGCTTTTAGTTGTCTTCTAAGTTTTCTTATCTCTGCTGCTGATAATTTCATAATTTTATGACCCCCTATTTTTTGCCATATTAACATTTGCTCTTAATTGAGCAATCGCTTCTTGTGAATCAATCTTATCTTTAGCTAAATTCTCTGTTTGATTTACTTTTTGTTTTTCTAAGTCTAATCTTTCTTGATCATTTAGGGCTCTTCTATTTATTTCGGCTTCTTGTATATCAAGATCACGTTTTTTAAGATCTAGTAGTGGATCTGTTTGATTAGATTCTAAGTATTCTTGTTCTTCTGCTACCATTTCTTCTGTTTTTTGTGCAACTAAAGCAGCAATTTCTTTTTCATTTTGAATTTGGAATTGTTGAGCTAGCTCTGGCGGTATTTGACCACCAAACTTTTCAGCTTGTTCTTGTATTATTGGAGCATTTTTCATTTCAATTTCTTCTCTTGCCGCTTGTGAAATATGCTCGGATACATGAGACTGTAAAATGATTAATACTTGTGGATTATTTTTTACTAAAAACGATGACATGAATGCCCTGTGAGCATTGATATGAGCTATGTGATCTTGACCAGGGAAAACTCTTAGTGTTTGACCACGCAATGATAGTGAATTTTCTTGTCCAGGGTCCGTGGGCCTTGGTTCTTGAGGCGCAGGTAAAATAGTATCGATACCATCAACACCTAACGCCATATACATTCTACGATATGCTTCGTAAATGTTATGTATTTCTGGATTAGATTGAGCTAATTGTAATTGTGTTTGCGCCAAAGATATTCTCTGTGTCATAGAAAAAATATTTGGATCACTTACAGGTATTACATCTACACGTTCATCGAAATCTAAAACTTTAATTTGTCTATTACCACCACGAACAGAGTATGGATAACTTGGTGGTAAGTATTCTGAGAACACTCTTGCTAATATTTTAAACTCGATATGTTGTGCATAATACAATCTTTTGTGAATACTTGACATGACCCGTGAACCACGTTCCAATAATGCCATAGTTGTACCAACAGGATTTGCTTGTGAACCTTCACCAATCTTTTGATCAGCAATAGAAGCGAATTCTCTACCACTTTGTACGACAAATCCTAATAGTTGAAATAATGTTGCATCAGGACCCTTGTAAGGTAGTGGCATTAATCCCTCTCGTATAGCACCCCCTGGTGCATCAACGTCTCTAAATTCACCTGGCTGTAATGGTTGATCATCATCCCTGATACGTAAACCACGTGCCTTGAACCCCGCAGGTAAATTAGATAATGTTCCTGCATCAATTAGTTGACGTAATGCTGCTGTAGCAGTTCGAGATAAACCACCTAGCATGTGTATTAAACCAAAGCCATAAAACCCAAGCCCGGGGAGGAATTTAAAGTGAACAAAATATGATATTTTTTGTTTGCTTGGGTCTGTTGGCTTATAGTTTCTGTACACTGACAGAACTTCACCTGAGTTTTCGTCAATCGTAATGATGTAAGGTAATTTTATACCTGTTTGATTACCAGTTTGATCAACATCCTCAAAACCTTCTATATCGCATTCAGCGTGAAACTCTATTAAATTAAATTCATAATCATCATAACTGTTTTCTACTCCTTCAAGATTATTCATTTTTTCTTGTACGGGAGACTCTTCAGAAATACCTGGTTTTAATTCAATGTCTCTATAAAAACCTGATACCTGTTTTTTTCGTAAATCATTTTCTGACATTTTTAAAACGTGTGCAATTCTTTCTGCACTTTGTAAATCAGTAGCATTGTAAGGCACTACTAATAAATCACTTGGAATAAACTTTGATACAGCTCTATTTAAACTTGCATCATAATAAACTTTTTTAAAAGCAGATCCTGCTAGGGGTAAATGAAATAATAGTTGATCCATTTCAGGATCATATTCTTGCATCACATTTGTGATTTGATAATTCATAAAATCTTTAACACGTTCTGCTTGCTGTTCTTTATCAGGAGACGCTTCTCCAACAATACTTACATCTACAGGACCTTTAGCTGGTAACATTTCTCTGTAAGCATGAGCTTGAAACTGTGTAACAGACTCAGCTAATAGTGGATGAGTTACACCACTTGCTCCTTGAAATGGTTGAGATCTTTCATCATACTTAAACCCAAGTAAATCTAAACCTTTAGCGTAGCCTTCTTCCCATTCTTTACGAGAAGCTTTATCATCCTCAAAATCTCCTAAAAGTTTATTTGATATTCTTTTAAGCTCATCTTCTGAAATAAAGTCTGCTAAATTAGAATAAAAATCCATTTGTGGTGGTTGTTGTGGTGCATTTAATATTGCCCCACCATCATCTGTCATTACGACATCTATCGGTTGTTCATCACCTACATCTACTGTTACTTCTTTTGCTTCAATTGGTGCAGAAGTTGGATCTAACCTTTTATCGACTGCCATTAGTTCATCCTATTCATTAAAAGATTCATCAACATATTTTCTCCTTGTACCATTTTTTGTGCGGCAGGTTCAATAACTTCTTCTTCAACAAAAGGTAAAGCAACATCTTTTACATTTTTTCCTGCTTCAATCAACATCGGTAAATCCATCGCAAAACCAATACCTCCTGTTGTTGCACCAAAAGCACCTTTACTTACAAGCGAAGCCACAGCTGCTAAAGCAGCCTTTGCTTTTGTCGGATTAGTTTTAAACAGCTTATCTATTTGAGATAAAGCGAAATCTAGATTTAATTGTTGAGCTTTGTTCAAAGTATTTTTAGCTGTCTCTCTAATTTGCGTATATATTTTTGATTGTGTCTTTGGTTTGTCTACTCCAGTTGCTGATCCTTTTGTCTCAAATACAAAATCAAAATTCTTAGCAAGATATTTATTTTCAAATGCTTTTGAAATTTTAGGTATTCCGTTTTTACCAATCGTAATTACGTTTTTGTATTTTGGATTAACAATGAGCTTATTGCCTTTTTTTGTTACACCTTTTGACAAAATATCTTTTCTCATTTGCTCAGCGTATTCAGTTAAAAAGCCTGAACTTTTTACTAATTTAATTTGATCATCTGTAAGTCCTTTAAGTGCCGTGGTACGATATTTTTTCATCGCTTTATTGTAACCATCAAAATCGTCAAGATAGTCATTTATGTTGGGAACATTTTTTATTGCATTGATCTGCGCTGTTTTTATGCCACCTTTTTCAAATACTTCAAACAAACCAGGACCCATTTGACGTTTGACATCTGATTTTGAAATAATGTTTTTAATTCTTGAGGTGTCTCTTTCAACAATTGTATCATCGGCAGTATTAAGTGCATCAATAACACTTCCCATAGTTTGTGTAGACGATCCTAATTTTGGTTTGTTTTTTAATTTTTCTACCATCTGACCTAGTAAAGCATCTCCACCATTTTTTAAATTTACTATGCCTCCATCTGCTTTAGTAATTTTAGGTTTTGGATATAGAATTTTCATTATTTCATCATATTCTTTTTTTGTGATGTCTCCTCTCTCCAATTGTGTGTCAGCAACATTTTTACCTATTTGTAAAAACATGTCTGATATACTTATTGGTTGTCCTATTCTGTCATCACTAGCCATTAATAATATTCCCTCATGTAGTGCATGTCCCGTGGTTCGTCTTCATAGTCACTAGGTAAATTAATAAAATTACCTTGACGAAAACGCATAACCGCTTGAGTCATGCTGTCAACTAAATCATCATGCTCACCATAAGGGAAAGCTGCGCATTCTTCAATCATTTCTTCTGCCCACCGTTCATTTGGATAATATACCTTACCGGCTTCAAATATAGGTGCTACTGAGTTTACACGAACATGCTTATCGTTTCCTCTACTTGGTGAAAAATTTACGACAGGGACTCCTAGCTGACGTAATTCTTGAGTTAGGGGGGTGCCACTGGCTTTGGCTTCAACTATCACCGTTTCTGGTTCCCAGTACTTATATTGCTCTAATGCAATTTTTTTTAATTCAGGGAAATCCCACCTCCCTTTTTTGACATCAACAAGAATTAGGTGTGCCCCCTTGTTCGGAGGATAGAAAACACCCCATGTTGAGATCGCAGAAAAGTCTGCTGTTTCCTTCCTACTAAAAGCGGTATCATAGCTCTGAATAACATGAACCATCTCTGGTATGTCCTCTTTCTCCCATTCCTGCCACCATTCTCTTTTGATAATACTACCTTCTTCTGATGTGGGATTCTGTTGCCATTGTGCTTGCCACTTTGATTCAGACAAAGATGCTTTTACTGCTTCAAGTTCCTCTAACTTCCAATAGTTAGGCCATACTGGTTTTTCACTTGGCAGGATAGCTGGAAACTCTACAACTTCCCATTGATCAGCTTTTGGTTCTGATTGTGCACGAAGCAAGTTACCTGTAAGATCTTTCGTGGACCAACGTGTCATAACAATGACGATAGCGCCACCAGGTTGCAAACGTTGTCGAGGACCTGATGTATACCACTCGTAAGCTGAATCCATAGCCGTTTCACTTAATGCATCTTGCTCGGAATGTGGATCATCTATAATTAATAAATCTGCACCACGCCCGGTTATCGCACCACCGATCCCTGCTGCATAATACTCTCCTCCTTGATTAGTTTCCCATCTTCCTGCAGCTTTAGAATCCGCTGCAATTTTACATTCATCAAAGACTTGAGCAAACTCGCTAGTATCCACAAGATTTTTCATCTTACGTCCGAACCTTACTGCCAGTTCTCCTGTGTGTGTAGTTTGAATAATTTTTAATTTTGGATTTTTTCCTACCATCCATGCAGGAAACAAATAGGAGGCAAATTCTGATTTAGTGTGTCGGGGTGGCATATTTACGATTAATCTCTTAATCTTCCCATTGGCAATATCTTCAAATTTCTTTGCTATTTTGCGGTGGTGTTCTCCTTCAATAAATTCGGGCCAAACATGTTTGACAAAAGGTATGAACCTCTTTTCTGCTAAATTTAACTTTCTTAAGTGTTCCTTAATTAAATCTTCTTGAAGCTGGACTTCCGTTTTGTTTATCATGGTGTTCTATGTATCAAACAGGGGGCGCAGTGTAAATTATTTTGCGTGGTCCGGTTTAGGGGGGTGGGGGTAAATTGTAAAGGGATTTTGTTTTTTGGTTTGGTTTTAAGTACCTAGTGCCACGGATCATGGCACTAGGAAAAAGATAATTTATTTTTTCTTGTCGTATACTTTTTTAATTTTAATAATAAAATCTTGAATGGTCATCGTTGGATTTTCTTTAGCTTCTTCTCCTAATCCATCAATAATAATAGATGCTTGTTTTAAAATATCGTCAGCACCTCTTACGCCCTCAATATCTGCTTTAGGATTTTGAAAAACCATTTTAGCCATATTAAGCGCTGCCCACCAACTTGGAACAATGCTAACTCTTCTAGTTGTTCCTGTTTGTTCTGTTTTTACTTTTGCCATTGTTTTATCCTTTCTATTAATATGGGATTAATCTTATATTATTATGAATGAAAAAGCAAATATAAGAATAATAAATATTAAAATGTATATTGTTTCTTTTTGTCTTTTATTCATTTTAAATTATCCTTTCTTTTTTTCTAAATGTTTAATTAAAAAACTATCAACTAAATCATAAAGTTTATTTTTTAAATCATCATCATTAATCGCTATTGGTAAAATTTCAAATTCACCGCTAGAAAGTAAACCATCATCATGTAAATCTGAAAAGTAGCTTACTTTAATTTCAAATGTGCTCTTGTATTTCATTTATTTATCCTTTCTAAAATAGTTCTAATTGTTGGGGGTTTGGTTCTTGGTTCGTGGTCATCGGTTCACGATCCAAAAAATTAAAAGTTTTATTCTTCTTATCGAATAGCGCTCTCTTAATTATTCTATTATCAACATAAAATCGAAATTCAAATAAGTCCTTTTCTATTTCTCTTTTTGTTGTTGTATGGTTTACAAAGTGATTTGAGAACTTGGCACTTGAACCAACGTTCACATTTACGTTGCAAGTATTTTTAGCACCCCAACTTTTCGAACTGCCATAAATACACGCCTCCACATTATTCCAAATTGGATATGATCTAGCCATAATTTTATCCTTTCTAATTAATAGCCCATATTATCCCATATTATAGAATTAATCAAATAATTTAAGTAATTCTTGGTACTTGGTTCGAGGTTCAAGAACCATGAAACACGGACATTTGAAGCCATTTTTGGCTAATTTTAGCGTTTTTTCATTGTCATATACTTTTATAAGCCCGTCCTTGATCCTTTTTACTATGATAAAAGTACGAATTCCAAGTAAATATCTTTTATAATGCCATGCAATTTGAAAAGAAGATAAGTGAACCTTATTTAGTTTTATACACTTTAATTCTATCCATATTTCTTTTTTATTATAAATGGCTGTAATGTCGGGTGTACCTTGTCCAATCCTATTTTCTATCCTTTCAAAATAAACATTGGACAAGTTTTTTTTAATTTCTTGATAAAATTTAGCTTCCAATTTTTGCTTTTATTCTTTCACCTATTGTTGCTAATTTTTTTATTCTATTAATTTCAATGTCTTTTTGTTTTTCAGTTAATTTACCATCTAAAAGATCATTAACAAAATTTAAAGTTCTTAAATCCATCTTATCAATAGCTTCATTATTAATTGCATTTTTAAAAGCATTTTTAACTTTAATCATTTTTTATCCTTTCTTAAACTTTTTCAAATATTTTATGATTAATTTGATATTCTAATTCTTCATCTTTTAAATTTGTATGAATTAAATTAGACTTATTAATATTTTCTATTATCTCCTTTCTTAATTGCTTTTTCAGTTCTTCTGAAAAATTACCTTGTACTAATTCAATTTGTTCAGATGTATACTCTGACCAAATTTCAACTAATACTTTATAATTAAAATCTATATTCATTTGTTTATCCTTTCTATTTCTTCTTTTCTATCTTCTTGATCTAGCATAATTGCTAGATCAATTTTGTCTTTTAATATTTCTTTAGCTAATTTAACATGCTCTTGTTTTGGAAAGTCTATTATTGGATAAAAGTTAGTATTATCACAATTTTTAATCCATGTTTTTAATTCTCTAATTGATAGACTTTTTAACCAATTTTCCATGTTAAATTCCTTTTTTAGCAATTTCAAAAAACTTGCTTTCTAAATCATTACTAATTCTTTCAATATTTAATAAATTTTGCATTTCTAAAACATCTTTATTATTAATTATTGATAATCTAACAATATTAGCTTCTTTGTTTAAAATTTCTATTACAGTTCTAATATCGCTTAGTTCTTCATTTTTCATAATTTATCCTTTCTAATTTGTTTCAGTAACAGTATTTTTTTCAAAATCTATTACAAATTCATCAGTTTCGCATTGAAAATCAACTCTTGCATTTTCTTTTAGTTCATCTTCAACTCTCATTAAAACAGTTTGAATATCGTCCTGAGCAAGATTTTTCATAGCTTTACCATCTTGATCGTAGGTTTTTATTTTTACCTCAAAATATTTTAATACCTGTAGATTTTTTAACATAATTTATCCTTTCTATTTCACGTGAAAGACTATCCCATAAATATGAGATAGTCAATATAATTATGTAATTATTTTTTAGTTAATTGTAATGCTTCTTCACGCTTAAAACCAATTCCTAAAGTGCCTTTCATAATAGCATCTAGTCGGTTTAACATATCCTTAGAGCTACCCTCCTCAAACAAAGCGTCAAACATGCAATCTTTAATATGATCTAATCTATTTAACTCTTTAAATTCTTTCATAGTTTTGCATTTTTCATCTGTCATTGTGCTGACAATTTCTCTAAAGCAATCTTCAATTTGTGAACCTGTAAAAGAATTTCTACTACTAGGCAAATGATAATTAGTACAACCTTGCTTTTTAAAAACATCTACAAGTTTTTGTGTTTTTTCCCTGCTTTCTTGATACAACTTATCTTTTGCCTTTTCATACTCCTGCTCAAGTTTTGTAAACCTTTCATCTACATTTTCAAAATATGATTTATAAGTATCAATTTTTAAAACTGATCTTATTTTTTTGGCAACAACCTCAGATACTTCATCTTTCTTAGATTGTAGTTCCATTTCTTTAATTTTCTTTATTGGTTCAATTAAAGAATATATTTTACCTCTGTAGTGATCTATTTGATATTGTCTTAATTGCATAATTTTATCCTTTCTTAATATTATTCTTAATTAAATAATATAATATCCCATAAACATACTATTTATACAATGTCAAGCAATTTATTTTAATATTTTTTGTTGGGAAAATGAAAAATATGCTCATAATATATATAAAGATGTTAATTTTATAAAAAAGTTAACGATATAATTAATAAGAGAAAGAAGAAAAAAATGACTTTTGAAGAAAAAAAACAAATTATTGAAGAATTACTTAAAATTCAAAAAGGTAAACACCTTATTGATATTAGAAAAGATGAAATTGAGTTATTGGCAACCTTAAAAGCTAGTAGTCAAGAAAACATTAAAAGAATTATTAAAGAGTGTCGAGATACGCAAGACCCTTATTTAATAGTTTTGGCTAATCACATAGAGCGATTTTATATCGCTCAAATGGTTGAAGAATTAGACAAAGAACAATTTGAGAAAGAATTAGATGAAAAAGAAAGCATTGAAAGATCTAGCACTAGACATTAGAGCTAATAAAGTTTTTACATCATGGCAAGTACCTCAAAAACAATACTTGCCATTGATTTTTATGCCTATTGCTCTTGGTGGTTTTAAAAAAAGTTGGGTATTTTTTTATTCCTATTTTGACAATCAAGTGAACCACCCAAGATCAGTAAGTGGTTATCCAATTTTTTCTACAGTTGGTGGTCTTAATAAAAAAGATATGTTGGAACTACATAAAATTTTATGCCACCTTGAAGAAAAAGAAAACGAGGCAATCAATGATTATTAAGTATTATGTGTGGTCTCATAGTCCGTGAGTTCTTGTGCTAAATCTTCCATTTCCCAATCATTGATATTTTTATCTTTAATTTTTTCATAAAACTTTTTAACAGTTTTCATTATTTCTGTATTTTCATTATGGTCAATTTTATTTCTTAAATGCCATTTACCAAGACAAGACAAATGATTTCTTAATTTTACTGTAAAATGAACAAAGGGGTCTTTCGATACCCTAATTTCTCTTTTTCCTCTAGCGCCATAATAGGTGCTTGTGTAAAAATTATCTTTAATATAAGGTTGTTTAAATTTTTTCATAAATTTACTCCTAACAGGGTAGTCGAAAAGGATTTAACGACTACCCTTATTTACTAGAAAGTGTACATAAAACCTGCTCATTGGTCTTTCTAGTTAAGGTTAGCATATTTTATACTCACGAAGTTGCTCTTCGAGACAGGAATATTTTTACAGCCGTTATCCTGCTAATGTCACTTAAGACTTTTCATTGTCGGCAACTAACCTTAAACACCATATAAGCATTATAAAAAATAATACAAGTATATTCTTGCATTTAATCCCATTAAATATTATATAACTATTGTTGCTGTCAAAACACAGGTAGTTTGTGGCATATCTGGACTACCAGATAAAAAAGAAATGTATTGAAAAACTTGTTTGATATGTCTTTCAGCAACATTGTGATGCTGTGAAAGTGGATAAAACCGCCATCGACTAGTGTTCCGATAAGTACTTTAAAAAGGGAGATCAGTATCACAAAGAAAGGAAAAATATGACTAATGAAAATATGACAGCTAAAGAATTTTTACAAGTATTGAGTGGTATTTGTAAAACAAATAGAAAAATTGAAGATTGGTCAGATAAATCACCAGAAGATGAATTTGGTATTCTTGCTGATATGATAGACAATTTTTTAGAATATGATCACAATGAAAGTGAGGTTAAAAATGATTAGAAAATTATTTAGAATTTTTAGAAAGCCAAAACCAACTTTGATTTGGTTACATATAGAACAAAGACAATATTATGGTGTTATTGGTTGGTTAGCTAATGACAGGAAAACATTTGTAAAAGGTGAAGATAATTTTCACAGGTTAGGTATGAAATGAGTAAACAAAATTATGTAGCTTGGTCTTATGATGAAGCTACATTCGAAATAGCTGAATTATTTTTGCAAGAAATTAATGATATGTTGAAAAAACATAATTTAAAATTGGATTACTATTTTGATGAAGATCAAGAAGAATGGGATTACAAAGTGGTGATGGATATAGAGAAAGGAAAATAATATGCCAAAATTTACAATAATACAAACTTATAAAATGCAAGACATTTGGAAAAATGTTGAAGCAAAAAATAAGGAAGAAGCAGTTGATATCTGTATGGCTGGTAAAGATGTAGATGAAAACAATCCAGATTACACAAATGATATTATTGAAATATACCAAGAAGAGCTTCATTATGTGGGAGGAGAAAAATGAAAAGTTTAAAAGAATTAGAAAAAAAATATTATCCTATTTATTGGCGTATAGTCACAGATAATGAAGATGATATTGAAATAAAAGATAGGCAAGGAAAAATTATTCCTAAAAACTCGAAAGTTTACGCTTTGGAAAGAAATTTTATTGAAGAAAAAATATCTAATGAATTACAATTTAGTGGTGAAATTAATTGTATATAAAAAAGAAAGGGAGAAAGTTATGCATATTGATAAATACGTAGTGAATAACATTGGTA
>CEON01072917.1_pt1 | contig 12322 bp, 2 predicted proteins | sample 530291 | NCBI WGS metagenome assembly CEON01 (sample SAMEA2619888, study PRJEB7988) | marine metagenome | biome: marine biome (ENVO:00000447); feature: surface water layer (ENVO:00002042); material: "saline water (ENVO:00002010), including plankton (ENVO:xxxxxxxx)" | depth 5 m
AGTATATTAAGGTTGGATGACTGCTCAACTTTCTAGAGGTTTTAGAGATATAAGTTTGTCTTTTGTAAGGCATCCTGTGACAAATGACATCACTGTCCTCAAAAATGAAGATGCGATTAAAAAATCTGTCATTAATTTGGTCAGAACCGTAACTAATGAGAGGTTTTTTAATCCTTTACTGGGTACAAGTGTAGGTAGTTCTCTTTTTGAATTGGTAAATGAAGACTCTTTTGACTTTTTAGAGGATGAAATAGAAATTTTACTCAAAAATTTTGAACCTAGAATTGAAAATATAAAAGTTTTCGCTCAAAGTCAGGTAGACAGTAACGGTATTTTCGTTCAAATTGGTTACGATATCGTTGGTCTACCTTTTCCAACCCAACAAATTGAGTTTCTATTACAAGCCACTAGAGTATAATGTCATTTAATCAGTTTACTAACCTAGATTTCAATGATTTGCGTGTTCAGATTAAGGAATATCTGCGGGCAAATTCAAATTTTTCTGATTTTGACTTTGAAGGTTCTAATTTTTCGGTTTTAATCGATACTTTAGCATATAATTCATATATTAACGCCTATAATACAAATATGGCGGTCAATGAGTCATTCATTGACAGCGCAACTCTGCGTGAAAATGTGGTTTCTTTGGCGAGAAACATTGGATATGTCCCCAGATCCACAAAATCACCAGTTGCAAGGGTAAGTTTTACTGTAGATACGTCTGGAATCTCTGGTGGAGTTAGAACTGTTAAATTAAAGGCAGGAGTTGTTGCATTAGGTGCAGTTCAAAACGGAAATTACATTTTTTCCATTCCAGAAGACATTACAGTCACTCCAAATAGCAGTGGAATTGCTAGATTTACAAATATTGAAATTTTTGAAGGAAATTTACTGAAAAAAACCTTCACAATTGATGATTCTCAGATCGCACCGAAATATATTCTTCCAAACCAGAATATTGACACATCAACAATCCGTGTAGAGACCGTTGGATCGGGAATTGAGAACTTTATTCCATATCAAAACATATTTGAGGTCGATTCTACGTCTAGATTGTTCCTCACACAAGAAATTGAAGACGAAAAGTATCAAATTTTGTTCGGTGACGGGATTTTGGGTAAAAAACCCGAAAATGGAGCAACTCTTAATATCACTTATATTGTAACAAATGGAAGTGCAGCAAATGGAGCTGCAAATTTCAATTTTTCTGGTCATTTAACGTATATTCAGGGTAATACTGAGACAACTGTCACAAGTGGAGTATCCCCTATAACGACTGTGACGCCTGCTACGTCGGGTGATGAGATAGAACCTATAGATAGCATCAAATACCTCGCTCCTAGGGTCTATTCGTCGCAGTATAGAGCAGTTACAGCGAATGATTACACTGCTCTCATTCCATTCCTTTATCCAAATGTAGATTCTGTCACTGCATATGGTGGCGAAGAACTTGATCCACCACAATATGGAAAAGTCTTCATTACAGTGAAACCAAAAAATGGTGAACTAATCCCAAATGTGACAAAAGATGCGATCAAGAGAGATCTGAAGAAGTATACTGTTGCTGGTATTAAGCAAGAGTTTATTGACTTGCATTATCTGTATGTTGAGTATGATTCAACAGTTTCATATGATCCAAGTTTCATTCCAAATGTTTCTGAACTGAAATCAAGAATTTTGAGTGGATTAGAATCATATGCAAAATCAACAGACATTAATTCTTTTGGCGGAAGAGTCAAGTACAGTAAGTTGCTGAATATAATTGATAAGGTAGATACAGGAATTACCTCAAACATCACAAATTTGATCATGAGGAGAAATATGGTTCCTCTGACGAATCAACTTGCCAACTATGAAATTTGTTATGGCAATAGATTCCATGCTGATACAGAGGGATTCAATATTAGGTCATCTGCATTCAGAATTGAAGGTGTGGATGGTGATGTGTATATGACTGATATGCCAGATAATGGTTCAACCGAAATGGGAACATTAAAATTATTTACTTTTTCAGATAATATTGTTAAGTATATCAATACTAATGCAGGAAAGGTTTATTACGATAAAGGAGAGATCATTGTATATCCCATAAATATCGTTTCGACAAATCTTTTAAATAGAATTGAGATTGAAGTTGTTCCGGAATCCAATGATATTCTGGCAAAAGAGAACATGTATATCGTACTAGATACTACAGGAAATAGTACATTGACTCTCAAAGAAGACCTTATGGCATCTGGATCTAACAGGTCCGGAACAATCTACATTCCACCATCAAGTTTCTCTAGTTACAGAAAATATACAAGATAAAAAATGGCAGATAAAAAGGTAAAAATCGGCAATATTCTGGACAACCTGCTGCCAGAATTTATCAGAACAGACAATCCATTATTTGTTGACTTCCTCAAGCAGTATTATATCTCCGAGGAGAGAGATTATGGATCAATTTATCTGATAGATCATCTAGATTCCTTTAAAAATGTACAATCATTTGCCGATTTAATTATTGGGACACTTAATCCAGCAACTGGAGAACCTTTTGTTCCAATTAAATTAACTAAGCAAGTCCTTCACTTGGATGAAACCATTGAAGTTAATACTACCATTGGTTTTCCTGATCAGTATGGATTGCTTAGAATTGAAAATGAAGTAATTACATATACTGGAAAAACAGCAACTTCTTTTACTGGTTGTGTTCGTGCTTTTAGCGGTGTTACCGCTATTGAGTCCTCATTAGACCAAGAGTATCTTCAATTTAGTTCAACGGACTTTGATGACCATCCAGAGGGCACTCTGGTATCAAATTTAAATCATGTATACCTTCAAGAGTTTTATAGAAAGCATAAAAACCAATTTCTTCCTGGTTTTGAAGAAAGACAGTTCCAAAACGTTTCTATCGAGAATATTCTCTCTAGAGCAAAGGATTTCTTTAGTTCTAAAGGAACAGAAACAGCACTCAAAATCCTGTTTAATGTTTTATTTGCAAAAAAGGTTACAATTACAAAACCGTTTGATCAAACAATACAACCTTCTTCTGCAGAGTGGGTAAAAACTGATGATATCATTGTTGAAGCAATTGAAGGAGATCCAAAGAATTTAGTTGCAACCACATTACAACAAGATTCTACTTCAAGTCCAACAGCAACTGGAGCAGTATCTGCTGTTGATGAAGTTTTTCTTGGAAGGAAAAAGTATTATAAAATTTCTTTTTCTGACGGTTCTATTACCAACAAATTTGCAATTAGTAAGAAAACAAAGGTTATTCAGGAAACCGCTTCTGTCGAAGTTGTAACTGTAGACTCCACGATGGGATTTCCAGAATCTGGAACTTTCTATTATTTTGATGGAGTCAAATATGTCGAAGTTTTATACCAATCTAAAAATTATAATCAATTTTTGGATTGCGGTGGTATTGGTCTTCCATTAACACCTAATCAAGAAATTAGCGATGCAAGATTTGTTTATGGGTTTGAAGATGGAAATGTAAATAAACCAGTGAGAATGAGAACTGTTGGAACAGTTTCAGACATTACTAGTAAAAATTCAACAAGATATTTTAAAGAAGGAGATATAATTGGTTTAGAGTCATTTGGTGAAAAGTATAAAGATAATGAACCTCTATTTACCAAGTGGTTCTACAATAATGTCTCATATATTGATGTTGAAAGTGTAGACGTTGGTGCTCTGCAGTTTACTACAAAAGCGGATCATTATATTAATAAATTCGACACAGTAGATATCCTGTTACAAGATTCACTGTCTCTTATTGATGATAATGTTCAAATTTCTGGTGTTACGGATAGTAAAAATGTTCGTATCGCTTCTACCACTGCAACACTCAATCCAGCATTAAAATATGTCCTTAGAAAAAGAATAGGATATGCATCTACAGAATTTGGCATTGATACTGGATTTTCCAATATTCAAAACTCATTTGTGGATGATGAAGGTAGTGCATATGTAGCATTTAATAGTTTACCATCATATCCAGATATCCAAGTATCAAATAGATCAGTAGGAATACCAACTAGTGGAATTAGTACTGGTGGAAACGGTCATATAACCATAACAAATCATGGATTTGAAAATGGAGAAAGGGTTTATTACAATCCCGCACCTGGAACAAAGGAAAGTTTCAGAGGTGGAACAGATGTTTTTGATGGAACATATGTTGTAAACAAAGTAGACGATAATACGATTAAACTCGCTTTAACATATCCTGCCGTAGAAAATGGTAATTTTATAAATTTCATAGGTGTAGGAACTGCCGATCATACTATTACCCCTATTGATTTTTATTCATTTATAAGAAATGGAGTTAAAAGTTTAAAACCACAGAGTTATTTTAAGAGATTTCTTAAAACTCCAAAAAAACAAATTTCAAATAGCGATATTCAAGGTCCAATTGGCGTTGCATTGAATGGTGTAGAATTTTATTCTCCCATAGGGAATGATAAGTACTATTTTGGTCAAATTGATAGTATTGATGTTATATCAACTGGAAATGGTTATGACATCCAGAATATTCCTGATATCTCTGTAAGTGGTGGAGCTGGACTTACTGCTTATGCTAACTGTTCAGGACATGTTGATAGCATTAATCTAACATCTCAAGGATTTGATTATGCTGGAACTCCTTCGGTTAAAATTTCAGGAGGAAATGAATCAGGAACTTTGCTTAAAGCACAAATGCGTGGATTGACACATAGTGTGTCAGTCAATGACTTTGCTGTAAACCTGACCAGCAATACAATTACAGAGACAGAACATAAGTTTATAAACGCTGAACCAGTCACATATATTGCTACTGGAACTCCGATTGGAATTAATAGTACTACCTCATTTGTAGGGTTTGCTACAGATAGACTCTCCTCTGGGTCCACTTATTATATTGTAAAGATAGATGATGATCGATTCTCACTTACATCGACTAAGAATGATGCTGAAAATAAAACAAAGTTAATTGACTTTAATAATTTTGGAACAAAAGATCATACTTTCAGGTCTAAAAAAATTAGACGTATAATTGATAGAATTGATATTGTAGAACCAGGAAGAAAACTTTCTACGAGAAAAATTGAAATCGATTCTCAATCATATCCCCCAGTGTTTGTAAAAGACGAATTTAGAACTTTTACCGGAATCAACACTCACCAAGATTACATCTTTGCTAGAAATCATGGATTTTCTGATGGTGAAGTAGTTTCATATAAGACAACCGGTGCAATTAGTGGACTTGATGTCAATTCAGTCTATAAAGTAAAAGTATTAAGTAGCGACAAGTTTAAACTTGCTCATGCAGGAACTGCTACAACTATTTCTACCAATAATTATGATAAAGAAATCTATGTCAATTTAAATAGCACCGGTTCTGGTATTCATACAGTTGGATATCCAGATATATCAATTACCATTGATGGAGTGGTATCAATTGGCAATACTGATGTAGTACCATCTTATTACAATGCTTCTGCCACTGCTATGATCACTGGTGGAGTAGATGATATATTCATTAGAAATGGTGGAAACTCATTTGGAAATGATGAGTTATTAAACTATAACAAAAATCTGAATACAAGACTTCTTACAGGAAAGGATGCAGTTTTAAAACCACTTGTTAACAGCAATGGTGAACTTGAGACAGTATTCATCCTAGATGAGGGATCTGAATATACATCTCCACCAAAAATACAAGTGATTGGTGATGGTAGTTTTGCAGAGGTTACGGCGACTGTTTCCGGAGGTAAATTAACAGCGGTCACTATTGTTAATAAAGGTAAAGGTTACAAGTCTGCTGACACATCCATAATAGTTACACCAACTGGTGATGGTGCAAAATTTCTAACTAATATTCATGAATGGAATGTTAATAATGTACAGAGATATAGACAATTCTTAGCAGGAGTGAATGGTGACTTTAAATCCAAATCAAGAGATTATATTAGAGTAAAATCACAAAGATCTGACGATTCGACTACTCTTGCTGGATATTATGCAGGTAAGTTCTATAGAGAGTTACTGAAAGATAATATCAATAGCAATTTAGATGAAGAGACTGATACTGCTAAACTAGAGCATTCTCCAATTGTTGGATGGGCATATGATGGTAATCCCATTTACGGACCATATGGAAACTCAAATGCTTTTGGTGCTGCCGGTACACTTAAGAGATTGCAGTCAAGTTATTTGAAAGATTCAATAACTGATGTCAAACTTAGACCAAACAAAAGTCCTGGTTTCTTCAATCAAGATTATGTGTATAATTTGGGTAGTGGAGATCTGGACGAATATAATGGAAGATTTTGCGTTACTCCAGACTTTCCAGATGGAAGATATTGTTACTTCTCTACTTTAGAGCAGTCTGCAGAAGTTCCTGCATATCCTTACATAACCAAGAGACATCATAATTTAACTGACACATTTAACTATAACTATTTTTCAGATCAATCTGATAAAAATATAAACACAGGTGACTACAATAGAATGGTAACTCATCTTGGCATTAATGATGATAGTAGAGATTATCCATTCTTGTCTGAGTTTGCAAAATCAGATCCAAAAATAGTTGTTACTTCAACAATTGGTTCAAATATAACTGAAATTGACATACTCCAAAGAGGAGAAGATTACAAAGTTGGAGAAAAAATAAATCTATCCACAGATTCCGTTAACGCAAATATTAAAGAGATTAGAGGAAAAGAAATCTTTTCTATCGCTACAACTGAGACAGAAAATAACAATTTAAATCTTTCCGTTTTAGATGGAAAGGTAACTGCAACTGCTACAACTGCTCACACATATACAGATGGAGATGTAATTGAAATTACAGGTGTCTCTACTGGAACATATAAAAATATTGAAGGTTTTTACAAAGTAGGAGTTGCTTCTGTAACTAGTGTTCTGACAGTTGCGATTGGTGCTACTTCTGTAACTGGAATTGTTACTTCAATTACATTACGTGACACACCAGCAAAAAATAAATTTGCTGTTGACGATATAATTGTCATTGGAAGCGAAAAAATGAAGATTATTGCTATTGATAGAGTTAATAGCACTTACGTAGTTTCTAGGAAAGAAAATGGCACAGAAACTTCACACTCAGCAAGTAGCAACGTTCATAGAGAAGAATTATCTTTCAATTTTAATGTTAATAAAAAATTAGATGATACCAATTATAAAATTGGCACCACTGAGTATATTGTTCCTTCACAATCTCTTGGTATTGGATCACAATACTCTAATGTTATTGTTGGAACTGCAGGAAGTTTTAACATTACAAAATCAATTCCTCCACAAGCGATTTATATAAGAAATCATGGATTTAAGACTGGTGATGAATTAGAATACGTTTCTTTTGCCGGATCAATCACTGGTTCTCACGTTCCAGAAGCGGTTGGAATTGGAACAACAGATCCATCTGATTGGGATCGTCTTGATATCGCAGATTATGATAATCTTTTTGCAGTAAAACTTGGAACCGATTATCTAGGTATTACAACAATTAGAGCAGGGATTGCTACTAATTATCTTCTCTATTGGATTGGACATACTGCAGATGATGCTAAATTTACTAAAAAAGTTGATAGAATAACTGCAGATTCAAAACGAAGAAATGCTGCACTACAAACTACATTAGCACATGGTTTACTTCCTAAAGATAAAATTAAATTAAATGTAGTCCCAAATGTAACCAAAAACGTTGCGTTTAAATTCAATGATAGTATGAGAAGACTCCTTGTGGATGCTTCTACACTGAATGTAACTGGTGTTTCTACTAGTGGAATAACAACAGATGTTACTTCAGCAATTACAATAGCAGATCATGAATTTAGTACTGGTGATGCAGTTGCATATGTTGGCACGAATATCATAGGAGGTTTGGTAAATAATGGACACATTTATTATGCAATCAAATATTCAGATGATAAAATTAGACTTGCTGAAAATTATGCATCAGCAACTTCATATCCCGCAGAACACATTGAATTTTCTTCTATTGCGGCATCCGGAACATTTGAAATTGCAAAAGTAGATCCAAAGATTGTTGCAACAAGAGGAACAAACGTTGCCATTGCTGTTTCTGATGCTTCTCTGTTAAATTATAATATTAACTTCTATACTGACGAAAATTATAGAGCAAGATACGATTCTACACTCATAAACAGAGGAACTATAGATCCTGGTTCTGCTGGTGCAGAAATAAATGTGTCAATTGCAAGTTCCCTACCTAAGATTTTGTACTATAAAATTGAGGGAACTAGTGCAAATGCATACAAAACAAAAGATCTTTTTGTTGTGGGACAATCCAGCATCAATGTAGAGGACTCCAAATATAGTGGTTCTTATGATATTATTGGTGCTGCTGGTACTACCTTTACAGTCAATCTTTCGGAAAAGGTAGAAAATTTATCATATAATAGTGCTGGACTAACAACAGCATATTACTCGACTACATCTAGCACTGCTCTTGGTGGAATAGAATCACTAAACATTTATGATTATGGAAAAAATATAAAAACTCTTCCAGTTGTAACCTCTGTTGGATCTTCAACTGGTACAGGTGCAGAGTTTGCAGTGGTTTCTGATAATATTGGAACAGTATTGGATACTGAGGTCAAATTTTCAGGAATTGAAATTCCTGAAGATAAAACTTTAACACCTAAAGCAAAATCTCAAATTCTTCTCACATTAGAGGACAATTTACAAATAACTTCCGTTGGAATTACTAGTGGTGGAAAGAATTATAATCAACCACCAAGAGCCATAGTTCCTGGGGTTAGCGATGCTGTATTTGAAGTTGAAGTTTTAGGAAACTCTGTCAATAAAGTTAAAGTCATAAATGGATCTAGTGGATTAAGTAAAAATACAAAAGTTATAACTATCAATAACTCAAATGGTATTCAAGTAACTAGTGCAGTTTCTGTTGGAGGAACTACAAATACATTATCAATTAAAGCACCACCAAATGTTGGATTTACCACTGCAAATCCATTCCCATTCCAAATAGGCGATTCAGTCTTTGTTGAAAATATTAATATTATTCCTGGCACTGGACAAGGATATAATTCCAGTGACTATAATTATAGAAACTTTGTCATAAGTGGCATTAATACGGTTCAAGGATCAGAAAGTATTACATATTCAATTATTGGTATTGCACAGTCAGGTGGACTTTTTGATGATACAAATTCTTTTGGATCTGTGGTTAAGTCAAATGAATTGGCAGTTCTTACTCCTACATTTGATAAAGCAATCTACAATAAGGGTGAGATTGTAGAAACTGGAAATGGCGGTTCTGGAAAGGTAGTAGAGTTTGATAATTCTAATGATACTTTGAAAATAATTGACGTTACCGGCACATTTGACAGAAATGATACAATTACCGGAAAATCCAGCAATTTCAAATCAACAATAACATCTCTAGTAGAATATGATTTTGATCTTCAAGTTTCTAGTACATTTGAAGACATTAAAACTTGGAGAAATGATATTGGCAAGTTAAATCTTGATTCTCAGAGATTGCATGATAATGACTTCTATCAAAGATTTTCTTATGCAGTAAGAGGTCCAATTCCATATGAAACATGGAGTGAACCTGTAAACAGTCTTGCACACACTTCTGGTTATAAAAACTTTGCAGAGTATGAAATAAGTAATGCACTAATTCCAAAAGTTACTGTTGTACCAACCTCTTCTGACCTTGTTCTGAATTTGGAATTAATAAATTTAGCATCAGTTCATGAAAGAAACTTCTACGATTTTGTTTCTGAGGTTACAAATAATCCAGACTTCTCAAGAATAGTTAAATTTGATACTAAAGTTATTACAGACTACAACGAGTCAGTCACAAATAAAGTCTTAACAATTGATGACATCAGTCCACAATTTAATGGATTTACTACATCTATTGGTGGTGGAATTGTAGGTTTGACTACATTCAACTTACTCAATGAAACTAATACTATGCTTCATCATGTGTTTGATCCTTCAACTGCTATTGACACAACAACCAATCTAATCACAATTAGTGATCATAATTTCAATACAGGTGAAGAATTATTCTATACTCCAAGCACAGGTAATATTGGTATTGCTGCCACTCACTCAATAGGAATAGGAATTAACACTACCGTTAATCTTCCATCAAGAGTTTATGTAGTTAAAGTGACAGATGATACCTTTAGAGTTGCTATGGGATTATCTGAAACTAGATTGTCACCACCTCATACAATTGGATTTACAACAGTAGCAGGAGTTGGAGCAACTCATAGTTTATCAGTTAATGATACACTTGCATTAACTAGAGGAATTATTACTATTGATAACATAATTCAAAGTCCGATTGCGAAAAAGGATGTTGGAACTGGTGTCACTCTGGCAAATGCTGTTGGTATTGGATCAACTGAACTCTTTATAGTAAATAATCCATCACTATTTGTTGGAAATGATATAGTAAAAATTGATGAAGAAATATTTAAGATTACTTCAGTAGGAATTGGTTCTACCAACTCTATGAGAGTAGAGCGTGGATATATGGGCACTGCTCCTGCTGCTCACTTAGTGGGAGCAGCGTTTACTGCACTGTCTGGAGATTATAGAATACAGAAAGGAAAAATACACTTTAAGGATGCTCCATATTCATCTAGCACATTTAACGGAAGAATATTCTACAGATTAGATTATGAAAAGAATAAAGTACTTGATGATATTTCTGAACAGTTTAATGGTACTCAAGATAAGTTTGATCTGAAGACAAATGGTGTAGATGCCACTGGAATTAATACTAGTTTTGGTGCAATTCTAGTTAATAACATCTTCCAAAGACCATTCTTCAGTGATATTGGATCACCACTCAGAGCAGATTATACATTGCTTGGTGGTGGTGTTGGTGCTGCATCAACAATTGATTTTACGGGAACTCTTCCAGATGATTTACCCAAGGGTGGTATTATTGATGAAATTTCTCCAGTTGCAGGATTCCCTGGACAAAATTATCAACTTCCAACAGCAGGTCTTGCATCGACTGTATTCATTGATGGTTCTGGTGGCATAACTGGTGTTGGTATTGCTAGTGATGGTGGTGGTTCTGGATACTTAGTTCCTCCTAGAATTTCGATTGCTTCCACAACTGGAGTTGGAGCAGCAGTTACTGCTGTTTTAACTGATGGTATCATAACCTCATTTGATGTGGTTACAGCAGGCAGTGGTTACACTGCTACTTCTCCACCGGCAGTATTGATAACACCTCCAGGACCATATAAGAGGATACCACTCGTAAACTTTAGTGGATCTGGTAATGGATCTGGTGCAACTATAGATGTTACGATAGGAGTAGGTGGAACTGTAACCGCATTTGAAATGGCAGATGATGGTATTGGTTATGAGGTTGGTGATGTTCTTGAACTTTCTGGAATGGAGTTTACTGCCGGAGTTTCTACTCTTCCATTTAGAATTGAAGTAGAATCAAGACATCAAGATAAGTTTGCTGGGTGGACATTTGGTCAACTATTAGAACTTGATGATTTCAGTAATGAGTTTAATGGAGTAAGAAAAGATTTCTACATAACAAGAACTGTAACCAATAAAGAGTTCTATAGTATTGTTGCCAGGTCTGGATCTGGAATTATTCTTCAAAATAATCTATTGATGTGGATTAATGATGTTTTACAGAAACCTGGTATTGATTACACGTTCGTCAGTGGAACCAAAATTACTTTCATAACTGCTCCTAAGGCCGGTTCTAAGTTCAAGTTGTACTTCTATACCGGATCAGACGCTGATTATCAGGAAGATGATGTTGATCAAACTATCAAAATTGGTGATATCTTAAGATTGCAGAAATGGACTAATAATGTTGTTTCTCAAACAAATAGAACAATCTATGACTTGGTTGCTTCTGACACTGTAGAGACGGAAACATATGGTGGCGTTGGCATTGTTACCGATGGAAATTATCTCAGACCAACAGTTTGGAGAAAACAAACCTCCGATGTAATTGTTAATGGTGTACCAATTTCAAAACAAAGAGACTACTTAGAACCTGCTATCTATCCTAATACTAATATTATTACAGATCTTCCACATGATGCCACTGAGGTATATGTGAAAGACGCTTGGTCTTTCAATAAAATTGATGATCTTGGCGGTAACTTGGATGATATTCTTATAGTTGGAGTCGGAACAACTGGCAATTCAATAACTGAATCTATAAACAATGTTACGTTTGCAGGTGATTATGGTGTAATTACCGGAATTGTAACTGCCACTGCTGGAATAGGTACAACGTCGCCAATGATCGTATTTGATGTTATTCCAGATCCGG
>CEON01115406.1_pt1 | contig 12322 bp, 27 predicted proteins | sample 530291 | NCBI WGS metagenome assembly CEON01 (sample SAMEA2619888, study PRJEB7988) | marine metagenome | biome: marine biome (ENVO:00000447); feature: surface water layer (ENVO:00002042); material: "saline water (ENVO:00002010), including plankton (ENVO:xxxxxxxx)" | depth 5 m
TCCGCATCCATGAGGCTAATATGGTTGCCGCGTTTGGTGGGTTCTCAGCGCAGGTGTAGCAGATGTACTCCCTGAGATGTGGCCTAGCGCCATACATATTGACTTCTCCTGAGTACCTTAAGTCCTCTAAGTACTGGTAGTAGTCCTTCCACTCTGGGTTGTAACTCATCTATTCATCCTCCTTTGGTAGGTAAGCAGGGTGAGTCTTAGGTAGTTTGTGTAGTCTGCGGCCAGCCATGTTCTCAAGGAACTTACAGATGTTTTCTGCACCTTTCTTGAATCTCTTAGCCGCTACATCGTCACCTTCTGGTATCATTTGTGACATTAGGTCATCCAGATACATGGAAGTACCTAGATAATTAATTATCTCATACTCAACATGAGTTGTGCTTCTCGCTCTAGTCGCCATGATTATACAACAATCATCACGCTTATAGAGTTTTCTATGTCTAGTCGCAAGCGTTATATCGTTCTCTCGCACACCAAACACTGGTCTGCACCCTTCGGGAAAACTCTGTGTCTGCCACAATGACATCTCTTCGCTACTTTCTTTTGTGCCGGAGTCATTACAGTAGGAGTGCGAGTATAGATGATGTCATCCTTGCTTTGTATCAAATCTCTGTTGATGTCATAGATTAGATGCTTGGCTTTGATACCCACCACGTTCTCAACCTCTTCTTCGCCAACTGCAATGACCTGTGGATTCTTAGATAGGAGCGCAGATAGTGTGTGTGGTGAGGGGATGCTTCTGACATTCTTCTTCTCATTGAGCAATGCCGCCATTTTCTCCTTAGTTGCCGGACCAAATTCATATAGTAAATCCACAATTATTCTCCGTATCCGTTTGTTATTCGCGCTCATATCTTATATCAGTTGCGGTTATGTATTTAAGTCATTTCTTTTTTGGCCAAACGATTCTTTCTCTTCTTGGCTCGACATGATAAGCCACTAAAGCGTATGCTAATGGCCTTGGTAGTTCCTCTATACTTGCAAGTTTGCGCCATGTCTTAGGATTCATCAGTGGTCTGTTTGCTTCTAACCACTTCATTACAAACGGCAGAGACGGTTGGTGTTGCATGAGAGTGGCATAGACTCTATCCCTATCGGGAGATTGTAGTAGTGGAGATACCCACCTAAGCACTTGTTTCATCGTCACCCTCCTCATATAATTTTAAGAACGGGTCATTGACATAGATGTAATCATTCAACCTAGTCATCTGCGCCTTAGATAAACCCCAAACTGCTCTGACAGAATTCTTCTGTACTATGTAACCACCATGATACCACAGAATACCACCACGACTTGTAATGGCAATCAAACCATCCTGATACATTGCTTGAATTAATTTAGGCCAATCTTTTTCGTAAATCGGTCTAGCACCTAGGTATCTCTTAGGCCCGCTTCTCCATCTCTTACTCATAAAGTCTCAACTGCCGTAAAGTCCGCGTCAATGATAGTACTAGGTTCTCTTAGTGCCGCCATTCTCAACTCAACTTGGTCTAGTAAGTGGGGGTGTTCTCCTAACACATCAACCAATAACTTACTCATATCGTTGATTTGTGCGTGAGCCAGAAGCAACTGAGAATCCACGCCTATCTCCTTCTTCAATTGACCAATTAGTTTTAGGCTACTATTTGCTTGACCAATCAACTTAGCGGCGTCGGCTACGAACTCTGAGTTCATACCTACGATTTCTTTCTGCTCTTCCAACTCGTCAAGATAACCACGGATTCTATGCACAATATCTTCTGCCGCATCTAGAGTATCAATAGATTGTTTCCTTGCCTCCTCTAGATGTGTAGCCTCTGTCAAATCATAATCAATGTGATTGTTCATGTGATTCATCACAGTCCCTTCGGGCCAGTTGTACTTGACCTCGTAATATTCTGGGCCTTGTTCTTGGGTATGTACGGCTAGTTCAATATCTTTTCTTTTAGCATGAAAGCAAAGGGGGCATTCGCCATCAAGAACCCATCGGAGAATGTCGATGACAAAGGCATCATTCGTCGTAGCAAGACGTTCTTGTATCTCTCTTCTACTTCTCATTCTTTTTCCTCACAAAGACATCTCTCGACCATAATGTCCATTCCCTTCTCGAAACATGACAGCCTCTTGTTACAAATGTAACACCTTAGAATGTACGGAGGAGTCATATGTCATCACCTGCATCTGGCCCAAATCTGCACAGTATTCCCTTTCTGCCGCGCCTATTTGTGTTCGGCTCATACTCATAATACCACGACTGTCCTTCAAGGTTTTCCACAATCCATCGCTTGGCAGACTGATAGTCGCCGTTTGTTACCATGCGTGAGACTTCTTTGACAACCTGAGACTTAGGTAGGTCTTGCTTCCAGAACGTGCTACGAATCAACTCCATGTCTGCATCCATTACAGTGCGGCGCATCTCTAGTGACTGTCCCAATAATTCTTTTAGGGTATCATCTAGCGTAATCAGAAGCGGCATTCCGCCGTGGTAGTCTGGCTTCATCATGTGATAGCCGATTGCTAGTCTGCGGAATAGGTCTGCCTCGAATGAACGAACCGTTGGTCTATCTAACCACTCTCCCATGTCGTCATCGAAGATAACTCCGGTAGGTGGATTAGCAACTGCTTCTGTCATTCTATTGCGGATGAAGTCTTTTATCTCTATACCTAGGTTAGCGAGTTCAACCCTCTCTTGTACGCCCATGTTAGACGCCATGTGACTGGCTCTTTTGTACTCCCTCTCCTTCTGTGGTGTCATGTCGATGTCAATAATGAAAAATCTGCGGTCTAAACCTGAATCTAACTCGAACCTAGCGGGCTGTGTACCTGCCCACACCGTGTAGCGTGTAGTATAAGAAACCCAACCTGCTCTCATCGCTTTCTGAACTCGTCCGTTGTCAAGAGATGTAAGCAACTGGTTCTTCATGTCCATACTGTGGTCTTTCTTGGAGGCATCTGACATGGATGAGAATTCCTCAAAGCCTAGGAAGCCACCGCACATTTCTCTAGCCAATGGTCGTCCCATTATCTCACCCTCTTCATCAACGCTACCAAACATACCTGCCTCAGTTACAGAGTTTGGCCCCATCATAGTGCGGAACCCATGACCCATATCTGCGTTGTTACTGTGAAGAAGACCGATACCCTCACCTAGGAACATTAGAATTAGGACAGATTTACCTGAACCCTTTGCACCACGAAGCATGATGTTGATACGGGTGTCAGCCAGTCTTGACTGTGGTGTATAGAAAGGCATATTGTTGTGTCTTAGAGGACAGTTAGGAATGATAAAGTCATTCTCCTCATCCACTAGCGGGCTGTCTGGGTCGAAGTCACAGCGTGAGCATTTGTTCAGCGCGTTGAACACGTGTGCGCCTATACTGCATAAGAAGATTGGTACTTTATCTTCGACATCAATGTAGTAATTGCGCCTCGCAAACTCTAACGTCTTATCAAATACATCAAACCCACTCATCAAAGAAACCTCCTAAGTCTTCGTTGTTCATAAGTCTGTCTAGTGTCGGTACGTCAGTCAGTTCCTCTAACTCTAGCAACAGAGACTCTAGTTTCTCCATGCGGTCTGTTGATGGATTGTCTAGACCATAAGTTTTAGCACAATATTTAAGCAGTTGGTTTGCCGTACCAGTATCAACGAAATGTTCTCTATCACTGAAACCTAACGCAACCCAACAGCCCTTGATTGTGTTAGTACAGAAGTTCAAGAACAGAGATGGGAATGTCCAGACTGGGCTTGGTAGTACCACATCTTTCTCAACAACAAGACCTGTGGTAGTCATGGGGTCTTCTTCTGGCAGACAGTAATCAAACACTGCTACATCAGTGGGGTCTAGCATGGCGTAAGTCTGTGCTTCGTATCCTATTGCCGATTGCATTTGATTTGTCGTAAGATAAACTAATTCATCCACGCCGTAATCGTTTAACTCTAGGATAATATCGCGCAGTATAGGATATGTGTATATCCATGTGTTGTCACCACCATTACCTACGGGCAGAGGATAAACGTGAGTCATCCGTAGGATGAAGAATCTGCGCCCTACATCGTTCCTGATACAGTACAGTCTCCACTCTGGGAACGTAGGTTCTGGTGCTGTATTGTAAGCAGGGACATCGAATAACTTGCTGTAAATGTGACAGACTGGTTCAGCCTCACCTACTAGACCCATACCTGCAAGGAATGGAGCAAAGCCCTTCTCGTTCTGATGGAAGACCATCAGCGTACTTGGTTCGTTCGTGATGATGTCCTTCCAGACAAAATCAACATCTTTTTTCTGTGTTATCATGGTCATAGCGTCACCCCCCTGCTCTTCAACTCGTCGCGTATTACAGATGGTACTTTCTTTCTAAGTCTGTGTGTCGGCAACTGCCCGTTTTTGTCTAGCATCTTATCCACTACAACCGAAACAGGCACAATGTCATAAATCTTTGATTTGTAAGTCTGCCTACGCAGTCCTAGAACGTCATCTTCCCCTACGACTTGGAACAGTGGGCTAGTTCGCAACAGCCCGCTAATCTGTGCGCTAGTCACAGTGAACTTGAACTTGTTACTTGCGTTGCCTTCACTTCTGGGTCGGAACTCATTGTTGAGCCAGTCCTTTATCTGTGCTGTGGTTCTTGGGCCTACATCCGATAGATGATTATAGAGTCTAGTAGCCATTCTGAGGTTAGAGTTACGTGGTTGCTTACGGTAGCCTGACATAGTATTACCAACTCCTATCACGCTTATAACCCTGTCGTATTATTTCTTTTCTTTATCACAAGCGTAAAAAGAATAAAACGCATGACTGCTCTCCATTTTGTTAATTATTTAATTTATTCAAAGACATTTTAGAATAGGTTACTACTAAAACACTATTGAAGTAAAGAAAGAATTCACAAAACCGTTGTACTGCGGCCATGTTATTCTTTCAGTCCTCCGAAAAATGATTAGAAAAAATATCCAATTAGGGGTTTATATTCTCTCCATAGAGTGAAACTGAATCCACCTTTCATGTTCTAGTTTATTTCTATCGCTGATGGACATATCCTCATAGTACGGATTGTCTGCCATTTTATCCCAAAAAATATGATATTGAGGAGGAATTTCGAGAGAGCCGGAAAATTTGTCTATTTGTCGTAAAAATAAATTAACAGAGTTGAAAAACCACGTGGCTGGCATCGTACCGATGTGGCCCGTATGCTGTGTGGCCTCTATTGGTTGTAACCACACCCCACGCACCTTTACTCGATGTGCAACAGAAACGGTGTGTCTTCCGATTAACATTTCTATTACGATATTATCTTTAATGTAATGCGCGGTAAGACCACCCTTAGTCCATGACAAACTGAAATCAAAACCCTCTGGAGCCAATTTTTTTGCTATTTCACCAGTGATAATCTTTGTTTTTAACGCAATTTTTTCTCCTTTGTCCATAGAAATTTCTTTTAGGACATCATTTTCTGTGACGCCGTAAAAAAGCACGTTCGGATAACTTTCTAGGTGAGAATTTATCACATCTTCTAGTTGTTCTGGCTCTTCTTCTATCATATTCATGTAATTTTCGTAGGAAAACTTACTTTTAACGTCCATTAAGTCTAACATTCGCCATATTACCTTGTGGTCTAACACAAGAACGGGTCTATTCCGTATGATAAACTCGATTTCTGGTTTTTTGACGACTCTGTTTGTGTTTAGACTCCTCGACCACGCCATAGCATACACTAATGACACTTCGCTTGACAAAAAAGAGGAACTTTGTATCATCTTCACTCACCTTGGCTCAAAAACATAGCGGCATTGACAAAATTGTCGCCATCATCCCTCATTCTTTGCGCGTAACAACTATATTGCGCGAACTCACCCGTCAATAAAGGGTCTGGATACTCTAATTTAGGCCAAAAGTATCCACCGATGTACCAATTCAGTGTCCATAAGGTAGTCCAAAATAGAACTTCACCGAACATAGAAAAAAAAGTCGCAAAAATACCTACGGATACCACCTACTGCCTAGTGCGTCATGCAATGACTGAGGGACACACGCCTCAACGAGCCGCTTTGTCTCAGCATCTTCAGTTTTGTCTAACAAGGCTATTAACTTTTCTGTATAGACGCAAGCGTCCATCAGTTCTTCTTGTAAATGTGTCAGCCACTCAACTATCGACAGGTCGCCCCTTTCCATAGTGGTGCCATATTTCTTTTGCCCTAATTCTGCTCGCGCTTGAATCTTAGCACAGACTTTGTCTTCGATACTACTCATCTTGCCACTCCACACCTTTGTCCAAATCCCACGTTATTGAACCTTCGACATACCCTACCCTGTGACAATCCACGCACTGTACTTCATATACTATTGTGAATTCGTTGTAATCTTGAATTCCGATAATGTCATACTCTTCGCAAGCGTAATCGCACTCTTCTTCTGTGTCTAACTCTGGCTGTGGTAAATCAACCATGTGATTGCCCTGCTTCCTCATTCCTCTTCATCTCCTTCGACATGGGCTATGAAGAACTCTAGAGCGTCGTTACCGAGATTCTCCTGTACCCAGTCATACGCTCGGTCTAACCTTTGTACTAGATTTCTCATATTGTTCCTGATGTTTTCTTGAGCCTGTGCGCTCAGATACGTTACTCTATATTTGTCTGTCATTTCGTTCATGCTACCCAAGCCTCCAATGCTTTGCTATCGACTACCTCATACAACGCTACTCTGTATTGTGATGACCCTAGATTACGCACAGGTCTGTTGAGATTCTCAGCAGTTTTAACGATTGTGCTTCCCTTGGGTGTTTTCTTGACGCCTTTGGCACCACGTAGCAGATTGCTAACGTGTCTTGCATCCGTGATACTCTGTCGAGTTATATTTGGGTCTAATCTATCTATAATCTCACTAGCAGTCATGCCATCGGGATTAGCGAGAAGAACTTTGGCTATCGCTCTGCGAGCGCGTATTCGTCTCATACTTCAGTCTCAACTCCCATAGCGTCTAGTAATTCTGCCGCGTTATACAACTCAACTGTGAATATAGTACCAGAAGTCATATGAAAATCTAGGAATGAACCGCCTCTTAATTCTGATATACCAATCACACTTCCTGCATCTATGCACGAAAGTCCGCTTGTTGTCTCAACCCATACCCATGTCTTCTCAGTCATACGTTTTCACCTACAAATTACCCTATCTTCGATGCTATTTAACAGTTTTCATCGCCCGTTCGCAAGCGTCATTTCGTCCTTCGCATCGCATATTCGCACGTTAGTTTTACCATAAAAATCGGTGCCTTGATTGTAAAGAATTGCATAATCACAAGTACCAAAGAAAGTCAGAAACTTCATTGATTCACCTTATCCTCTATTGATTGTATTTCATCCTCGACCTGTGACAGTGTGTCGCCGTATTCCATCTCGGCGTGATGACTGCCCATGATGTCGTGAGGGAGCATCCCTTCGACTTCTTCAATCAGACCCATCAAGTCCCAGAGTTTTTCACGAACCTCGTACAACTCATTGTACCTTTCCTTCAAATCATCTAGTGTGTCTGACACCCAATTCATGCTATCGCCCCCATCCACCAATCTGGCGCAGGTGTACCCTTGTTCCACTGGGCGAACTCCTTGCTGTGATAGTAACGCCTGTACGCCTGTACTGCGTCGTCGCCAGAGGCATGAGAAGCAAACGCTAACTCGAACGTGTACTCGTCGGGCATACACAGAGCGAAAGGAGTCAGAGGTCCGTCCTGTATCATTTCTGCAAAGAACGGGTCACACAGTTGATTGATACCTGCTTCGCAGAAGTGAATCTTACCGAATCTCTTAGTGTACTCGTCACATAGAGATAGAGCGTGAAGCATAGTCCAATGATAGTTATCTTTGGATTCGCCTACCCATCGCGTAGCGGGGTGATTGTGGTAGCCTCCCTTGAGTGGCGTACCTTTCTTGGTGAGTGGCATAACGTCGGGCGTAGCACCGTGGCGTATGACGGCAGAGCCTAGTTGCTGATACAACTCGACTACCATCTTGGGTACGTGCTTATCGCAGTACATAGTGGCGGCTATTGTCGGGTCTTCATGTAGTACAAAGATGTTCATATTTACCCCTACTTATCCTACTATATTAAACCTATCATTACCTGTTCGCAAGCGTCACGCATACTTCCAGAACACGACCCAGAATACAAACCAGAATGCAATTTCTTTTAGCATTATTCTTCCTCGTCATGCTTTAGTTTGCGTAGGCCGGGGAAAAGTGTTCTAGTCATCGCTTCCCAGTAATAGTCGGAATTAATCTTCTCATTCTTGACTCGCTTCATTGTAAGTCCTCCCTCTTGATTTTCTGACCTTTGGTGTTCTGACCTGTGTTCTGATGATAGAACTCCTTCGGATATGCTTGACCCTCACCTAGCAGATAAGTATCTTTATCGTACAAAAACCAATGTACTACCTTATCAGAACTCTTGGCTTGTATGTTATCGAAATGTGGATGCACACGTAGCAAGTTTGCTAACTGCCGAGTACTCTTGAGTCGGGTGATTATAGCCTTGCCGTTCCTCATCCTAGCATGGTCTATGATTTCCCTTGTGGTAGCCATTTTGCCATCGGCTAGGTATCTCGCTACCGCACACATAGCGCGATGATGCTTCATCTTGATAGCAGTGCCGGGGACGCGAACCCTACTGTCCTTACTCATTAGCACTTACCTCCTTGATTTCTGAAAGCCAGTCGAAAATATAGTCCATGTCATCCATGACCTCGTTGTACCAACCGGGATGAAACTTACCAGATACGATGTAGTCGCGGATGCCATAAAGCCTCTTGGTTACTTCTTCTTGACTCATGCAAACACCGCCACTACTACTATTCCCAATATACTCACAAGACATAGCAAAGTTATTTTTACCATGATTTTACTAGAATTTCTCATATCAACGCCCCTTTAGTACAACGTCGTGGTACTGACTCCATCCGTTAGTCAAACGCTCATCACCACTGTCGAAAATCCATGATACTGTGTCCGGGTCACTGAAGTTAGGCTCCCATGCCAAATCCAACTGAAAGTAAATCTCAGTGTGAATCTCGATGTCGGTAGGGTCTTCTCCTATGCGGACGAAGTCATATGCAATACCACTGTGACTGCACTCCTCCATGAAGTCAATCCATGCCTGTATTTCGGGAAACGAATCGTACCACTTCCAGTGATTGAACTCTGCTATGAAACCCTTCATCTTATTCATATCTGAAATGTCATCGGTGACATTGGCCTCCTCGAAGTAGTCGAACTCCTTTAGCGTGTCGAACAAAGAGTCATCGTGTTCTCCGTACTCCTTAGTCTTGAGGAGTTCAAACGCGGCTTCACTTAGCCAGATTGCACCGTGACTGCGATAACCCATAACTATTCCTCCTCCGAGCAGGGGTCGATAAACCAAGATACTGGTACGGCATCTTCCAACTTAACATCGACGCAGTCACCAGAGAAGAAATGGAACTGATGAGTCATTTTCCCATCTTTGTCATGGATGATAACATCCGTAACCCATGTTAGTCTGCTCTGGCGCTTCTGCCTTACCGTGATTTCTCCGACTCCGTGTATGAAAGTTGTCTGACTCATATTTACTCCTCTTCATCATTGCTTATAACACTATCGTTCGCCGTATCGCAAGCGTCATCTAGGTCTTCGAGCAGTCCGTTGTCATTAAGATACTGTAACTTGCTGATTGATAGTCTGCCTAGCCTAGCAGGGATTACGAACTCCCAGTTGCATGAATCACAGCATACGCCGTAAGCCATATCCATTATTGGTGCGGGATTGTTACCCCACTCGTTCTCACAAATCGTAAGACAGATTACACATCTTGGTTTTGCTTTTGTCATAAAACTATTCCCCCTCGTATGATTCCTGTGGCACAAAGTTATAACCCGCGTCCGTCCAGAAAGACAGAGGAAAGCCGTCGTCCCAATAACTGCTGTTGTCGGGCAAGAGTCCGCGCAGGGCGTGTTGATTCTGTACTTCATTAGTTACGCACTCGTAGTGGATAACCGGATTACCGAACTTCGGATAGTCCGTCCACATTCTGTGCCACACTATCGAACCCTGCCAAAGATAACTAAGTAGGCCGTGAATTTCATTAAGAGCAGTAGTTTCATTCTCACCATCATCCAACCGCCTGATAATTTTTTGATAGAGTCCATTCTGCCTCATCTCCTCTATCCAGTGCATCCTTTCAGTTCTATTCAGTGGTGCTACGCTCATTGACTTCCCTCCGCCAATTCGTCTAACTCGACATTGAGTGCGTCAGTCTTAGAAAAGATGAGATTAATCAGATTACCTTGACTGTAATACGATTTGTCATTCTCACTCAGCCACTTGGCTAGTTGATTCCATGCCTGTACCTCGCCCAGAAGAGTTGCCCTTCTAGTCAGTATTGCCAATGCCTTACTCCACTTCTTGTCGTCCATATTATCTCATCCTACCAATACTATATAAACTACTCTATCACCTAATCGCAAGCGTCATTTTACCTTCCGTCGCGTGGGGAATGCTAGGGTCGAATCGCCGCCATCATCTGGCTAGTCGCTCGCCCTAACACTCCTGTCCGCGCCGTCGTGGAATAGAGACGGAGTTTCAAGGGTGGGTACGAGAGATGCGCTCTCGTTGTTTCGCGCCAATTACTAGGAGGCAACCGCGGCACTACTTCCACCAAACTCGCTCCGCTCTATTCCTCCTCCTCCTTGCGAGCCTTCGCAATGCTCTTCTTATCGTTCTTGTCGAATAGTTTCTTACCGATGGTCACAACGTCCTTGTGTGGTACGAAGAACTGGCCGGGTACGCGGCATCTCCTCCACAGAGTACCGAGCGGGTATCCGAACTCGTCCTTCTCCTTGGGTGGTATCTGGCCTATGTACGTAGCCACTATGTCTCCGACTTTCACCGTTGGTCGTCCTACTTGCTTATTTTCTTTTGCCATAATTATTCCTCCTTTCGCTCGTCTGCAATTCTCATGTTCATCATCAAAGTCTTCATAAATCTCGTCTTAGCCATTCATCTCACCTAAACCGTTAGTAGTTGTAGCGCCCTGTTCTTGCTCTTGGCCGCAGTTCCGAGGACGGCTGATTCCATCCTCTTGTCGTTGCTTGAGCCGTCGGCATTGTAAGTCCATTCGTAGTCGATGAACTCAGTCACCGTGTTGAAGGCGCCCCATGCCGTACCTGCCATGTCACCGACCGTGTTGCTCTCGGACATCTCAAGTTCTAGCAGAGTGTCAATGGTGTTACTGGCCCTAGTACCGAGTCCGTATGGGTTCATGGGGTCGAAGTCCTTGCCGCCCCTCATCACATCCGGGTTCTGGTTCATGCCCAGTACGTCTATGTAGTACTCGATGCGGTCGCCCTGACTCATCTCGACCTGTAGCAGTTCTTGGCCTTGGTTGGCGAAGTTACCGACTAGGTTGTCGATGACATTGAGATTTTCCATCATCTGGTCTATGCGACCCTCCATGATGCTAGAGTGTCGAATCGTCAGCATTTTTGGGTCGATGCCCTGCGCTACCAAGAAGGCGTGTAGCATGGCGAACTGATTAGAGCAAGCCAGTCTGACGGGGCTAGGTATCATTTTTAGACCCATCGAACCGTCGTTGCTAGAGAGAATGTACCAGTACACATCAATCTGCTCCTCTGCCGAACCAGTACCGAAGGAATAGCCCTCTGGCATCTGGAAAGACATGAACATCTTGCTACCTCTATCGACCATACCGATGCGGTCGATGACGGTGCCAGACCTCTGGCACATATTCCCGACTAGGTCAATGAGTTGTCGTGGTTGGAATGTAGTGTAAGACCGGGATACTACTCCTAGAGTCTCACCAGTGTCGCTCCTCGCAGTCCTGACGTACTTAGATTTGAGTGCGTTACCCTGAGCGTCGTATAGAGGCTCCTTAACTACTCTAAAGTTCATGTCGGCATTCCTGAGAATTTCCCTAGGGGAATCTCCTACTGCCTCCTGTCCGATGCGATTGAACGCTCCGATGATGTTTCCTGTTAAACCCGTTGTCTGTGCCATATTATCTTCTCCATCTTCCTACTATATTAAATGTACTATTGCCTACTCGCAAGCGTCGTCTCCCACTTCGACCTCTAGCATCTTCCAGTAATCCTCACCCAGTACAATCGCGTCCTCGACCGCCTTGAGAGCGAACTCTAGAAAAGACTGCTCCTCGTACTTGCGAATCGTCTCCTCCTCTAGATAGTCCTGACCTTTGCCCGCGTCGAAAGCAATCCTGACTTCCCTAACAACGGCCATCCAACCGTCGTAGTCGCGCCTCAGAGATTCCAAAGTCTCCATTGACATCATT
>CEON01011757.1_pt1 | contig 12298 bp, 1 predicted proteins | sample 530291 | NCBI WGS metagenome assembly CEON01 (sample SAMEA2619888, study PRJEB7988) | marine metagenome | biome: marine biome (ENVO:00000447); feature: surface water layer (ENVO:00002042); material: "saline water (ENVO:00002010), including plankton (ENVO:xxxxxxxx)" | depth 5 m
CGGGTTGTTTGTTCGTGTAGATGAAGCGTCAAGAAAATATGCACAGACTTTAGGAAGATCGGTACAATCTTTATCACAAGCAGAGAAAAGACAAGCATTCCTAAACGAAATTTTAGAGCAAGGTACTGACAAGTTCGAAGAATATAATGAAGCGGTGCAACCTGATGCTTTTACTAGATTAGCGGCTTCTTTCATAGATATTACACAAGCAACAACAAGTTTCTTAAATAAATTCTTATCACCTGTTATTGGATTACTCGCTGATTCAAAAGTACTACTTACGGGTGTATTCTTAGCAATCGCAGGTTCATTACTTAAGTCAGCTGTACCAGCTCTGGGACAGTTTACTGCGGGTATTGCTGATACAGCAAAAGAATCTCTTAAAAACGCACAAGACTATCAAAAAGATATGATACTAAAAGCAGATGCGAATATGGCAGCAAATCTTAAGATAGCAAAACAAGATGAGGCAGCTTCAAAGAATGCGGCTAGATTAGCTACTGAAGCAAGAAAGAGTGTTCCATCATTTAGATCTCAAGCAGGAGACGCAAAGAAGATTGATGAAAATTTAAAGAAAGCAACAAAAACAAACACTAAACTTGAAGCAGTCAATAAGAGAATTGATTTACTTGAAAATAAAACTGTAGTTAAAAAAGAAAAGAGTAAAAAGATTATTAAAGAAGAATTAAGACTTCTTAAAGAGGAACAAAGACTACTCTCAGCTGCACTAAAGAAAGAAAAAGAATTAGAAGCAACAATTAATAAACAAGTAAAAGCAAGAAAAGGTTCAACAGCACAAAGAAGAATTGATGCACTTGAAAACAGAGCATCTATGTCGGGAGTTATTGCAGGAGCAGTAGGAACAGCTGAAATCGAAGGAGCTGGAGCTGGATTCAAACAATTAAATGCCGATTTTAAAAAGTTAGACTTAAAAGGTAAAAGCGGACTCACACGAAGTTTAGGAAAGTCCTTCTTCTATCTTAGAGGAGCTATTGGAATTGCAGCAATTGGATTCCAAGACTTTTTAGCAAAAGCAGGCCCTTATCTTGCAATTATTGGTGTTGTAGTCGGACTAACCACTACTTTATTTAAAAAGTTTGCTGATGGAGTAAAAGAAGTAAAACAACTAGAAGAAAGCTTAGGCACTCTTACATCTATGGTTGACAAAATAAATGATCGTTTTGAGGAACAAATAGAAAGAATCCAGGAAGCAGAAATTTCTTATAAAGAATTTATAGATCGTCAGGCTGCTTTTTCTACAAGTTCAGTTGAACTAAGTAAAAATATGAAGCAAGTACTTGATGATTTAGAGAGTTTTCAAGAAGCCTCTGGAGGTGCTATGAATGCATGGCAAGCCTTCCTAGGCTTTTTTAACATGGATAAAGAATCTAAGGCACTTGATGAAGTTAATGAAGGTGTAGACAGTATTCTAACAAGTCTGTTTGAAACAGGTAGAGGAGATCAAGCTCGATCAATAATAGAACAAGGTATAGGTTTTCCAGGTATGGCTGCTACAGGAGTAGGAAATGCATTCGAAATGGTAGCAACTCAAACAGATGATTATAAGAGAGCATTGAAAGAGTTAGACGAGATGGGCAAAATAACTGGCCATAGCATTACAACAATGAATACGCACATTGGTGAAAATGAACAATCTGTAAACGAGGCTCATGCAGCAGCAAAGTTGTTAACACCAGCACAAAGAGAACTATTTAGAAGTAATCTAAAATTAAAAGAGTCATATGAAAGAAATAACAAAATAGTTAATGAATTTGAATTCTCACAAGAGGGTTTAACTAGAGCGATAGAAGAAAATCTAAGAGTTGAAAAAGCCAGACAAGAGCAACTAAAAGGTTTATCTTCAGCTTTAGGCGGAGCAAGTGAAGCGATAGGAAAATTCCAAGCAGGCTTCCTGCCAAAAACTAAAGTAGATGAAATTTTAGGAAGTTTTCAACAAATAGATGGTCAAATAGAACAAATGCTCAGCACTACAAATACATTAAGTGATGAAGAAATTTCAAAGTTTTTTGAAGAAATTGTAGCTGGAGATAATCAACTTTCAGGTATAGTTGGAGAGGATAATATTGGAAAAATCAAAAGGGCTCTAACAGGTGAAGACGGGCCTGATTTTGCAGAAGCAGGAGCAGTCATTGCAGGAATTACTAATGAATTTAGAGCTTTTCAAGCTTCTGCACTTAATACAGCAAATGCAGTAAAAAGACTTGGAAATGAAAACAAACTACTAAACTCTGTTTTAAAAGCAGGATTAGATACTTCTGCTACAATGATGGAAAATAGAGTTTCAATCGCAACAAAAGAAAGAGACTTAGCACAAGATAATCAGACTGTTCTTGCAAGAACAATGAAAATTGATGAAACACAAATTGAGAACAAAGTTAAACAATTTAAAATTGATTTAGCAGCAGGAAAACTAAAAGATAATGAACTCGTTACCTCTGGACAAATAACTGAAGCACAAGCGATTGCTTTAATCAATGGACAAGAAGCTGTAGACTTAAAACAAAGAGAACTTGATATACAGACAGAAATAAAAAAAGAAACAGACGCTGGAAATATACTAAATAAAGAAGCACTACAAGCAGCTCAAGCAGCTTTCAATGTTAGAAAGAAAACTTTAGAAGCAGAGATAACTCTTGAAGAAACAAAACAAAAATTACGAAAGTTTGAATTTGGTGGCAGTAGTGCAATAGAAGCTGCAGAAAAAACACTTGAAGTTGCAAGTCAAAAAGCAATCATTGAATCTGAATCATTAACTTTACAATCAAAAATACAACAAGCAGAACTTGAAATATTAAAAATAAGACTTCAAGTTCTTGCAGAAGAAAAAGGTCTAAATACTGATGAAGGAAGAAGACTTACAGCATTAGCAGATCAAATAGGAGATGAAAATTCAGGTCTTATAGGTCAAGTTGCAAAAGGATTAACTAGTGCACTAGACAATAGTGCAAAAGGCTTTGCACTAAGTGTTGCAGAAAACTTTAAGAAGAATGACTTATCAACAGCAGCAGGAGTAGCTGCAGCAAGAGCAACTAGCCCTGATGCACAGATTGCAAATTTAACTGAACAGTTAGAGGATCCTAATTTAAGTGATGAACAGGTAACAGCTATTCAAGCTCAAATTGCAGCTTTAAAAGATTTAGATATGACTTATCTAACTCTCACTGGAACAGTGTCAGGTTATGCAGCACAATTAAGTAAGCTAGGGCCTGAAGGCGAGTTTCTAAGTACTGTTCTGACAGGAACAATGGCTATAGCTGAAAGTTTCCAAGTATTTAGAAATAGTATTGATGAAACTTCTAGTGCAACAGATAAATTTATAGCGGGAGCAGCTTTTGCAGCTGATGCAGTATCACAAATTGGTTCAATGCTACAAGCAAGTTCAAAAGCACAAGTTGCAGAAATAGACCAACAAATCGAAGCAGAAAAGAAACGAGACGGAAAATCAAAAGAATCATTACAAAAAATATCTGCTATGGAGAAGAAAAAAGAAGCTATACAGAAGAAAGCATTTGAACAAAATAAGAAAATGCAAATCGCTTCAGCAGTTATTAATACAGCATCTGCAATAGTAGCAGCTCTAGATGACTTGCCTTTCCCTGCAAATGTAGGACTAGCGGTTATGATAGGAGCTCTTGGTGCTGCACAAGTATCCTTAATTAAAAAACAACAATTCCAGGGTGGAAGTAGTGAGCCAGAAGCACCATCAGCTTCTCTTACAATAGGAAAAGCAAGTAATGCAGTAGATGTTTCAAAGAGAGCAACAGCTGGAGAACTTAACTATCTACGAGGTGGGAGAACTACAGGAATGAATCTTGGTGGAGCTGGAGGAGGCTTCCCAGGTGCAGCTATGGGTAGAAAAGGATATGCAGATGGTGGAGTAGTAGTCGGAGAAAGAGGCCCAGAAATAATAACTCCAGCACAACCAGTAGATGTAACGCCTAACTTTGCTCTTGACGGAAGACCACAAAATGTAAACTTTACTATACAAGCAATTGATGCTGCAGGTGTTGAAGATGTACTAACAAATCAAAGAGGAAATATAATTAGAATGTTGCGAGAAGCCGCAAATGAGAATGGAGAGTTATTTATGGAGAATGTAGATACTCAGGTTTATGGGAGTAATACATAATGGCAAGTTTTAATAGTTTTGCAGATAGATTACCTGACCCAAATTTTGGTATAGGGGAAGATGGAAGTAGCAGTAATAGTGCAATAACTGGGCCAGGCTTTTCAGCAGTAAAATTTAGTAGCGAAAGACCAGTATCGATATCAAGAACAAATAGTGGAAGAGTGATATCTCGAGCGATAGTAGGACAGAGGTGGAAAATTTCTATAACATATAATCCAATGACTCGTGATGAGTTCGAACCCGTGTACAATTTTTTACAAGCACGCGGGAGACTAACCCCGTTTTTCGTGTCTTTACCACAACATAAAGACTCCAGAAATTCCTCACTTTCAGGAACTATCAGAACAGACGGAGCTGTGCTTGCAGGCGCAACTAATGTACGTTTAGATGGATTTAGTGATGACGTAGCAGCGAATGGTTTACGACCAGGGGATATGATTACGTTTACTGACACTAACAACTCAAATCATAAAAAAGCATATCAAATAAATAAAGTACTTACAAACTCAAATTATCTTGCAGGTAATCAACCTAACTCAGGAGAGCGAATAGTTTATGTAACTCCTCCTATAGAAAAAGCAATCGCAAATAATATGGTAGTAAATTATGAAAATGTACTTATTAGAGTAATCATGACAACTGATGTAATTGAATACTCACTTGGAACAAATAACTTATATGAATTTAGTCTAAATCTAGAGGAAGCACAACCATAAAATGACAAAACGAGTAATTAACGATAAGATTGAACAATTATTGGTGGCAAATGAGCCATTCGAATATGCTCATCTTGTAAAATTTGAGAGACCGTTTGCTCCAAAAGATGGAAAGTTTCGTACAAATGCAAGAAGATATGTATATCTAACAGACGCCTCAAGAGATATTACTTTTCAAGGTAATACTTATATAGCAAATAGAATAAAGACAGTAGGTAACTACGCAGAAACTACAGAAGCTCGTGCTACGAATATGAATCTTACTTTATCTGGAGAACCTCTAGGAGTAAAGTTTACCACTACAGGAGATTTATCAAGTGGTGCTTTTGCAATTAATTCAGGACAATTAGTTGATGGAGACTTAGTAGACTTTGTTGCCGCAGGATTTATTGAAGGCGATAAAGTAAAAATAACAAAATCAAATGGAACTAGTTTTTCAGATGGCGATACATCTAAGATATTTATTATATCTGCATTTACAAACAATAATCAGAATCTTACTTTAGAAAGGACAGGTACTGATTCAGATGATAGTGCATTTGTAACTTTAAATGACGCACTTCTTACATTTGAACTTGTATCAGAAGAATTAACAGGAGCAACTTTAGACTTAAGTGGGGCAACTCCTTCTTTTTTAAATAGAGAAGTATTTATCTATAAAGTATTTTTTAGACCTGACAATCCATCAGTAATAGTTGGTAAAACAGGAACTAGAACTACTGATACACAAGAATCTATACTTATATTTAAAGGTATAATATCATCAACAAATATTCAAGAAAATCCAACGTCTTCGGTAGTTCAATGGAACTTGACAAGTCATTGGGGAGATTTTGAACAAATATCAGGAAGAATTACAAGTGATGAAATTCATAGAGGATTAAACTCTTTTGGATTACCAAACCCAGACGCTAGTGCTAGACCTGCCCACTCTACCGATCTGGGTTTTCTTCACGCAGAAACTTCTCTGAATACAATAGCTAACTATCAAACTTCAGAAACAAGATATAAATATAAAGCAAAAAAGAGATGGTATAAATCAAAAGTAAAAATTAAGGAAGATCCTTATGAACACGTAGAAGATCATGAAGCTGATGTTTCTATTTATCTGCAAGGTAAATATCTTCCTATCGCATATGGTGTAAATAGATTACCTCCTATCACAGTATTTGCAGATACAAGTAACACTGATTCAAAAGAAGTTTACCAAATTCATGCTCTTTCAGAGGGTGAGATTCATGGTATCTATAATATGTACATTGATAATGTGCCTTTGATTTGTGTAGATAAGAATGACCAAGATGTTAGATCAGCTGCAGCAGCAGATAGTGAAAATCAAGCTCTAATTTGTTACGGAAGAATGGATCAAGGTAATGTTATTGGTGGTACAACCTTATCATCAACAACTGCTTATGCAAGTTCTTCTAGTGATGCAGCTCAATCATATTCTACCGATAATCCACTAACTAATTTAAATGGTCAGGCAACTGATGCCAATCCATCAGTTTGGTATAATAACCACGATCATTACTCAAATGCAAATACTTATGCAAGTACAAGTGAGCCTGCTAGTGGAACTAACACTTTAACAGGTGCAGTTGGAGACAACGCAAAAGGATTACAACATGAAACAACTGTTTCTATTAATACTCCATTTGATATGAGTTTTACTTTTCACGCTGGAAGAGAAGATCAAGAAGCTAATGGACAGCTAGTAACTAAGGCACAGAGCAATGGATTTAAAAGACAAAATGATTATTATACAGGGTCTGAGTTATATTGGTCACCAAACCATAGATTATTAGATACTGCTTATGTTCAATCTAAGTTTACTATTGCAGCAGACCAAACATCTGTTCCAGATGTAGAGTATGTTGTAAAAGGAAAAGTATTAGAGTGCTTTAACTACGATGGAACTTTTTTACCTAACACAATAGAAGGAGCTTCAGATAATGCAAGTAATTTTAACGAAGGAGATACAGTAAATGTACAAGTATCCTCTCATGATATTTACAGGTCTGATCAAGCAAACTATACAACTCTTCAAGAAGGTGGCAGTGATAAAAAATTTAGAATTATAGATAAATATACTTTTACTACTTCTAGAGGCACAACCTATGTTCGTTTTAGGTTAGATACTGTTCCTGATTTAACTTATGTTGATGGAAAACCAACAGTTAAAAACCTAAGATTAAAAGTACCAGGAGCTAATACTTATTGGCATATGGCCACTTGGAATAATGATGTAGTCGGAACAGCAACAGCTTGGCCAGCTACAAATAATATATTTGATACAAGTTCAATCTCAACTAATGCTCAAGGACAACTTCAGTTTGTTTTAAGTAATACAGGCGAGTCTGTACTTCAAGCATTCTTTGGAACTACTAATTTAAATAGTACTGCAAATACACCAATAGAAATTAAATTTTCAGGTACAGGCTGTACTGGCACTTATGCTAATTTAAGAAAAGCAACAGCAAGAGCTACTTATGATACTTCAAATAATACTTTAACTGTTTTTAATAGTAAATTTGATGCAAGTCAAACTCTTTCAAACATAGATATACACCCAGCTACAAAAGTGAACATCACTATTGCTAACTTAAGCAATACAGAAGGACAGGATTTTGTTGTTGGCTCTAAACTAAGAATTGTTGAAACAGGAGAAGAAAGAAATATTACTGCATATAATAATGGGTACGTAACTTTAGCAGGGGCTTTTATTACTCACCCTGTATCAACAAATACTTATCAAATTGTAGGAAGATTTAGTGATAGGCGAAGTTCTATAAATCCAGCACTACAACTTGCAGATTTACTTACTCACCCACTTTACGGAAAAGATTTATCTTTAGATGAAGATATAGATATTGGTAGTATTAAAAGTTCTGCTCTAATTTGTGACACTCGTTCTGATGTTAGTATCGCAGTAAACTCTTGTACAGTTCAAAAAGGAGATGTGTATAAGTTATTAAATCAAGCAAATAATAAACACATAGCTTCTGGTAAAGTAAAAGAAACCGTTACAAATGGTACTACTATAACCTTTGAAGAAGTTTCAGGCAAGTTTATGAGAGCATATTATGATTATATATCATATACTGCAGGAGATGTTGTCTATCATAATATTAATGGAGTTACTTATTATTACGAAGCAACAAGCAATGGTTATTTAAACGCCCCTACAGCTTTAGGAGGCACAGGTTGGTCTGTTATTAGTGCAGGTAATTTAACTTTAGACAAAGATACAAACTATTCTGATGCAAGTTCTCCTAATTCAATTACTGTTAATACTTCAACTGGACTACTTCCAGCATACTCTTTATATGATTCAGATTTTGTTAAATATTGGAGATATATTGGTTGGGAAGAAAATAGACAGTGGTGTGTAACTCGTCATCAATCAAATGGTGTTATTGATACTTCAAAATCTATTTTCTCTAATATTAATTCCATGCTTTCACACTTTAATGGCATACTATCATATAGTAATGGTAAATATGTACTTGGCGTTGAAACTCAAGCAGATGCTCCTACTGAAGCAACTTCTCATACTGCAGAGGGTTCGGCTGTGGCATATGATTGGAATGTTAATCCAGAATATATTGATGAAACTGATATTATTGGAAGAATTAGTTTAAATGATAATAGTCAAAAGAACTCAAAAAATACTGTTAAAGGTAGTATATTTGACCCTCAAAATAATTTTAATAGTAGAAGTATAAGTTTCTTTAACTCTGAATTTTTAGAAGCAGATAGAAATGTAATTAAAAGCGGTAATTTAAATTTACCTGGCATTACTAGTTATTACAATGCTCGTATAACAATAGAAAAGTTTTTAAAAGAGTCACGATTTAGTAAAGAAATATCTTTTACAGTCGGACCAAAAGGAATACTGTTAAAGCCAGGCGAAGTAATATCTGTAAATTATGAACCGTTTGGTTTTGTTAATAAAAGATTTAGAATATCAAACTTAACATATAGTTCAAACTGTAATGTTACTGTAAAAGCAAAAGAATATGATGATTCTTTTTATGTTATCAGCTCTCAAAGAGCAACAAAAGCCAAAGCATCTACAACTTCAGTTTCAAATACAGCAGGTATAGCTCCTTCAGCACCAACAAGTTTAAGTGCTACTGATGGAAGTAATAATCCAAAACCAGGTGTTATTGGAGTTTCTTGGAATAATGCTACTGATTATCACGAAGAAAGTGATTTTACAGAAGTATGGAGAGCAAGTAGTCAAAGTGGTAATACAAGCACTGCAATTACTACTCATGCAACATTACACGCAATAATAGATAATGCAGAAAGTTTTAATGACTCTGTTGGAGAGGCAGGAGAGTTTTATTACTGGGTAAGACACATAAGAAGATTTAGAAGAGTAGCAGATAACTCAATGCAACAAGTGAGTAGTGATTTTCACCCAGCAAATTCAAATATTGGAGAATCAGGAACAGCTTTTGCAGCTTCTCCTGCGCTTGAAGTAGATGTATCAAGTATTTCTGTAACGTTTGATTCTGATGGAAACTTTAGTCCTGCAAACAATGGAGGACAAGACGTAGTAATTAAAACAACCGTAAGAAATATTAATGACACCACTATTAATTATAAAGTGGTTGAAGCGAATGGAACAAGTTTAGCAAGTGGTAACTTCTTTACTAGCCCCTCAACAGGTAATAGTATTACTGCTTCAGTTTCTGGAGGAGAGGCAACAGCAACATTTAGACCTACAGGATTTACAAGTACCACTACAAAAAGATTTATAAGAATAGAAGCAACTGATTCTGTATCTAATGAAACTTTTACAAGACTAGTTCCAATTAGTGTATTGAGTGACGGAAGCTCAGGTGGAGTCGGTGTCGATGCTGCAGCAATTGATTTACAACCAAGTAAGAATGTTGTTAGTTATAGCGCACAAAACTCTTCATCAGACCCAGATATTACATTTACTGCATTAACACAGGGAACTAGTGATTTTAGTGGAACTCCTAATTTAAAATTTTTCTATAACGGCAGTTTAGTAACAGGTATAGGAACAGGTGGAACAATTGCACTTTCAGCATTTACATCTGCAGTTTTAAATACATCAGGTACAAATCCTCTTGGAGCGAAACCAGCTGCTGGTACTTCTGTATCAATAAAAGTATCCCTCTTTGATGGCACAACTGAAAAAGCTTCTGATACAGTTACTATCTTTGGTGTTAAAGACGGGTCAGACAGTATCACTACTTTCTTATCAAACTCAGCTCATGTGGTTCCAACTAGCACTACTGGTACAGTTCCAAATACTTTAATTAATAATGGCTTTATCAAAAGATTTGCAGCCGCAAGTAATGAAGTTATGGGAGAGTTTAAAGTATTCGTTGGAGCGCAGGATAAAACTTCAGAATGTAACTTTGTAGTTGAAAGCGAAAGTGGCTGTGATGCAAGTATAGATGCAGGCCCACTAAATAAAGATGCTACTCCTGTGGCAACTGCAGGACAATATAAAATTAGTTCAAGTAACTTTTCTGACCTAGGCTCAGCACGATTTAAAGTTACAATATTTCAAGATGTATCACCAACAGGATCAGATATATTAATTTCAAGAGACTTCAGTATAGCAAAATCAAAAGCAGGAGCTACTGGAGCAGATGCAAATACTATAAGATTAAGTGCAACATCACAAATATTTAAAGTTCTTAAAGATGGCACAACAGACCCAGCTTCAATTACACTAACTGCAGATAAATCAAATGTAAGTGGTACTACTTCATTCTCAACTACTCCAAGTGTTACTTTAACTGGAAGTGGGGATACAAGAACTCTTACTTCTGGTAATTTTGGAAATAATCAATCAGTCAAAGTAACAGCTTCAGCAGTAGAAGATTCAACAACATTCACAGATGAAATTACAGTTGTAAGAGTAGAAGAAGGAACTGATTCAATAACAGGTATATTAGGAAATGAAAGCCATACTTTTACTGCAGCAAATGATGGAACGGTTAGTGACTTTAGTAATGGTACAACAACAATTCGAGTATTTGAAGGAGCGACAGCACTTACTTATAAAACATCAAGTCCAGGTAATGGAGAGTTTACAGTAACTAAATCAGCTTCAGGAATTACGCAAGGAGCAGTTTCTGGGTTTGGTGGCAATAATACAACAACTTGTACTACATCAGCACCTACTGCTATGTCGGCAGATGAAGCAACAATTACATATACAATTACAGGTAAAAAAGCAAATGGAACATCATTTACTTCATTTACAAAAGTACAAAGTTTCTCAAAATCTAAAACTGGCGGAACAGGTAGTAGCGCATTTGTAGCACGAATTTATTTACAAAGAGACTTGAGTGATGGAGCATCAGCTCCTACACCTCCAAGTGGTGGTAGTTACAATTTCTCAACAGATACATTAACCGCGCCTACTGGTTGGCAAGTTGCTGAACCAGCTTTTAGTTTTGGTCAAATAATATATAAATCAGAAAAAGTTGTAGTAGGCTCAGGAACAGTTAATATAACATTCCCTCAAGGTGTAGTGCATAATCCTTTCTTTGATAATACAAAACTTATATTTAAAAGAAGTGCAACAAATCCTGCACCAAATGCAGACTCTTTAGCTAGTAGTTTAACTGTACCTAATACCTTTTTTGAAACTCCACCAACAGGAACAGACCCATTATGGCAAGTAACAGGAACTTTCTTATATACAGGAACTGATGCCTATAAATATGACTGGTCTGCTGCAGTACAAATTACAGGAGATGCAGCTTACAATGGAGTACTTTTAAAAGATAATCTTGGATTGTCTTCAAAATCAGACGGAACAGGGTACGACTTATCTTTAGCTAATAATACCTTTAAAATAAATAAAGGTGGAGTTGATGATACAGCAAATTGGACATTTAAAGTAAATGGAGAGGCTTCTTCCTCAGGAAATAACTCAACAAAAGCACAAAACGGACTTACTATTAGTATTAATAGAGCAGGAAGTGGCGGAACTAGAGGAGCAATATCTTTCTCTGGAGGAAGTTGGACATCAGATTCAGAAACTTTTACATTAGTAGCAAGTCAAAGTGGATTAAGCGATATATCAAAAGAACTTACTTTATTTAAAATAAAAGGGTCTGGTGATAAAAGATCTGCGCTAGTAACTATCTTTAACCCTTCTTCTGCATTAACTGGAGTTACAGAACCAACTGATACAACATCAGGAACTCCTTATAATTTTGAAACTGGTGTTCTCACAATTGGAAGTGGTGGTACAAGTGGTTGGACAAGTACAAGACCAGCAAAACCGTATTGGACTTCGATAGTTCAAATAGCAGAAACAACTGCAGGAAGCACACAATCAGTTGATTATGGAACTCCAAGAAGAACTGGAACAATAGGAATAAAAGATCGTTTACATTTAACTAATGATGTAGATACCTCAACTCAATTA
>CEON01036152.1_pt1 | contig 12278 bp, 13 predicted proteins | sample 530291 | NCBI WGS metagenome assembly CEON01 (sample SAMEA2619888, study PRJEB7988) | marine metagenome | biome: marine biome (ENVO:00000447); feature: surface water layer (ENVO:00002042); material: "saline water (ENVO:00002010), including plankton (ENVO:xxxxxxxx)" | depth 5 m
TAGAAACTTCTGGAATGTACTGATCCTTAAACGGGACATCCTCATAAAGCGTTATACATTCAACCCCATCATCGCCTCTTTTATGGCCGATGACACGTTCCAAGCGTTTTTCGTTACGAAAATCTCCAACCCTTTGATTGTTTTTACCAGGGCAAGGTTCTAGTTTTATCGTTTCTTTTTCTTTAGGAATATCAGGTATTTCAGGTTGTTTTGCTTCTGGAATATCAGGTGTACTCGGAGGGCTTTCTTGTTTTTGCTCTACAATTTCAATTTTTTTCCTGTCATAATTTATTGGAACAAAAGAGGGAATCTTACCTTCAGGGCAACTATAAAAAGCTCCATTCACATCATCTTCTATTATCTGTGTATTTTTAACTGAGGCATCTCTATGGGTCTTGACGCATCCAGGAAGATCTATATTTGGTAAAGGTACATTTAAAACAGGTAAAGGAGTGGAAATATAAGTGTTTACATTTATCTGTGGGATTTTAGGTATGACTATTTCATGAATCTCCATCTTCTATATCTCCTATAGAAATAGACCAACCATCTTCACCAAATTTGCCTTTTTCAACAATTTTAGGTTTTGTCATTTTTTCATCCATATCATCATGATATTTTTTTATCTCACTATCTAATTCGAGTTGTAATTTTTTTATTCTTATCCAAGCCACAAGTTTATCAATATAATATTTTATTAATTTTTTAAAAAATCTAAAAATCATTTAACCAAGAGACTCTTTAATTTTTCTCTTAAAATTTCATAAGACGTTTCTTTGTTAAAATAAAGAGAGAATACATAACGATCTTTATTATCTAAGTTTAATACTGTGTGTTGCTTTTGGTTATTAAATAAATAATATGTATAAGGTTTATATTTTAGTTCAATAATATTTTTGTGATAAAATTCATCTTTATATTCTCCAAACAGTGTATGACTATAATGGTCTTTGCTAATTAAACTGTTAATACAAGATTGCCTAAAACCATCAACGTGCCAGTGGTAACAAGATTTATTTGAAACTTTTAATAATCCTATTTGTTTGATCGGATGGAGTTTATTGATTTCTTTTAAAGCTAATTCTTTTTGAATCCAAGAACTATCAAGAAAAATTACATCAAATCCACAATGTTCATGCCAAGACAGATTTTGAGAAGATATTAAATTTTCAAGATACAATGCTAATTGATTTGACTTTGTTTTAATTTCTGAAAAACAATCAGTAGGATTCATATATTTGATTATTTTATTGTTGGTGGTATTGGTAGCGATGGCCCTGTTATTTCTGGAAGGTTATTGTCTAATACTTTTGGCATCAGCCCCTGGACATTACCAAGTACCTCATTCATCAATTTATTCTTGAATTGTTCAGAGGTCACATATTTATATGTGAAAAAACCACCGCCAAGGATTCCCAAAACAAGGACTGTAGATAGAATAGAGAGATAATTACAGATTTTTTGAAACATGATCAGAGATGCAGTAATGAAGGCGATCAGCCATGCCTTAATTATATCTTGTCTATTAATTATTCCAACAATCGCTCCAATGTACCTGATTATGTCTTATATGACTAAGACCATGGTACACCCGAAGTCTTAGTAGGTGTTTTAGATTCTGTTATCTGTGCAGCAATACCTGTTTCAATGGATGTAACTTCATCAGAACCTAATGCAGCTTTAGCCCATGCAATAGCATTATCTTTTGTTATATCTGTATAAGCAGTAAAAGATCCTGAATCAGCCTCTGCAAGCCCTACAGAGCCATAAGCAGAACCGCTATGAACTACAGCAGAATCACCACTGCCTACAGTTTCAGAATCGCTTGCAGTCCAATGAACAGTTGTGACTACATCAGATAAAGAACCTACAGTTTTTGTTGCATCTAAAGCAGCAATGTCCCAAGTAACAGCCATGATAATAAGTGTTTAGTTTTATTTTACTTTGATTCTATGGGTTGTACAACATCACTTAGTTTTTCAAGCTGTTTCAATGCTCCTTGATCTTCCATTATTGGTTGCATTAACTTTTGTGCTTCTGCTTGTTTTTCTTGTATGTCTTTTTGAAGCATTTGCAGCTTTGCAATATTTAAATCAAGACGAGTTTTTGTTTCGTCATAAAGTTCTTGTGGTGTAGCCATAAAATTATTTAGATTTAACCAATTTTACTAAGCTGCTTCTAATGCTGCAACTTTGGTTTCCAATACCTCTATTTTTGCAACAGATTCCTGTAATGCAGCAGTAAGTAAAGGTATAAGTTTTGAATGATCTAAACTTTGTGATTTTATTGAACCATCTTCTTCAATAGCATCTTTCTCTCCATACACTGCCTCTGGTACTGCTGTTGAAACTTCATGTGCAAAAAATCCATCATATTTATAATTTGGGTCATCTTTAAAATTAAATTTATATGGTTTTAAAGTTTTAAGTCTCGTTATTCCATCAGAAATAGCAACCTCGTTTTCTTTTAATCTATAGTCTGAACTAGTGTTATACGTCACTGATCCGTTTCCTATGGTTATGCTTCCAACTTCTGTACCATCATTACGTCTGAATGAAATCATTTTTCCATTTTGACCAGAGGCAGCATAAGCATGACGTAAATACATACCAATGTTATCAACATTATCGCTTTTATAAACAGCCATTAAATTGCCTGTCCCTTGTACTGTAAATTTTTCACCTGTTATGTTTGTAGTATTTCCAAATCTAAAACCACCATTTTCTATACGCATAGCTTCTGAACTATTAGTATCAAATGTTATGGGAGCAGAGGTAAGAGTGTCTATAGCAAGAGAGCTATTAGTTCTATTTAAGAGAATTTGTGCTTTATCTGTTCCATCTAAACTCAAATTAAGCCTTGGACTATCAGAAGCAGCAGCACCATCAAATGTTATAATTCTACCTTTAAAGAAGGCTGTGTCTGTACCACTACTTACAACGTGTAATTTATGTGATGGACTTGATGTACCTATACCAATCCGATTATTACCAGCATCAAGATAAAATAGATTAACATCTGTATCGCCTTTAATTCTAAAATCTACGTCAGCACCATCTTCATTAAATACTGTTATAGTTCCTAATTCCATTCTTTCAACACCACCAGTAGCAATATTAAAAGTGTTAGCAGCCGAACTATATATCCCAGTGTCTAAATCATCACGAAAAGCCAGTGCTGGTGCGGAGTTTGAGCCATCTTCAAGAGTTAACGTGCCATCTAGCTGTAAAAGTTCTACCCAATCATTGTTTGCTGAGTTTCTGATTTTTAGAACCCCATTTGTAGTATCAGCCCACCACATATAAGCTGCTGTGGTGCTAGGAGCAGAAGAACTACTGTTGTTTGTTAATATTGCCTGTAATACGAGGTTTATATCAGCCCTGACGTTAGCTCCAGTGGAGTTATCTATAACGTAATCGTGAGTTGCCATTACCTAATCCAATTTTTTATCTAAGTATATCCTAATCTAAAACTAACTACCACGCCCAAAACCTGTTGCAGCATATTTGAAATTTCTATCAACATGACTTGATCCATTCTTTACATCAATATCAAAACCGCTTCCAGTAATATTTGATAAAGCAAAGAAATCACCTGACTGTGCATTTTCAATTGTAATTCCTATTGATGGTAAGACACTATTTGCTGCAATGCTAGTTCCAGATTGGCCTGTAAAGAAGGTATTGATAAAGGATACTGACTTAGTTGAAGTGCCAGAGGAAAATAAACCATTTGTAGCCCCTGCATTACCAAGGCTTGTTTCTGTTCTACTTTCTAATTGTGCTGTATATCCTAGCTGATCTATTTCTATTGACTGTGCTGGGTCGTTTGAATCCATATCGCATCTAAATTTAAATCCTCTTGCAACAAACGTTCCATTTACAAATGGATTAAATTGACTGAAGTTTGCTCCATAAGTACAAGATGTACCACTTGATATTGTTGCGCTTGTAGCAGAGGTAACTGTAAATGTTGAAGAACTTGGAACAGAAACAATTTGATAATTTCCATCAGTTGCACTACCAGCAGTGAAATCTATCACAACAAAATCACCAACAGAATAGCCATGCGAACTTTTTGTGATTGTTATAGTTGTTCCGCTTTGTCCATAGGTGGCAGAAACTGATAAGTCAGGATCAAGATCAGTGGTAGCAACTAATAAAGAAGCACCAACATTAAAGGCAGTAGCACCGTCAAAATCTGTCCATGTATCAATATTTGCTGATCTTTTATCTATCAGATCATTAGGGTAAAAACCTTGAGAAACAATATGCCTTCTCAATCTCAAAGGTTGCTTACCACCTAGATCAAGTGTGTTTGCAAAACTATAAGAACCACCTGTTATATCTACAGCACCTAAAAAGTCAAAATCAGCCATTGAATCAAAATCAGCAACATCATCTAATGTCACCAAAGAAGCAAGCACCAAACCATTTACATCATCACTAAAAAAACAATCTACTTTTGTTCCAGCAAATGGTGGTGAATCTGTATCTTCCCTATCTTCTAAAACTGTAAGTTTTGGTAGAGGGTCAGGGCTATTTACAATTATTGATGTTTCTCCAGAACTTAACCGACCACCATCATCTTTAAATTTTAAAATATATTCTCCAGAAACAATATTTGGAACAATCGACTCGCTGACATTACCTGGTAGGGCTGGTATCACATCAACTGCATTAGTAAAAGTTCCAGTTCCATCAGTAAGGTTTGATGATCTGACCACAACGTTTCCTCCATGTACCACATCCACATCGGTTGATTGATCAAAACGTAATCTCACAAACTGGTCTGATATTGGTTCTATTCGTAAATTTTGAACATCAGATGGTAATGCAGTTTTCCCTAAAGCAATAAAAGTAGTTTTTGCTGGCTCTGCACTTGGTTTATCTATAGCATTAAAACTAAATACTCTTAATTCATAAGTACCTTTTTGACTGTTTTCGATATCAAAAGTATTACTTAAAACATCACGAGTAATAAAATTACCGTCATTAAATCTGTATTGAACTTGATATTTGCTTACACCAGCAACACGTTGCCAATTGACAAAAATCTTACTTACAGCTTTATTATCAATAACAACAATTTTTTCTTCTGCTGATAAATTACCAGGCGCATCTTTAAGTGCAGTTAAAACAGTGGTTGTTCTTGTTGGTAATGCAGCCCCATCCTCCACAAAAGCATATTTTCCAGTGTTATGTTCTAAGGCTGTTATCTGAAATGTAAGATCTTGACTTTCTTTTACGCTGATAACTCTCCACGTTGTTGTTTGTAACGTATCATTTTGTAAAATCCAAACACTGTTAGCATTTGGGGCAGAAGAAAAAGCAGAAGAAACAGTGATCACTGCTCCATCTATACTTGAAATATTTTTCGTTTCAACTGACCCATCAGACAAAACAACAGATAATGTTGCATTATTTGTTGCATCGAGATCTGTGTCTGTCGTATCGTCAACTGTTATTGCAGTGGTTGTAGCCGATGCAATCCTTCCACCTCTTCTTGAACCAGCTTTTACTGGATCACTTATTTCTATGATTTGCCCTGGTCTTACTAATGTTCCAGCTTCTAGGGTTATTGAAAAAGAACAAGTTTCACCAGAATTTTGTTCATTATACAAAAACCATTTACCCATTCTTGCTGCTTGACCTCGACTTGTGCAGCCAAAACTTTGAATGGTTTTTATAACTGTGCCATATTTTGCACTTGCTGTTGTATCTTCTACAGTTTCATAATCTATTTCTCTTGAATCAAGATCTAAATATCCAACATTAACAACGGTGTGTCTTGTTTTTAATGAAGAGCCTGTATATTGAAACCCCTCCTCTGACACGTTGGAATAATTAAACAAATAAACAGGATCTGTTGGCCTATCACCTGATATATTTATTGCCCCTGCACTATAGAAAGGCATCACACGCATCACAGAACAAAGATCATTTATTAAATTAAATGCCTCAGATTGTTGTGTGATATTTACATTTATTGCAAACCTAGCTTCTTGCCCACCAAGTCCATCATCTACCAATTCATTGTTATAAACAGATTGATTATAAAATGTATATTGATCTAAGGAACTTTCTGCAATTGATAACCCATATCTAGTATTGGTCAACAAATCCCATAAAACCCAAGCTGGATCTGAGTGCCATTCTGTAGCAGCTTTAAATGTGCCGTTAAATGTTCCACTATATGTAATACGACCAGTTTGAATGTCAACAGTTGCGTTGTGCGGTATTTTTGTCTTTATTCCTCTTAGTCTGAACGACCTTTTGGGTATTCTTGGGAAGGCTTCTGCACTAAACCTAAGTGCTAAATGTGCTACATCTGGATAGGCATTTTGTTCAAATATTACTTCAGTCATACTTGACCAGTTAAAAGCAGAAAATATTGGACTTGTATCATCATCAGTTGTTCTTGAAACCCTCACATTTATTGGAAAACTTGTGCTTGTTGGAAGAGTAATTAAATAATCTCTAAAATATGTGCTGGTGGATCTACCAGTAACAGTGTCATTAATTGGTGTTGTTGTCGTTCCATCATTTTGTATAATTTCAATTTTTACCCCTGCACTTGCACCTGTAATTTCTCCATTATCTTCTACTGTTTGAATACTTTGAAAAGAAACCGTCACTCTTACAGCATTTACAGAAGTATTTGATATTGCTCTTGTTATTGGATTACCACTTGTAACAGCAACACCAACGCTGCTTTCTGTTTCTATATTAGAAATGCCACCAATAAAAGTTTGGCTTGAAGTACCAAATCGAGGTTCAAAACCTACCTCTTGAAAGTTAAAGTCACTGTCATCTGGTGATGTGTTACTTGCAGCAGTTTGAAGTAATTGTGTTCCGTTAAGAAAAATATCTTTTTTAAAAGCATTATTATAGGCATCTGTTCCTTTTGTAAGACCAGCCTTTGATGCTGTTGCGCTGCCCTCGATTTCACCCTCTCCTACGGCCTCCACAAGCGTATTAAATTGTTTTGATGAAAGTGTATCAGTAGGAAGATCTGGATTAGTAAAAACTGTTTGTTGTGTAAATTCTTGTATCCCAGCCATTATGCGTCACCTCTTACTTGCACTGTATCAATACCGTTTGAAACTGTCACTGAGCCAACTATCGTTTCTCCATAAATTAAATTAATTGCACCTCCAGCTTTTGCAATGTTGGTAATCCCACTAAATGAATAGTTTGAAGCAAGGGAAGATGGATCTGTTCTTTCCATGCCTGACGGTCCTTGTTGTTGTGGTTGTGGTGAAAGCATTGAAGTTACACCATTAACAATTAAACTTGTACCAACAGCCGTCAAAGCAGATCCTAAAATTCCTCCAACACCGATAGCACCAACAACACCACTGACCGCACTACCAATAAATGGTGCAAAAAAAGGTGCTATCGCAACTGAACCAAAAGCAACAGGAATAATTCTTATTTCAGCATCACCTGTCATGCACAAAGTATCATCAGTAATTACTTTGTCACCTGAATAAACTTTATAAACTTGATTTTGTAGATGGCTTGCAACTTCTGGATAATTACAACATAAAAAGCTAAAAGCCTGTCCAATATTATTTAAATCAGCCTCAAAAGTTGCCTTGCCAACTAATTGTCTTAATTTTCCGTAAATTTTAATTTTTCTCAGCATGACGATACCTCTTATAAATTGATTTATACATTTGCTCATCTAGCAAATCTCTTGAACTTAGTCTACCGACTTGATGATGTAAAACCATCTGTTCTCCTACATAAACCCCAACATGACAACCAGTATTTTTTGCCATGCTCATCAATAGTACATCATCTTTTTGAATGTCATCTGTAACTTCCACAAGACCAGTTTTTGGGAGAGCATATTCAAATAAACCATTAGTAAGCATCTCTGTTGGATCTTTTGGTCTTGGCCAATCTTTAATTTTAAGATTTTGTGATTTAAAATAATCTACTACAAGAGTCCAGCAGTCTTGTGCTTTCCATATCCATTCTCTTCCTAATAATGGTTGTGGTTTATATCCTGTAGGTTCAAAATAATGCCAATCATCCTGTTCAGGGCTATAAATATACCAAGGGAGGCCAAGATATTCACAAGCTGTTTTGTCTGTCTCAGAAGGAAATATTGGCCCTGTAGGATGGGAATGTATTATCGCAGTCAGTTCGCCACTATCTTCTGCAAAAGCCCAATCATCAGGGTCAATAATAAAATAAGAACAAAGATTGTTTGCTAGATTTTTACAGGGAAAATATGTTTCTTTTCCTTTTACTATCGCTAAAAGACCACAAGATTCTTGAGGTAGACAATCTTTAGCGTGTTGTGCTGCTTTATCTTTCCAAGTCATGCGTCAATAAAAGTACCAATACCAGGGAAATCTTTTCTTGTAAATTGTCTTTTTGGAACTCTTACATTTGTTAAATCAAGAGCAGAAACGCATTCATATTTAATTAATTCTCTATTTTCTAAAACTTTACGATCTAAAAAATATATTTCATCAGGAAACTTATCAGCACTTGGTGTCCCAAAAGGGTTGGATCCTCCTGAAAAATTTGCAGCATCAAGATTAGAAGCTAGAGTCCTTATTCTTGTTAATTTTGCACCATTAAGATCATTGGCAGGGGTGAAAGCATTTACAGTTGCAATAACGGCTGTAAGTGTAGATAAAATATTACTTACTGTTAAGGTAGGTCTTGGGATTTGGCCTCGACCTGTAAATTCAAAACCTTCGGCTTCTATTGGAAATCTTGCATAAGTGTTTCCTTGCCAAACAAGTTCACCGTTTCCATTTTGGTTTGATCCACTGTGATAACGATATAAAGTGCTGCTTCCATGGATAGACGCTATAAGTTGTAGTTCAAACAGTTCAATAACTGCTGATGGATTTATGCTCTGTAGTTCTGAGGTTGGTATTGCCATCTATGGTTCTGCAACCTCCTCAAAAGTAAGGTTCATTGTTACTCTGTTTAGATATGGAATTGTTTTAGATCTTCTTGTACATTTAAATTTTCTTGCAGAAGATTCTCCTGTCATTGTGTAATCAAAAGAAGCCTGATCATCAAATCTTGCATTTAAAAAAGTATCTATGGTATCGGAATCAGTCTCTGAAATATTGAAAGTAAGATTCACAACATGAAGTCTTTTATTTGCTGGCAAACCAAAAACAGTTCTGAACTCATAACCATCACCAAGTTTTGTAACAAGCCCTTTTTGCTCAACAGTTTGTGTTGTTCCATATGTTGGTGTGATTGAGGGAAAGGTTGCCATTATGTTAGTAATCCTCCAGGTCTTTTCTCTTTAACAAGTTGCTCTTGTATAGCTTGGCCAATTAGCTGTCCTAATTGGTTTGCCTCGGCTGTACTACCTTGAACTTGTGGTGCGCCTGATGCGTCTACATTTACTGTAACCATATTAGTAACACCTCCTCCACCTCCAATCATATTATTTGGAATTATAGTGCCAGAACTGGTTGGAACAAATATTTCAGGGCCACGCTCTCCAACGATTGATGCCTTTCCAACAGGTGGCCTTCCACCATTTGCAAATCCAAGAAGTGGACTTATTCCACCACCACCGCCAGTAAATGCGTTAGCACCACCTAAAAAACCACCCCCACCTTTGGATCTTCCACCACCAAAAAGATTACCAAAGAACCCACCAATTTTACTACCGATTCCAGAGACTGCACGTTGCATTGCAACCTCAACAAGTTTTCTTTTCAAATCATTTAAAACATTGATTGCGGCATCAGCTAATGATTGAGTTCCCATGACAGCATCAGTTAAATTACTGACGATTCCCTGCTCTACACTTTGGCCTATCTCCATAAATTTTTCGTTTAGAATGTCAGCTTCACTTTTTACGTTTAACAATTCTTCTGCAAATTTTTGAGAACCAAGAGCTAAATCTGTTACTAGGAAACTTGTCTGACCTAATTTTTCATTTAAGAAATCTGAAGTGGTGACAGTTGATTCTATTGCTGTTGTAGTCGCTTTTGTTTTTTCTTCAATTTTTTTTGTAGGTTCTTCAGCTTTTTTTAAATTTTTACCTAATTTATCTGCTTTGTTAGCAGAATCATTTATATTTTCAGTAATTTTTTCTGTTTTTTGTTGTTTATCTTCAAGAATTTTTGCTTCTCTTATATCTAGTGCCTCTTTAATTTTTGCTGCTTTAATTTCTTCAAATAGTTCTTTTTCTCTCTTTTTTCTTTCTCTATTAAATGGGCTAAATCCAGCGAATCTATCACCTGTTTCTTGTTTTAATTGTTCTCTTGCTTCTTTTCTTGATTCCATAGCGATATTCGCCATGTTTAATCTGCCGACTTTATTTGCAGTACCAACCCTTTCAATAAGTTTTGTTATCTGTCCAACTGCATCAATTGCAAGATTTAAAACTGTTTTTATTTCATCTTCAAGCTCCTCTCCAATTGATCTTGCAAGAGTTTCAACTGTATCTTGTAACGTGCTTAATCTTCCATTTAAAGTATCGGCTTGTGCAGATGCCCCTCCAAAAAACTCACCGCCTTCACTTGTTAAATTTACAATCGCCTGTCTGAATTGATCAGCACTTATCGCACCATCGCTCATTGCATCTGCCAAGGCTTCTGCTGACATTCCTGTCATCCTTTGTAGTTCTTCTGTTACATTTATTCCTTTTTCTAATAACATAATATTTTCCTCTTGCTGGAATTTGTTTTTCGCCACAACTTTACCTATTGCAAGTGATACTGAATCAATATCAGCACCTGCCGTACCAGCAATATCAGCAATTCTTCGTGTCATGTCAGTCACTTTCTCAGTTTCAACACCAAAAGCTTTCATTCTTTTGGTTATTTCTATCAATTGACTACTTGTAAATGGTGTTACAGCACCGAAATCTTGCATTTCTTTTATTATGTCATTTGTTTTTTCTACAGACCCAGTTAAAACTTCTAAACTTTTTCTTTGGCTTTCCAATTCTGCTGTTTTTACAAAAACAAATTTAGCCGTGCCGACAACTGCTAATGCAGCAAGAAGTGGTTTTAATGCACTAACTAAACCTTTTACACCTGATTGTGCTGTTTTAGCAGAAGTCCCAGTATCTCTAATTGATTTGTTTGATTTATCTAAACGCCCTTTTAACTTATCTGTATTTTGACTTAATAGTTTTGTTTGATCATTAACTCTTTTTAAAGGATTGATGGCATTTTGAGCATCAACTATTAATCTGACTGTTGACTGTGCCACAAATACAAATAACCTTTATTATATATTACCTTGATTTGGCTTTTTGTCGTTGCATTTCTTTTTGCTCTCTGTCAATTTTTAGTTCATAATAAGCAGCCCAATAAACTAACTCCTCTTGAGTAATTAAGGTTCTTAATTCATATAATGTTTTACCAAGTTCTGTTGCTAGGAAAAATTCAAAGTTTAACCAATTGTCCCCTTTTATTCGTTTTTTGCTTTTGGAATATCAATCTCTATATCCATCATAAATATTTCAATATCATTCAAAATCTTTTCAGGAATTTGTCTTTGAAGCATCGGTGCATCTGACATATCAAATGCTGGAGTGCCATCTTCTTTCTGTGCTACTTTACATAAAAGCTGTGTTGAGATAGTCAAAGCCTCATCTGTACCAGCTAATTGTTGGGCTTTCTGTCTGTCAAATCTTGTTATAGGTGGAAAATATAAAGTTGTTATAATTTTACCTGATGAATCTTTAAGATCATATTTGCGTCTGGCAGTCATCTCATCTTTGAATCCACCAATGATGAGGTCTGCTGTTCTTTGAGTTGACATAAAAATTTGGGGTTGTAAAAGTTTTTATTAGATAGCAGATGTAATTGTTCCGCTTGGCTTAAATGTAATGCTTATTGTGCTAACGTCACCTAATGATGAAGATTGCTCAAAACTTGTAATCAATCCAGAAAAACTAATTTTAGCTGAACCGCTTGCACTGTCAGGAAATAATTCAAAAGCTGCTGTGCCAGCATCGCCTGTTGTTAAAACACCATCAACAAAAGTTGCAGTTTCACCAGAAGCAGCATTGTCGTAAACTAACTCAGCAGTTCCCTCACCTTCAATTAATCCACCTATGAATTTTTTGAAAGTGTCACCCTGGACAGTTGTTTCTTGGGTATCTTTGGTGATAGACATAGACCATGATCTTGTGCCTAGTACTGGGTTAACTGAAGAGCCACCATCATCAAATTTGACTTGGCCAACATCGCCTTTTACAGCAGCCATAACAATAAAAAATAAGATTTATAAATATATTAACTCTTTTCTGACTTTTTTACAGCCTTT
>CEON01119950.1_pt1 | contig 12240 bp, 27 predicted proteins | sample 530291 | NCBI WGS metagenome assembly CEON01 (sample SAMEA2619888, study PRJEB7988) | marine metagenome | biome: marine biome (ENVO:00000447); feature: surface water layer (ENVO:00002042); material: "saline water (ENVO:00002010), including plankton (ENVO:xxxxxxxx)" | depth 5 m
GAGGAGCAGGCGTTCTTAGAGTGGGCCATCAAAAGCGTAACTGGGCTTGGCTGGGACGAAAACAACTTCGCGAAGCGCAACAAAGCTTATTTTGCAAAACTGCAAAAGAAGTGGAAGGCCACGCTTACGGATCCCATGCGTCCTCAAATTAAGAACTTTCAGAAAAGAGCGTTCGACAGCAACATTGGGCCTGACGAACAGGCAGACGCTCTTGAAAAATACCAGAACCTCAAGTCGCTATCAGACAGCGTGAAGAAAGTTATTGAAAACACCGTGGGGACGATGGCGATCGAGCACGACGCGCTCGACGCAAAGTACAGCCAGTAAGGGGGCCCAATGAAAGTAACAGCGCACTTTTCCATGAGCGAGTTCAAGTGCAAGGACGGCACCGAGGTGCCCGCTAGATATCAAGGCAACGTGGCCGCGCTGTGCCTTGCTCTTGAGCAGGTGAGGGCGCGCTTGAACGCGCCCATCACCATCATCTCTGGGTACCGAACAAAGACGTACAACACCAAGTGCGGAGGGTCGACTAGGTCCAAGCACCTAACAGCCTCTGCCGCGGACGTGCGCGTCTCTGGCCACAGCCCTGAAGACGTGGCAGAACTACTGGAGGAGTTGATCTCCAGTGGGGTGATCCCCCAAGGCGGAATCGGGGTGTACCCGACCCAGAACTTTGTTCACTACGACGTTCGCCTGACGCGTGCCAGGTGGAAGGGATAATGGAAGCAGACCTCGCCAACACTCTGATCGAGCAGGGCATCCTTGGTCTTTGGTGCATGTTCATGATTTTCCTCTACCATCAGGGGAACAAGAGAGCTGAGCGCATTGAGCAGCAGCGAGAGCGTGACCGCAAGGACGCAGACGAGCGCCTCGATGAGCTAATCAGCAAGGTGGACACCATCATTGTTCGTTTAGAGGGGTTCACCTCTCGCTTCGATGAGAAGCTCCAAGAAGACAAGATGCAGCGGATGATCCGAGAGGCGAGCCGAGGCAGAGCGAAGACAGAGATCAAGCCGAGGGACGCATGAGCGCGCGAAAGAAAGCCGCCAAATCGCTGCTTCAAAAGCACGGGGTCAAGGCCGCAGGCAAGCCAGTGCGCACCCCTAACCACCCCACCAAAAGCCACAAGGTGGTCTACAAGGGGAAGCTCATCCGGTTCGGAGAACAGGGGGCCAAGACCAACCGAAGCGCCAAGCAGCGCAAAGCCTTTAAGTCTAGGCACCGCAAAAACATCGCCAGAGGTCCAACAAGCCCTGCTTGGTGGGCAAACAAGGTGAAGTGGAAGGCATGATATGGACTGGTTGAACCTGGAAACTGTTAGCTGGGAGCGCGGCGCACTGTTGATATGCGTCTGTGCGTTGACGGCAAGCGCCATTACTGAGCTCATAAGGCAGACACTCAATGGCTACCTATCTCATCGGAGGGTTGAGAGGAAGCAGTGGTGGAAGCCCGGATTGCTCCGCACGGTATCCGTATCCTGCGCCGCGCTCACCGGCTACCTTCTAGGCGGCAACACCCTTGGGCTCGTCATTGGCATCGCTGCCGGTGGCCTAACCACCTCGGTTGTTGCTGCGGTTAAGGGTGTGATCAAAAAGAAGGCGACTTCTGTGGCGGATGACTTTTGATGGATAGCTGGCTCACCGTTACAGCAAGCGTGCTTGGAGCCGCCGTAGCGTTCCTTGCTTTTCTCTCCCAATCGGAGAGAGCAAAGCGGAACAGGGCGGAAGAGCGGGTAGAAGCCCTAAGTCGCAGCAAAGATATCGCCGACGAGACTGCTCGCGTCATGCATGAGATCGCAAACGAACGAGACGACATGCTTAACGAGCTCAAGGAAAAGCATCGCAAAGAAGCTCAGGTCTTGGAGGCTAAGGACGAGGAGATCGTCAAGGCGTCTTCAAGCGCAAGCCGGATTGCCGGCTTATTTAACAAGAGGAGGAAGTAGTGGGGGTCATCATCCCGGGAGGCGGGTTTTCGCCTACGCGTCGAGGGTCTTCCCCGTCCGCTCCAATGGCAGAGCGGACTTGGGCCGCGCGCTCGTATGACTTTGATGGAACCAACGACTACGTGGAGGCCAACGGCGCAGCCTCTGTCATTGACTTCAACAATGACCCTCACAGCGTTTCTGTTTGGTTTAAAATGGCCCCCACCTCGGTGTCTTTGTCGGGCCTGTGGGCCTTCACTAACTCTTCGGCGACCACGTCTCGTTACTGGCTATCGATTGCAGCCAGCGGGTCTGTGGTCATTTACGGGTGGGGAAACAGTTCGGGTGTTTATCCGATTGGATCAAGCGGCGCTCCTGTTACAACCGGAACAGGCCTGGATGACGACGCCTGGCACAACGTGGTCGTGACTTACGATGGGTCTACCTCCCTGAAGGCTTACATCGACGGCGGCAGTCCTGCTTCGTTTACAGTTGCGGCGGGGACGCTGACCTCCGACACTTTTACGATTGGGGCTAGGCGAATCAGCGGATCCACCACCTACGCGGCGGACGCCTTGATCCATCAGCTTAGCATCTACGACACCGAACTAAGTGCAGCGCAGGTGGCGGTCGTGTACAACGGGGGCAAGACGGTCAACGAGGCCGCTACCTCTCCCGCTGCTACGCACCTCTACCGGTTTGGCAGTACCGACAACATGTTCCCGACCCTTGTCGACTACTCGGTCACACCGCAGAATGGAACTGCCCAAAACATGACCGCGGCGCAGCAAGTGGAGGACTCTCCATGATCTTTTACTACCAAGTGTGTCCGGCCGCTGACGTGGACTCGCGAATGGAAGATCCCACTTGTGTCACAACAGCACCGCGCTACACTCTCGACGAAACCAAAGCCATCTTGAAATTTACCGCGCCCTTCGAGGGCTCATTGTCTCACGAAGACGCCGTACTACTTGTCGCCACCGACGCGTGGCAAGAGCCCTGATAAGGAACCATCATGACCCGTCCTATTTCGTCCTCCACAATTGCGAACCTGCCCGCCGTGAACGGGCAGTTCACTGTCATTGAGCTCGCCGCCACCAGCGGAAGCGGTGACGACATCTTCGCCAACATCGCTACGGAGATCGCCGCTGAGTTCGGTGCATCCGACCCTCGCCTCATGATGCAGCCGACCGGCTTGTTGATCAGCAACGATCACGCGAGCGCGACGGTCTACATCAACAGCGTAACGGCTGTCAGTGGCGCGGCGCGAGGCGTGGCGATCACCCCGGGCAACGCGCTCTTCCTCGGAATCGTGGGGCTCCCAGACTCATCAAACGGGCTGACGTACAGCACGACCGGGACCGCATCTGTCGCGGTCTTCTACTAGCCCATGGCCGGCTGGATCAAGAAGGCGATCAAGCGCCCGGGGGCCTTCTCTAAGAAGGCAAAGAAGGCGGGCGAGTCAACCGCCGAGTACGCAACGAAGGTGCTCAAGAAGGGGTCCAAGGCCTCTTCGAGGACCAAGAAGCAGGCCGTGCTTGCGAAGACCCTTTCTAAGATGCGCGGTCGGAAGCGAGCCGCGAAGGAGATGATGGATGCCTAACGTGATGACGGCAGAGGGAAGCATCGAGCTTCCGTACGACGTCGACAACCCGGATCGACTCAAGGCTGCGGTTGAGATGCTGATGGAGGAGCTGCCTGACGAGATGAAGGGAGACTTCGTCGCGTTCTGGCAGTCCGCGTCTGCTCCGATGGACGACATGGAGCCCATGGATCCGATGGACGCAGAGGTGCCAGGTGAAGAATCCTACGGGTAAGACGCGCTACAAGTCGAAGAAGGTCGGCACAATCGACGTGAGGGAAGACTCTCCGCTCAGCGTACCGGCGGAGTACCTCGGCATGTCGCCTGACGACATCACGGCATACGTGATGGGCGGCATGATCAAGGGCGATCCCAAAGCCGCGCCAAGGCCCGGGTACCGCAAGAAAGCGCCGGATGGCGAGGACGAGTTCGCCGACTTCTTTGCACGGGTTGTTCGCCCCGGGCTCAAGAGCGGGAAGCGGACCGAGGCTGACCTGAGCGCGCGTGAGAAGGCTGCTCTGGAGCTTCAGCGGGAGATCCAGTCGCTTCGCAAGCAACTCGTCGATGAAGACGACGGAGAGGATCTTGTACTTTGACCCTCGCATCCTTGGTGGCCTCAGTTATTATCGCTGGTGGTCCATGCGTAAGCGCCTCTAGCATTGAGTCTGGTGAGCGCTCGCCGTGCGCGGGCGTACTGCTCCCTCTCATGGACGCTACAGATTCGATCCGCTGCCTGAACGTCAGCCTGCCGAAGGCCGAGTCCGAGCTCGTCAAGTGTGAGGGGATCGTCGGCGCGCTCACCACCTCCCACAAGGAGGAGGTGGAAGCGCTCAACCATCGCATACGGGTGGGCGAGGACGCTCTAGTTGCGATGGCGAAGTGTCCTGAGTGCGAGCGGGCGTGGTGGGACAACCCGGGGCTAGCCTTTGGTGCCGGGGTTGTGACTACGACCGCGATCGTTGTGGCCCTCTTGTTCGGAACAAATTAGGCCCCCGACAACCTCTGGAGGTAGCTGCCGGGGGCCCTCGCCAACGCTCATCGCACGTTGGCAAACCACTAGGGTAGCCTAGTAGGTGTAGCGACGCGACGTAGAGGTCTTGGAACAAAGCTCTGCGATGGCAGGGTACTCTGCCTTGAGCTTCTTCGTGTCGATGCTGACACGCGTGACCTCTTTGCTTTTCACGACGACCTCGTTGCCCAGCATTCCCGTCGGCGCGTGCCCAATCTCCGCCTTGATCCTGACCTCGTGGAGCGTGAGCGCCTCCTTGAGCTTTCGGATCTCAAGCTTGATCGTGCGGGCACGGATGATGTCGTCCTTCACCGCCGACATGTCGCGCGGATCAGACTCGTGGTCCGTGTCTGCGTAAGTGCGCTCGACGTAGTCGGAGTCCTTCCCGGTGTACTCAGGCATGACGTCGTCAACGACGTGGTTGCGGAACCACTCGGGGATGTCCCGGCACATAGCCTTGACGAACGAGGGGACCACCGGAACCGGGATGACAAAGAACTTCTTGTCGCACAGTGCAGCAAGGTACGCCTGGTGTATCCCGGTGATGGCCATCTGGTATTGGATCTGAACCCACCAGCCCTCGCATGCGCTGCCCGTGTCGGGAATGCCCTCCTTCTCCCACGTCTCCAACTGGCTCTTGAGGTAGGAGCCAGCGTGCTTGGCCTCGACAATGGCCACATCCCCGTAGGGGTTGGTGGCGTAGCCATCAAGGTTGCAGGTCATCTCAGGGTGATCGGGGTGGGCCAGCACAAGGTCAGGCTTGGCGATCTCCATGCAGAGCTCGTCAGCAGCAAGGTCAAGAATGACCGGCTCCATCTTGTGCCCAAGGGACATGGCGAAGTTCATCTCCCGAGTGCTTCGACCCGTCTTGGTCTGCCAGACCTCGTGGGGAGATCCGTAACGACCCATCTGCATCACAGCAGCAGCGTCAGAAGACCCAATCGACTTGTGTCGCAGGTCTTGCCACTCCTTCTCACTCATCTCACTCGCGTTGGCGATCACAACAGCGTTTCCAATCTTCATCACTCATCTCCTTAAAAAAAAAGCCCGGGCCCCCACGTAGCGGGGGCCCGGGCCATCGCCGACTAAAACATAAAGTCGTCGTCAGCGAAGGGAGCCTTGGCAGCAGGAGCGGCAGTGCCCACGCGGTCAACCACCTCGGCCTTGCCAGACCAAGCCGGAGGCGCAGCCTGCTGAGGCCTGGCAACGATGGGAGCGAACGCGGCGACATCGTTCTCAGGCTTGCCCGTCTTGCGGTTCTTCTTCACGGTAAGCTCCACAAGGAACGGCTTGTCGTGAAGAGCCGAGATGGGGTCACCAAACTCAGGCCAAACAAACTCACCGCTCATGCCCACGGCGTTGCCCAACTGCCTGAAGAGCTTGCGCCCCTTCCACTGGTCGGAGATGAGGTTCTGGACGTTGACGCGAAGGACCACCGTCTTAGGCCACTGGAGACCCTGCACGTCACACTTGAGCTTCATGTAGATGTAAGCTCCGCTGCTGGACACGCGGTGACCGGATCCGATCTCCTGCTGGGTGATGGGCTCTTCGGTGTACCCACCGCGGTCGTCGTACAGACGAATGCGGCGCACGTACTCACCAGCAGAGTTCACAACGACCTCGGTCTTCGTGAGCTCGTAAGCAGACTCCTCGATGCGCGCGGGGTAGGTGCCAGGAGCCAAGGGTTGGTAGTCACCGCTAGCGCGCGGTGCTTCCTCGGCGTCGAAATTGAAAGTGCGTTCCATCGTTACTCTCCGATTACAGCGTTGTACAAAGTGGTGAGGTTAGCCTCGATGAACGTATCGAGGTGCCCGACGCGGCTCTTTGCCACGTACCCCTCAGAGGGCTGGGTCTGGAAGGCTCGGCGAACGTTGCCCTCGTCGTCACTGAACGTACGCAGAGGGAACACGAAGTCGAAAAAATGCGGCACGTCCTTCTTGAGGACGTTGCCCGGGAGCCCGGGCATCATGAATGCGTCGACAGACTTGTCGTCGCGATCAAGCTTGCACGTCATGACGACGTTGATCGGCAGAGCGCGAACCGCACGCACGAAAGAGGTCATGCGGTTGGCCAACTCACCGTAAGCCTGGCGAGGGTCACGCGAGTGCTGCATCTCGTGTTGCAGGCAGACCTCGCAGATCTCCGACAGCGAGTCGAGGATCACCCAAGAGAACGGGTACGCGCCCGACGCCAAGTCCTGAAGGACGGAGTTGACCTCGCCGAGGTTTGTGATCTCCACAGCGGTGAGATCGAACTGGTTGAGCGTCAGCAGCCCAGCCTCTGCGCTCACGACAAGCGTGTGCTCAGGGATGGGCGTGGTGGACGCGAGAAAGGTCTTGCCGACCCCAGCGGGGCCGTAGACCAGAACCTTAAGCCGGTCCACGTTCGCGTTGCGAGTCGTGGTGGCTTTCGAGCTAATGAAAGACATAGTTTCCTTGGTTGGGCCTAGAAGGGTTGAAGGAGCTCGTGAATGCGGCCCAGAGCATTCGCGTAAGACTCATGGCTACTGATGGGCGTTCCCTTGTGGTGGAGAACCCATCGGTCAGCAGGCTTGCCGTTGACGTTGCACCAGACAACGGTTCGCCTGATCCGGTACTGGCCCTCAAGGGCCTCAAGAACAGTGGGGTCGAGCGCCTTCATAGCTACTCCTTTGATTCGCAGGCGGCGCAGTACCACCGGTTGTATTTGATGACGGAGCGTCGCCCACAATCCCCACATATGGAAGGGTCGTGTGCCTGAGCCGGCTCTGGGGCCGGCTCAGGCAGGTTACGGACGCGCATGGGCACGAGAGGCAGGGGGATCTGCATCACTCACCCGACCTAGCGTCGAACCAGTCTCGCATCCTGAACAGCCACTGCTTGTCCCGGGCTGCGGCCTCGGCCTTCCGTCGTTCCGATCTGGCCTCTGCGCAGGTGGCCTCGGGCTCATACAGGCGATCGTACTCCATCTCTGCGATGTCGGCGTATATGATCAGCCTCTCCACGAGTTGCCGCGTCATTCTAGGTCGCCTTGGTTTCATCACTCATCCTCCTTGAAAGTAGCGCCTTCCAAGACGATGACCACGCCAGCCTCACCGTCAGTCACGGCGATGCTGATGTAGCCCTCGTCGACAACGGTGCCCTGCGGCGTTCCGTCGATGTGGTAATTTCCAAAGCTCTCGCGGTTGTCCACGAGCATCTTGATGACATCGGAGATCCTCATCACTCGCCTCCAAGGGCATCGCTGGGCCTGTTCCCAACCTGAGGGTCAAGGCCCACGTTGTTCGCAGCGTTGACGCCACGCTCGTAGCCCTCTCGGTTGAGGGTCACGGTCGGCAAGGCGGATCGCCGGTACTGGCTCATGTGATCAGCAAGGTTCGCGTCCTTCACGAGCACAAGCTCACGACCCGCGCCCGTTGACACGGCCTCCGCCTCGGCGCGGTTCATCTCGGCGCGCTCTTTCAAGCGCTCCACAATTCGCCTGGTGGCACCCAGCCGGAAGCTGTTGGCGTATCGACGCCCGTGGCCACGGGTGAAGGTCTCCGCGAGGCGGTTGATGGTATCGGCAAGGTATCCGATAGTCGCAGAGGCGACCTGAACGTCGCCCGTGGTGCCGACCAGTTGAAGCGAGCGGGTGCGACGACCCGAGACGTAGCGCGTTGTGATCAACACGTCGCACCCAAACGCGCGCGACGCGCCGGTAACGAGCCACTTGCGCCAAGACGGCAGGTTGGTGCCGTCATAGATGCTCTCCTCAACGATGTCCACGTCCTCATCGGTGAGTTCGCTGAGATCCTCAACACACATGTTGTGCATGGTCAGGAACTCGTGGGCTTTTGCTGCCGCGAGGGTCGCCTCGTGCTCGTTGGAGGTGTTGCCCGCAAGCGCAAGCATCTTCTTCACCTTGGACAGGATGGAGTTGCGCTTAGTCATGGTACACCCCCATGACGCAGCCGACCGCGTACCACGCTTCCCAAATGGTGAACTCATCCTGCGCGAAGTCGCCGTTGCGATCGTTCTCACAGAGCCAAGTAACGAGCTCGCAAAGGGTGGAGTTCGCCGGGAGTCCACTGGCGCGAGCGGCAGCGAGCATCTTCTTGTCGTCGTCGTCGCTGTGGAGCACCGGGATCCCGTCGTCCTTGGGGAGATCGTTGTTGAAGCAGTCGGGGCACAGAAAGAGGCTCTTCCCGTCGCTGACGCACTGAGCGCCAGCGCACACGGTCATCTCACCGCAGGCGTCGCACGGGTGATCGTGCGCCCCGCCTTCAGCGTGTGCGGTAAAGACGTTGCCGAGGGTAAAGGCCCTGTACGGCATCTGAACGCAGTCATCGATCAGAGTCTTGACCGCGTCGAGGCGAACGAACTGGACCGTCTGGAAAGGTCCAGTGTGGTGGCAGTCCTTACAGTTACCTCGAGGTGGGCCGCCGAAGGGCTTCCACTCTCGCACGTTGGTAGATCCGCACCGGTCGCAAACGTTCACGAAAAGCTTCGATCGAAAGTTCACGGGTGCTCGCAAATCATTAGACATCTTTGTACTCCTTTGGGCCCCGTTTTTTCGGGGTAGGGCGGTTCTACTTGAAGGGTTGCACACTGTCAATGGAAAGTCCGCGTTGCGTCGGTTTTTTGTTGCGTCGGCCCCCTAAAAGCGTCGGAAGCAGCCCACGTTAGAGGTTTACCAGGCGTAACAAATGCGTCGGCGTCTGCGTCGGTTGTTGGTAGCTGTGATCTGCCCGCGTTTGCGAGCTCTAAAACAGGCACAAAAAAAGGGCCCCGGTTGGGGCCCTTTGTGTCGGCCGAGTGTCGGCCTAGTCGACGTTACCGCGAATGGTGTTCGCCGTCTCAGAATGCCACCGGCGCATCTTTGCCAGGCGTGCGGACCCGAGCACGTTGTCGAGATCCGCACGCGTCGCGCCCGAGTGTCGGATTGCCTTGTCGGCAGTCCGATAGTAGCCCTCATCAATCAAGTCTCGCGCGTGGCGTAGCTTGCGCTTTGTCTCCGCGTAACTCATGACGCCCCCATGACAGCGAGGCCGGCCGCGCTGGTAGCAAGACGGGCCCCGGGCCCGTGGTCGATAACGAAGGTGGACCGGCGCGGAGCGTCGGCCGCGCCGTCGCACTTGTGCTGGCACCCAATGCACGACACATGAGCGCCACGAAGCTTGGCGGCTTGCTCGGGACAATGCACGAGCTCTGTCGGGATATCGGGGTTAGATCCAAGATGGACATGGAACGCGCGCCAGCCGCGAGCCTCGGCCGCGCGGTAGGCGCTGGCCTTGCCTTGGGTGCTCGCCATGTGCGTCTCGCGCAGCCACGGCGCGCGGTACCACTGATGAGTATAACCGAGCCAATTGAACGCGTCAGGCACTGCGTCGACGAAAGCACGCGCGACGGACTCGGGCAGCATGCCAAGATCGCCGGCAACGGCCGAGCGCACGTGAGAAACGCCCAACATGCCGGCCATGGTCAACACGTCGGACCACGTCCCCAAATCCAGAACGCCAGGCGTAGGCTCGCCGGTAGCTTGCCGGCATATCGCGGCCGGCTGACCAGCGTTCTGGAAATTCTTCTGCGCGTAGCAGGCATAGAGCCCGAGCGGTTTCGCGGTCGCGCGGTCCGCGAGCACGCACGATCCGCACACGTCACGGATAGCAGACGCGAGCCCGTCGACATAAGCCGCGGTCACCTTCGTGACGTGCGACCCCTTCGGGACCGCTTGGCAAGCCTTGACGGCCGCGGTCGGTGCGATCACAAGACTGATCACAGAGCTCGTCTTTTCGTTACCGCCGAGAGCTGCAACGAGAGAAACGTCGGCCGAACCGTCACGGTTCGGGCCGACGTAGAGAACTTTGGAAACTTGATAGCGTGGCATTAGCAGCCCCCCATTGTGATCAAAACCTCTTCACAACCGGTCACGTTGTGGTCACCGCACGAAGGGCAGTAGTACCCCGATGCGTCAGGCTCGACGCACGAGGTGACCTCACCGCACGAGAGGCAGACGCCCGAATCGTGCGCGCCCGATTCGAGTTCTTCCATGGCAATCTGAACGAAATCCATTGGTTTTCCTTTGGTCATTGTTGCGCGTGTCAACCAACACGCGCCCAATTCGCGAAGCGTCGGCCTCCCCGTCGGTTAGCCTGGCGTCACGAATTGGGCGCGTGGCCCGAGCCCCGCAAAGGGCTCGGGCGCACTGGGTTAGCGGGCGAGAAAATCGCCGATTCGGATCTCGGCCGCGCGCTTCGGGTGCTTCGGGTGAGCCTCCGAGAACCCCATAGACGCGACGATATCATCGAGTCCCTTCGAGCGATTGGCGAGAGGCTTGTACCCCGTGACGACGGGGAGCCCGAGCGCTTCCATGCTCGCGCTGATGTTCATCAGCTTGGTCTCCACGGATCCCTTCGTGCGGTCGTGGGTAGCCATAAAGACCTTGACCATGGCGGACTTCGAGACCATGCCCGGGTTCGCCTTCGTGGGGCGGCCAAGCTTGCCAGCCTTCTGAAGGCGGAGCATCTCGAAGTAGACGCGCACGAGAGCGCGCGTCTCGTCTTCCGTCCATCCGTTCCCGCGTCCGTTCGCGCGATTGTTGATTCGTGACCAGTTACTTGGCTTATCCATTGGGTTCCTTTGGGTCATTAAGTGATGAGCTTGTCGGCTCTCGGGAGACGGAGCTCTGAAAATCCGTCGCCCGAGAGCCGTCCGACCGGTGAGGGTCGGACGGCTCGCGAGGGCTAGACGAACGCGAAGGGGACCGGCCGGTTCTCGCATCGCACGAGCCCGAGGGCGTCGAGGTCAATCTCACACGTGGGACGCGTGAGCATGGCGAGATCGAACCGGTAGTTTCCGCCTGCGCTGTATGCCTTGCGCGCTTCGCTCAGGGTGTCGACATAGTCCGACTCGTTCGAAGTCTTGCCGACGCGGACCGCGACGAACTCAGCGACCGAATCGAGCAGGGGCAGGAGGCGGTCAACGGCTGCGGTGCGGTCGGGGTTACGCTTGTACAGCTTGCGGTCGGCTCCCTTGCCCTTGTACGCGTTGCCCTTGGCGAGGAACGCGATAACGAGAGCGTCTCCGTCAAGGTCAATCGCGATGCGGGCGTCAAGGTTAGGGAAGCGGTAGAAGTTGGTCATCTTGGTGGGCACTGACATTGGGTCATCCTTGGGTCATTGGTAAGCGATCCGCGCGTCTCGCGTCTCGCGGGACACCCGCGACCGGTGAGGGTCACGAGCGCGGCCGCGAGGCGCGAACCTAGCGGACCGTGGCCGGCTCGACCCACGCATCGTCAGGGGTGTCAACGCCCGGGTGGATCTCGCGGACCCACTCGCACACGATGAGCCAGCCGTGCTCGATGCTAGAGTCGAGCCAGCCCGCGGGGAAGTCGATGTATCGCCACTCGCACGAGGCCTCGTCTCCGAGCATGTATCCGATCGTCTCGTGGCCCTCGGGCACGGGCACAGCGTGAGCGTCTGCGACGGTGCGCGTGGTCGCGACCTCGTCTGAATCGAAGGTGGTAATCGTGGTCTCGAATGACATCGTTGGTTCTCCTTTGGGCCCCGTCGTTGGGGTGTCTCAAGACTGCCCCAATCGTTGCAGACTGTCAACGATATTCGACAAGCTCGTGCACTTTTCCCGGGGTCGCCCGTGCCCCGTGTCGGCCCGTCTGGACCCGCGGCCCCTACGTGCGCGGGGCGCGCGTGAGGCCGGTGGGCCGGCCGCCCGTGGCCCGGGGATCCCGGGCCAGAGGCGTCGGTTGCCC
>CEON01119854.1_pt1 | contig 12239 bp, 13 predicted proteins | sample 530291 | NCBI WGS metagenome assembly CEON01 (sample SAMEA2619888, study PRJEB7988) | marine metagenome | biome: marine biome (ENVO:00000447); feature: surface water layer (ENVO:00002042); material: "saline water (ENVO:00002010), including plankton (ENVO:xxxxxxxx)" | depth 5 m
AAAAGGTGGCAATAAAGCCACCCTAATCAAGAAAATATGAAAACACTAAAAATTAGTGATAGAAGTTTTACGAAGAAACTACAAATGGAGTTCCTTTGTTAGTAAATCCTGAATTATCAAATATAGAAGTAGTGTAGTCTTCTAAGAATGCCATCGGTCTGCTCTCTAAACCAGTAAAGGTAAGAGTATAACCATTTCTATCTCCAAATGCTGCTCCAGTATCTGCTGATCCAGTATTTAAGTCCATACCATTCTCAAAACCTAAACATAGTATTGCATCGTGTCCACTAGCTAATTTTTGATTTAATTCTACTAACATTCTAACTTTAGTTTGTCCTAATAATTTGATCTGGTTTTGATCTTCTTTTGTAAGTTTATTTAGCATAATATTTACAGTTGGTGTGTAAAATATTGTGCCATTTTCAGTTGATCCTGTGATAGTATCAGTTACACTAGCTACACCTGTAGGCATAACATATTTGTATATACTATTACTATTCCAGTCTATACTATCTATTTCTTGTGGATTTGATCCATCATAAGACCAGTCAGTATCACCAAAATCAGAATAAACAGAAAAGTAAACATTCTTTACCCCTCCTGTAATTCTGTTACAATCAAGACCTCTACCTTTTGTTAAAGCTGTACACGCCATAGTTATTAATTTTTAAAGGTTAAAAGAGTAGAGGTTTTTACACCCCTACTACTTATTTAATTTATGATTGTCTTACAATATCTGCACCTACTCCAGTTTGAACACCAGCTGAATATCTAGCTACTAATCTCATGTTGTCAGAACCATCAAGGTTAGCCATATCCATTAAAGTAATTCTAGTGTGGTCAGAAAGTAAATCAGTTCCGAAGAATAAGTTAGACTTTTCTGCTGCTACTAACTGATTGTCAGCCATTCCTGGACATACTGCAATTTTGTAACCCTCAAATACAGGCTCATAATCACCATTCATGTTATATGCATTAACATATCCTAATGTAGATACTGCTGAAATATAGAATGCATAAGTTTTGTTGTTCATGTAGATGTATAAGTCATCTTTACCTAATATAGGAGAAACATTAGCAGCCATATCTGCTGTTAAAGTTTGTAAGTTTGCTATAATGTTAGCTGCTGTATAAGCTCCTGATGCTGAAGATTGAATTACTGTAGCATCAACACCTGGTAATAAGTAACCAGTTGCAGCTCCTAAGAATCCATTGAATTTCCCTGCCACTGCAGTTCCTTCCCAGATGCTTTCTTCAGTTGCTTGTGCTATAATCTCACCCATGTAAGATATTACATAGTCATCAAAAGATGCTGGTGGTGGTGCGCCTGCACCTGCTCTCATTTGCATCGCCTCCCAAGAATCTAGGAGAGTTTTTTTGCATAAATCAAGGTTAATTTGTTTATTAGAAGGCTCAAGAATTTTTTCAGTAAGACTAAGAGTACCTGCATCTGTGAAATCACAAGTAGCATCCTGAACCACACCTGATACAGCCATTCTTTGTATGTTAGATTTATACTTAACATTTTCCATTATAGTTAAGTAATCTAACGACTTCGCTTCTTTTAAAGCTGCTGAGATATAAAACCCTGCTGCTTTTCCTGCGTAATTTGAAGTTGTAGTAAACGCCATTTTAAAATTGTTTTAAGTTATTATTTATTTAAGTTATATAAAAATCTTTCTTGCTTAGAAAGTTTATTGTATTGTTTTCTGCTTAGTACAGGTCTTTCTGAACTAAACTTGTTTGTGTTAATAGGTGCATCAGCAGGTGCCTTTGCTAATTCTGTTTTAAGTTTTTCGTTTTCTGATTTTAAATCATTATAAAGATTAGTTAGTTCATTTATTTCAGCAATCTTTTCATCTGAAAATTCAACTACTTCTGTAGTCTTAGTAGTAACTGTCTTAGGACTGCTAGACTTTTCTTCTACTATATCTTCTACCGTTTCTTCACTCATTTCTTCTACATCACCAGTTTCTCCTATTTGTCTTTTAAGGTCAGATACAGCATCTTCTAAGTTCTTAATACGCTTTTCCATACCTTGCCAGTCAGCTACATCTGCTTCTTCATCATATTCATCATCTTCTTTTGCTAGTTCTTCTGATGTCATTTCTTCTTTGTCATCTTCAGCTTCTATTTCTTCTTCTGTTTCTGATTCCATAACTTCACCAACAACGCCTTCTTCTTCTACTCTAAAGCTAACGCCTGTGTCTGTTTTGTAAGTTCCAATAGGTAATGGTATAGTAGTTCCATCTTCTGTTAATACAGAAACATCTACACCTTGTTCTAATTCTTCAGCAGTTGATACGAATATAGTACCATCTTCTGACTTTGCTTGCCATCCTAGTTTGATTTCTTCTTCCTTATCAAGACCAAGTGCAATTAGTATTTTTTCTTTTAAATCCATAGTGTGTTCTTTTTTAATATAATAGAATAGTTAATTATTTGTTTTGTTTTTAGATTATCATTAAAATATATTATACATAGATTTAATTTCTGAAATGTATTTATTATAATCTTTAATGTAGGCTGATGTAGAATCTATTTTATTTTTTATTTGTTTTGGTATTTTTATACCTAAATCTTTAGCTAATACCTCAATAGATTGTCCTTCTTTTAAGGCTTTTTGAAAATCTTTTAAGCCTTTTTTAAACCCTACTTCTGCTTTTCTTAAATTGTCTATTAGTTTTTCAGCAGTATTGTCATCTAATGCTTTGTTGAATAACTTTTCAAAATCATCAATAGCTCCTAACTCAACCTTTTTAGGTTTTTGAGCATCTCTTATTATTTCATTTAGAGCAGTTAGTATTTCTTCGTTTGTTGGTTTCTTTTTCATATTTATTGTCTTAAATATTTATCTTTTTAATTTTTGTAGATAATTTTTCTAATTTTTCATACCAATCAGATGTTTCTTTTATTGCTAATTCAAACTGTCTAGGTTGTTTAATTTCACTAGGTTTTATACCTATTGCTTTTAAACTTTTTAGAAAATCAGAATAATCATCTTGTACTTCTTCTAATATTTTTTTAACTTTTTTTGAATCTTTTTCTATCATTTGAAAAGTTCCTGATAATTCTTTTTCTGCCCTTTCTTTAATATTCCAATATAACTTTTCAGCATCTTGTGCATAAGAATCAATCTTTGCCCTTGCTTTTAATTCTATTTCCTTAGCTTTACTAAGTTTTGGACTTATTATTTCTTTAAGTGCAGTTCTTATTTCTTCTATTGTAAATTCTTCTTTACTCATGTTTTGCATTTTATCCACAAAGTAGCCTTCTATTGATAGACCTTTTAATTCTCCAGCTTTTATCTTTTGCCATAAATCCTCATTATCTATACGCATTTTAACCATCCATGTACCCTTTGGTAAGTCATAACCATATAGTGTAGACTTGTCATTTTTAGGGTCTTCTATTATCCAGGATTCAGTTGTTAATACGCCAGATACTCGGTCTTGGTGTTCGTATGTAGCTTTGTGGTGGTTATTATGTTTTAAGTATAATTCAGCTGCTTTTCTTACTGTATCAGGACTAAAGTACACATAGTATTCAGAATCAGTATTAGGATCATATCTAAATATTTGTTTATTAGGAATAAGAGCTGGACTAACTAGCATACGCTTTTCTTCATCTACTTTTGCGAATGTTAAGTTATGCTTTTCTTTTCCAAAATATACAAAGTCTTGTTCTATAGCTGGTGCTGATACTAAACTAATAGCATCTATTGCTAACGCTTCGTTATTTTCTTCTATTACAAGTTCTACTATTTTTGTATTTTTCATATTATTTTAATAATTTTAAGGTGTCTTTCATTGACTTTATATCTTTACTTAAATTTGGTCTATCATCTAATACTTTATTTATATCTAAGCCTAAATCTTTGACTTGTTTTACTATTGTTTTATATGGTTTTTCTAATTTTTCAAAATCATCTATATTTTTATTTATTTCTTTTTTTATTTTGTCTAATTTGTCTGATATTTTAACTGCTTCTTCAACTAAGCCTAAAGAATTTTTTACTGCCTTAGAATAATCACTTTTAAAATCACTTACTAATCCTAATTCTACTCTTTCTACTTCACTTAAATTAAATTCTTTTAATTCTTTTGCGTATTCTTCATACGACTTTTTCCCTAGTGGTGTTGGATTCATTTTATTATATTTTTTAGGGTTTGCTCTTTCGCATTCTTCTTTAGTGGCATATTTACAGCTTCCTGTTTTACCCCACTTATAGTTTTCATCTTTACATTTAGTACACGGCATATTATTATATAGATTTAATTAATATTTATTTTGTTTTTATATTGTTGCTCTACGCCTAATATTAGCTAATTGGTTTTGACTATTAGTCATTTCATCAGTTAATACAAAAGCTTGTAGTGGTGGTTGTTCTGTTGTTACTGCTCCTTGTAGATCAAATGCACCACTAAAAAATTCTGGTGCTGGTGTAGTATCAGTAGGTACTGATCCACTAGAGCTTGTTCCTGGCACTTCTGTTTCCATTATTCTTTTTACATTTGCAAGACCAGTAGCAATAACAGTAGCAGCAGTTATAACACCTAATGCACCACCTTGTTCTAGTGCTTTATTTGCTCCAGCATAGGTACTAATAATTGCACCTGCAATGGCTAATTCTTTATTATCACCAGCTAAGGTAGATAAAGCACCAGCTAAATCACCTAGAGCTGATAGTTGATTATTTACATTGTCTTTTTGTAGTTGTTTTTCTTCTTCTGTCCTTTGTTCTCTCATCTGTAGTATTCTCTCATCAACAAGTTTTTCATGAGCTTCTATTTGATCTTTTGAAAGCAAATGACTTTTGGTAATTTCCATTTGCTGTTCTTTGTATAAGTCTAATTCTAATTCAAACCTTTCTGCTCTGTCTTTTTCTAGTTCTATTTCTAGTTCATCCCTTCTTCTAGAAAGCTCTTCTGCTTTATTCATACGCATTTCATTTGTATCTCCCAAACGCATTTGAGCTGCTATTTGTTCTTCTTCGGCTTTTTTTCTTTCTTCTGATGCTTTTCGTATAGCTTCTAATTCTTTTCTAGCACCCTCTGCTTTTATTGCATTTATTTTATTGTTAAGCTCAATAGACTTTGTAGCACTTTCTGCTTGTATATTCGCTAACTCTACTTCTAAATCACGTATATTATCTAGGTCTTCTTCTTGGTTATGAGATGCTTCCGCTTGTTGTTGTGCTATTTCAACGGCTTTTTCTGCATTCTCTACTCTTTTGTCTAGTAACTCTTGTTCTATATCAAATGCTTGTTGTGCTGCTTCTAGTCTTTCTTTTTCTGTTTTAGTAACATCTTCTGCTATGAATTTAAGTTTTTCTATTTCTGCCCTTCTTTGTGCGGTTTCTACTGCTAAATCTCTTTCACTATCTTTTAGTGCTTCGGTTTGTCTTTGTAGCTCCATCATTAACTTAGTGTCTTCTATTATTTCTGTACCTATTCCTGTAAATGCTTCTTTCATTTCTTGTGCAGCTTCGCTAAAATCACCTTTAAAGAATTTAAGTATAGCACCACCAAAATCTGCTATTCTGTCTACTATTACTTTTACTGATGCACCTAATCCAGCAAATATTACCCTAAGTTTTTCTGCACCTTTTTCTGTTTGTGTAAAATAAGCAACTAATGAACCTATAGCTACTACAAATGCTCCAATACCTGTGCTTATTAATCCAGCCTTTATAGTTGCAAAAGACCTTTTAGCAGTTGCTCCTACTGTTATAAATCCTTTTTTTACATCATTAAGGCTTACGCCCATTACCTGAAATTCACTAGCTAATTCACTTGCATCTTTAGCTACTTCACCTATATTACTATCTACTTCTGCTGTTAATGTTATTTTATCTGCCATATTTATATATTAAAATGTTGCTGCGTTTGTTGCATTCTCATATAGATTTACACTAGCCGACCAAGATATATTTACATTAGTAGTTCCATTTACTAGAACTCTTAATAGTCCTGTACCTCCTACATCCATAACTGCTGTACCAGTAGTACCATTACTTGCTATAGTTGTTTGACTTTGTGTAAGTGTTTCTACATCAGAATTGTCGTTTAACACGCTGCCTGTTATTTTTATTGTTTTATAGTGTCCAGCAGTACCTGAAGAACCACCAGTTACTAATGCTGTAACAAATACTTCAAATGCTGTTATTGAATTTTTCTGTAATACTATACTGTTCTCTTCATCTCCTTGTGTTGTTAGTAAGGTATCATTTGCGTTTGTAGTTTTACCACTTACTTGTACAAAAGACTGTTGTAAAAGTCCTTGTGTAGAGTTAAAACCTCCACCACCTATTAAGACTTCGCCTTGTCTTAATGTTTTACCCATTTTACCACCTATTATAGATGCGTTATCTAAAGCATTACCCATAGTATGAGATTCGCCACTTATAAAGCAATTAGTATTGTTACCTAATGCTAAATTACTTTCACCATTTAGTATAGTATTTTCAGTTTCTCTACCAGTTCGACCTCCTGAATCTATATTAGTAGAATTTCTAAACTGTTTTAGTAAATTATAGTTAAAATCAAATGCCTGACAAGTTCCAGTAGCTTTATTAAATTTATATCCATACGCTTCACAAGTCTGCTGATTTGCTCTTAAATAATTTGTAGTATCATCAGTAAATAAGACTTCGCCTAATGGTGTTATCTCGTATGGTTTTATTTCATATCCTTTTATATAGTCCATTATGGTATTAGTATTAGTTCAACAGTTGCTAATGAATTAGGTTTGTAGTCTATTTTATTACACCTATAGTGTCTATTTCTAATCATTACAATATCAAAGAATCTAAAAGTGTTTATATCTGCTGGTGTTAAATTCATTTTTAGAATTACTTTTTTTGTATCAGGACTGTATAATGTAGAATAATATGTCTGCCAGTATGTATTGAATAAGTTCTCAATAGATGGTGCGCCTAATCCTATAGTCTGTAATGTTTCAAAATTATAATCTACTGTAGATACAGCACTCGGTACATCTTTTGTGTGTGAAAATAAACCATATGTACCTGTCTGCGCAGCTGATTCGCCATTTTGTGCTGGTATATAATAAGTAGTAGTATTCATAGTGTGTTCGCCTACATCATATAAGATTCTAGGCATACTATCATATGGTTCAAATACGTTAGTATGTTGATTTCCTGAAAAGACATTAGGTATAACAAATTCTGCTAAAGTATCATGTATTGGTTTTACTACAGTAGATGCAAAAGGACTTGCTATTACTTCTTCTGTGTCCATTAATGCATTAGTTTCGTAATTAATCCTATATGCACCACCATATTCTTTTGTAACTACATTTTTATATAATACACTAGAATAGTCATTGTCATCATATTCATATTTTACTACCAACTCTTTTTTTAAGTCTGTTAGAGGTTGTAGCTTAATTTCTGTATTATCTACTTTATCAGTCCAGTATCTTGTGGTTGCATCTGGGTTATTAATGAATATATCGTTATATGTTTCTATAATAACATTATTAGAATTTTCTGGGTCTTCTAAAGCTACTGCATTAAACATTTTCATGATACCTTTTAGAAAATCAGCTTGTGATATTTCACCTCTTTGTGTAGTTAGTAACCCTCCTTTTAGTGTTGTTTGTGTAGTTACTTTCCAATTAGTTCTTACAGCAGTAGCTAAATCTTGCCATGATGCATCCCATTGTTGCGTTGTTGCAATACCTCCTGAAAATTTAGTATTCTTAAATTCTGCCCATAATTGATCCCCTGTATTTAATATTACTTCAAAACTTCCAATCCAGTCATAGTATCTTGGATCAGTTGCTCCTGTAGCCTGAAAATCATTTTTAATCATTTGTTCATAAGATTCAAATGATCCATCAGCTCTTTCTACCCTCCATCTAGCGTGTAAATCAGCTGGTACTGCTGCGTTAGAATTTTTAAAAGAAAAATGGTAGTCTATTTCATATATTTCTACATCTGTTGTTGCTGTTATAATATAGGTGCTACCATCATAGTTGTCAGGAGTAGTCCACCCTCCACTTGCTAATGCTGATTGGCACTGTCTTAATTTAGTATATGTCGCTATAGCAAAATTAGAGCCACCACAATCTGTTCTATGCCATGCTGAAGAAAATTCTGAATTAGATATAATACCTGGCATTGTACCAGCACCCCAGCTAAAGTCCATGTATAGCTTCTTAAAATCAGTATCATCAAATAATGTGGATGTAAAAGTATAGGAGGAATCAGCAAATATATTATCTAATAAATACCTTACATTTATCCAAGGTCTAAACGCATCTTCTAATTTTTCTAATTGTGGAAAACCTCCTGTACCAGCACTAGCAGTAGTTGCTTTTCTGATGTTTCCTACCCAGTTACAAAATGGATATTTTAACACTTGCGTTCTTGTAGCTCCAGCTGTACCAGCAAATGATCCTGATGGTAAAGGATTAGTTAATAGCAAACCAGTAGAACCCCAAGAATCTTGTATATTTGATCTTTTATAGCTATGCTCTAATTCTTCTAAAGCAGTTAAGTCGCCTATTGTTCTTTCTTTTATTTCATCCATCAAACTAATAGTCTTACAGTATAAATTTACACTATAGCTTGTTTGATTGTCTTTTGTAAGTATGTCTGTTAATTGTAAATATCCATCAAATATTGTAAATGAATCTTGCTTTAATACAGCCTTTGTTTGTGAATAAGGATTAAAACTAATTCCTGAATAGGTTCTTGTAACATCAAATATATTACTAAATATTTTATTGTTACGCTTAGTAGCTGGTAAGTCAAATGACTTAGAATAGCTTTGTATTTTTTCATCAAACTTAGTAAAATCATCAATACTAAGACTTAGTGGTATATCTTCATCTTCATATAAATCTACAATTACTTGTCCATCTCTTAAATTTGTAAATACTCCATTATTAATTTGTATAGTATGGTCTTTTATACTTACTTCGCTTATTGTAAGTCTAGTACCATCATCATTAATATATGATATACCTAATATTTGTGTTGATCCAGTAGCTTCAAATGTTAGCGTTGTTTGTGTTACATTAGATGTTGTAGGATTGTTTCCAGGTGCTGTAATAGGTGTATTACCATTAGCATCTAAAAAGTTATCTGTACCTATTAATATAAAGCCACCAGCTGCTGCTGAATGTGTTATAGTTAGGTCATATTGATTACCAGCGATTAAATTACATAAAGTCTGATACACTCCACTATATGAATCGCCACCAGTTCCTGAATCTAACACTAATGCGTTTAAAGAGCTTGTAGGAGCATCTGCTGTTGTCCATGGACTACCGTTTGTATGATACCCACGCCATAAACCTATTGTAGATGGTGCGTTTGCAAGTCTATCTGCTAGAGGATCAGATGCAGTAGTAGTAGATACCGTATCTATACCAGCTGAAAAGTTAGAATCAGCTACATACTCTAATATATTAGCAGTTGCTATTGAGGAGTATTGTCCTTGGTAGTTCTGTGGATATAATATTAGTTGTACACTCATGCTTTATGTGTTCTTCTTAATTTAGATTTCTCTATATTAAAAGTGTATTGTATTAGCTTATCATTTGCTACTGTTTTTATAACATAGTTACTGTCTGTAATTGTAACTGGTTCTATATATCTATTGGTAACAGTTGCCGATGTATCTGACTGAAAGCCTTTAACTATATACACTTCTAAACTATTGTTTAATTCTTCTAACCATTCAGCTTCTGATTCAGTTATATAATCTGTATTTATTCTAATTCTTTCTGTATTGTTTACTCTAAAATTCTTTTTACCTCCTTTGTAACCTTCTGTTAAGAATACATTACTATTCCAGTCGCCATGTGTTTGATTATATGACACTCTATTAGTGCCTACAGACCTTACAGACTTCATATCAAAAGTATAATAATCCCAAGTACCCCATTGATTTAACCAGCATAATCTAACAGGTACAAATTGTTTTAAATTAGTACACCTAATATTTATAGTGTATAATTGACTAATAAGTGCGCCACTATCATCTTTAGCTTGTAACGTATAGTAGCTTACATTTGCTTTGTGTGTATTCCAGTCTGCGTATGTACTTGGTTTTTTTATATATCCTCCATCAAAATTAGCAGGAAATGCTCCAAAGTACATTAGATTTCTATTACTTCTACTACTGTTTGTAGTTTGACCTCCATTTGTCCAATTCTGATTTACATTTATATCTGATCCTAGCTGCGCACCAGCACTATTATATAGCTTTATAGTTATACGATTTACCTTATTTACAGTAGCTGCTCCTGTGCCTATTTGTGGAAAGAAATTTAAAAAAGGCATTGTACCATAATCTGTAAGACTTGCGTACTGTGTAGTTGGTGCATTGCTTAAAAATTTACTGTCTGTATCATTCATATATAAATTGGCAGTATCTATATCGAATCCATAATTAAAATTGTCTAGCGTTAGCACATCAGTAGGGTGCAACATTCCATTAAATATAGTAAATTCTACACTATTTTCTTGTGTAGTAGTGTCTTCTGTTACTGCTCCTGTTGCAGTATCTGAATATTCTAAACTAAATGTTACTTGAAAATGCTTTACAGAATTATTATTTGTACTTAATATATCTATTAAATGAACAGGGTGTGGTGTATTTTCGCTATAATCTACGCCTTTATATGTACTTGCTTCGCCATATGTAGTTCCATTATAATCAGGACTTACATAATTTTCTAATATTGTACTAAAATCAAATATACCTACTCCTTTTCCATTAGGATTTACTTTAGTGATAGCGACTATTTGACTTGTACTACTAGGATTTATAGCATATTCTAACACTCTTAGTCTTGCAATAAATTTTGTATTGAATTTATTAGCTACTATAGTATTGTTTGATACAGTAAAAACTACATTTTGACCTACTGGTATTGCTACTCTTGATTGTCCAAATTGAAATGGTTGTTGTTCTATAATTGTACTCATTATCTTATCTTTGTTTTGTTAAGTGTTATGACTATATCTTTTCCTAAATTATCTAATAAGCCTTCACCAAATGTTTTCCAAGCAAGTCCTAAAGGTTTTTGAAAAAAACTTATACCATGTATTCCTTTTACCCATAATACTTTTACTATTGCAATTTTAAGTCCAGCTGTAGTCATAAATTGTCCACCTTCGCTTCTTGGTTGTAGTCCTTTTTTTCTTATGAAAGCACCTATACCTTTATATATGCTACCAGTACCTTTTCCACTTCCAAAACGATATGGACTATCTTTTCTTTTACCTTCCCAAGTTATATAGTGTCTTCTTCCTCCATAACTACCTTTGTGCTTACCTGACTTAATTATACCACCTGCTCCTTTTACTCCTTTATCTACAAATTCACCATAATTTGCCATATAGAATTTTACCTCAAAACCTTTAGAATCTGCAATTACTTCAAAGTCTAAAGAGTTCTGTAGATTACCTCCACCTTTACCTGCCTTAGATAAATTAACTTTAGCATTTTTTATTACTTCTTTACCAAAGCTATTAAGATACTTTTCTATATTGGTAGTGTTCATTATACAAGAGCTACAAACATTTCTACTTGAATATCAGTTGTTGCTGATGGTCTAGCTTGTACACTTGTAACATCTTCTAATGTACCAAAAGCTGGACTTGTATCAGTTTCTCCTATTGCACATTCTTCTGCTTGAAATAAGATATGTGATGCACCAGCTCTTACAGTTACTTGATAATTAGTATTGGTAGTTACTATAGCTAACTTCATGTCTTGATCGGTACTTAAATTAGTTATTCTAATATACTTAGCATTTTCTACATCTAAAGCACCTGCGCTAGTGTGTGGTGTTGATGCAAATGTTGCTATTGTAGTAGTCTGACTATGTGCGCAAGTTAGTATTCTTTCATATACATCTACAATACCTGTAGTTGTTATTGTGTTTGTTGTACCTCTAATAGCTCCATTAAGCGTTACTGATTCTGTTAGGGTTGTTGTTAAATCTGCCATTTTTATTTATTTTAATTATTTCTTTTTTACTTTTTTTTCTTTTTTTATTACATCTAAATTATCTGACTTTATTTTGTATTCATAGCCATCTGTAGTTGTAACAATACACCACTCTATGTCATTTTTAGACCATTTTTTTTGTAGTGTTAATGTACCTGTAATTCTTTCTTTGTCTTCTTCTTTATGTCTGACACTTGATAAATCTTTTATTTTATATTTTTTTTGCATGATATTATTTTTTATCTA
>CEON01063668.1_pt1 | contig 12219 bp, 14 predicted proteins | sample 530291 | NCBI WGS metagenome assembly CEON01 (sample SAMEA2619888, study PRJEB7988) | marine metagenome | biome: marine biome (ENVO:00000447); feature: surface water layer (ENVO:00002042); material: "saline water (ENVO:00002010), including plankton (ENVO:xxxxxxxx)" | depth 5 m
CTTAAAATTAGGGTGTACCTCGCCTCCATCCGTGTTAATTACGTGAGACATATTTGAACGCTGTACGTAGTGAACCTTGTCGTATGAACAACTAATACTAGATATGAAAATATCTGGCTTTATGTCATCAAAAGTATCGTATGCACTGCCCTCGCTAGGCCAATAATAAGACTCTATATTCTTAATGTTGCGCAAAGACTCGTAGAAATATAGCGGCTGAGTATGTTCGTTAGTAAGATAGTTATCTACTAGAATTTTCATTTTTTCCCCTTAAGCTCATTGTATGTCTTTATGTTGTTTATTTTATGTATCTTAGCTCTATTTTTCACAGCTTTTATTGTGTGGTCAACCCTAATTAGTTCATTAATGGCTTCAAATATAAATTTAGTTTTAAAGGTTTCCATGTATAGTATTCTTCTTAATTGCTCAATAGTTTTTTCACCTTTTAGGAACATGATCTCAGACCAACCCTTAGAAGCCCCAAATGAAAAATATTCTACGGTTGCATTTTCGTTTATATTTACGCCTACCTCAAATTGCTCTCCGCATTTGTCATCAATGTACACTAAAGATTCTTGCATTTTACAACTTTGCAGCGCCTTGTTTGTAAAAAGCAAACTGCCATCTATTATGAATAGGTCATCATTATGGATATTGTTTAATGCAAGTCTTAGGGACTCGCAAGAGTTAGTATTATTAAATAACTGGTTCTCTACCATCCTTATACTAGAGTTATTATATGTATATCTTACATATCTGTTTATTTTTTCTGATTCAAAGCCAGTACATATTACAATTTCACTATTAGGGAAAGCATTACATACAGCTTTTATTTGGTGATCTATCAGCCTGTTCTTTTTTACCTCTAGAAGTGATGTCGGCCCATAAGATTTCATTCTATACCCCGGCACATCTGCTAATAAAATAACAGAAACTAAGCCAGTGTATGGTTCTCGCTGCCTTTTAGTTGTAGTAGTGCATTTGGTTCTTTTCATTTTATCTGGTCGCTCTTATGTCAAATTTGACTCCATTCAGACCGGCGCTGATAATTTTAATATTATTTTGGGATATTGTTCTCTGTATGTCCCCAAAGGAGCAAATGCTATTCTTCTCTGCTACATAGGTATTGATATCTTGTGATGCAATGTTTTTATTAAGATATTGCCTGCACATCGTATCAAAATCTGTACCCTGTATAGATAAATTTCCTGCCTTCCTTAGTTTAGAAATTATATTTATAAGTGTAGCTTGGGGATCATTTGTGCTGTCTAGGGCATCCTCTACTAGTATATTAGCACAGGAGTGTTGCGGTATATGTTCTAGGTTTAAATTACCATATAGTAAAGGTATTGTGTCATATCCATCAAGTGTAGATTCCATGTTTTTTGTTATGTATATATTCATACTCTCTCCATGTGTTTCAAAATTATATCTTTCCAATAATCTTTAAATTTTTCATCTGACGGTTCTATGTCTCTGGCAACCCCAAATGTCTCTTGTCCCTCTTGTACGTCTTTTATTTGTATAATTTTTGAGTTTGCAGCTTGAGCTATTCTTGAAAGCAGCTCTGGATCGTAAGGCAAATTAGGGATAATAAATAGATCATATTGTACCATCATGTGTAGAGTACCTTCTGGTAAAATAAAATGATTACTGGGTCTTGTCTTGTTTTCGTCCCACTTTTGCTGGAAGTTTACCCTGTATATATTAAAACCTAATTCGGCTAATTGTATATCGAAATCCTCAGAAGATGGCATCACTAAAATATTTAAATCGTGATCATGAGAACAGCAGGAAAACATGTGGCTTACTGCATTATTCATTTAGCAACCTTTCTTTCATAATATTACCAATTTTTTCTAAGCTATTATTCTTAGCTTGCTCCAATCCTTGCTTTCTATCTTTTGAGTGTCTATTCTCATAATAATATCGCATCGCTTGTTTAATTTCTCTATGGCTTGGATGAAACCATTCTTCTCTTCCCGTGTTGATGAAATCGAAAGCTGCATTAGCGTCTTGGCAGACATCGTATACGCCATCCACTAGCCAGCCTGTATTTTTGTTTTCAGGGTCTATAAAGTCTTTTGGTCCACCATTGTTACTGCATATAGGGGTATTTCCAAAAGCCATAGCATCAAAACTTGGAAGGGAGAAGCCTTCGCCGTGAGAAGGTAGCACGAAACAGTGACAACTTCTATGCAAATTCTCAATGTCTTTCTCAGGCAGTTTAGAAGGTATTATAATTTCTCGCCTGTAATAAGATGGGTCTCTATATATCTTGAGAGACTTTTTTATAGTATCGCACATCTGGGCCACTGCTTGGTACAAAGCCTGATCATCCATGCCAAATTTATTTACTTTTAATACTAACTCTACAGGCTCATCGTTAGTAAATTCAGAATGGAAACATTTAATAATACTATCAATATTTTTTCTATCTGATACATCCCCTATATAGTAAAACTTAAATGCTCCCGGCATACCCACTGATAATGTTACAGCATTTAAGGGGTCTACTTCATATTTGCTTATATCAAAAGCGTGTGGGACCAAAAATGTGTTTTCTATAGAATCTTCTACAAAAGATTTCTGCCCATCTGTGCATGATACCCAGACTTCATCTACAAGTTTCAGGCTATTGTGCCACGTTGTGTACTTTATAGTATTTGTTTCGCCAGCTGGGAAGTAAGCTATATTCTTCTTAAAATTGTCGGTATAGTTTATAAAATGAGGTAGAACGTGCTGAACGCAATGGTCTACATTTTTTAGATCTTTACGGAATAGATGCTCGATTTCTTGTATTCGCCCATCAGAGCTTTGGGACAAACTTATATTTCTACATACAACGTCTACTCCTACAGCATCCAAGGATTTGACGTTATCAAAAGCAGCTTTAGACCAGCCAGTGCCTTCTGTAAAATGACCTATGTACAATACTTTCATCTACATACCTCTGCTCTTTTTTGTTCCCAAAAATTTATTCTATTCCTCATGTTCAACATTTCTTGATATGCTATATTAAAATCAAAGTGGGACATATTTTGTCTGCCATCAAATGCAGCAGAGCTTTCGTTAAAATACATACCAGCTGTACTAGAAGTGGTGCTTCCATATGTTAAATCTTTAGTCAATCTAGCCTCCATATATGTGCTTAGTTTGCTAGGGTCACAAAGCACTTCGGATATGAGCCATTTAGCAATTTGAGACGATGGGGCGTTTGGTTTTTCAGGAGGTTTAGGTGCTGGTTGTTTAATGTTTGGCGGCCCAACCCATTGGTTTTGCTCACTAATTTCCACTGAGTCAAAGTAATTTTCCCAAGCAGATCCGCTTTTTTTCCAAGTGAAATGTTCTAAAAACTTACCTCTAGCTTCAAAACCCTTTTTCATTCTCATTGGCTTAGGAATTTCAAAAAATTCTTGGAAAGCTTTTGCCGCAAAGTCATTATCAGGCACTGCTCTATTGCATCCTGTTTCTAATTCTTTGTAGAGGCTCTTTACTTTTAGGGGTGTGCCTCCAAGTTGCCTTATAACACTTTCCATAGCAGAATAATCTGTACTCATTACTGGAACGCCACAAGCAGCAGCCTCAACTTGAGGCAATCCAAATCCTTCAGAGTTAGCGTACTGAACATATAAATCAAATAAATTAATAATTTCTGACAGTTGCTCGTATGTAGCGCCGTTCTTCACGCTACTGACAGTAGCGGATAAAGTGCCAGTAAAAGGAGATTGGCGAACAGCCCCTCTGAACATAGAAGCAAATGGCTGTCTTGTTTGAGGGCATATATAAGTCATAAATACATGGGAAGAAAGGCCGTATTCATTAAGTAATTCTGGTATATTCCATCCCATGTCTGGATAGCTTGTGTGGCAATATAAAAAATAGTTATGCGGATCTTTTACAGAGTCTAGCATTTTTCTAAAAGCAGCAAACAGGTCAGGATATAGCTTCCGACGCTGATTCCTCATGACTGTGCCTATCACTTTAGCGTCAACTGGTATGCCGTATTTTTTCCTAAGACCCTCTTTGTCTTCTATAGGTCTATAGGCTTGATGGGCAGATGGTGGTGCAGTGCCTATATAGTTTATTTTGTTACCAGATTGTTTTTTAAGAACTTCTCCAGACCAATCAGAATATGTTAGACATGCATCTGCTGATTGATACGTGGCTAACCACTGTCTAGCTTGAGGGGATGCATCTACAGTTGGCATTAGACACCATTTAAATAGATGCCTATATGGAGACCTTTCAATGAATTCTACCATCCAGAAATCTCTGATGTCACATACAATATCTGGCATAAAATCTAGACATACAGACTCAAATTTAAATTCACCAAATTGCATGATAGGAGAAGAATTATACTTATCCATATTCTGTTTGTCAGATTCATCTGGCATAACGCCATAAAACTTCCAAGGAATGCTTGCGGCTCTAGGATCTTTGTCTGTTCCGTATGCTCCTAGCTCTGCTATTTCGTATTTACCAGTGCTGTGCAGGTATTTTAATATTTCTCTAGTGTACGTAGCGTACCCAGTATTTAAAAATGTAGCTTCTGAGCAAAAAAGAATTCTTTTCTTCCGCATGTTTAGTCCTCAAATTCTGGGTGACAGAGATCAAACTCGTTTACTCTAAAAATTACCCTGTCATCATTTCTTGATATATTCTTAACTGTAGCGTTAAAAGTTATCTTAGTACCTTTTGTTGCAAATCTTTCTAAAGTTTCTGCGCCAGTATGCCAAGCTTCGCAGTGTAAATATGTCGGAGTCCTGCTTTTTTCGCCAGTACTCTTAGTCTTTCTATAAGTATAGACTACTACCACAAATTCAGCGACAACCACGCCGTTCTCTATAGAAGTTTGCGGATTTTCGACAAGATAACCTGTAAAACAACAATTATTCATTTAATCTCCTATCTTAGTATATTAGCTACGACTGCGCAAAAAAACAACTAAATTTCATGAATTTTATCAATTATAAACGATGAGTCTTGTTTACTGACAGAGCCACATAATATTAGATTATTACCCTCATATAATATATATCTATATTTTTCCTTGACTTTAGGGAAAGCTATTACACTGTCTAGTACGCAAGATTCGTCCTCTATAGTCAAGAATGACATAATTTTACCTTTTGAGTCACCCTTTGTGATGGTATAATCAGCGACTCTTTGTATATTAGCAGCTATGCACATATCCTTGCCCTTTTTGCCATTTAATATATCTTTACATGTGGTGTTAGCCGCTGACTTATCCACGGTGTCAATTCTATTCAAAGTTATCGGACAACCTAAAAATCTAGTTTCTTGATCTATAATCCAATTAGCATCGTCTTCAAGGCTATAAGGAGGTGTTCTCAATAATTGTATCTCATTCTCTACTATCTGTTGCCTTTCAATTTTACTAGTGCCACCGCCCTGTTTTTTCGTGGGCGCTAGTGATACCAAGCATTCTGTCAAATCTTTCCATTTATAGTCGCTATAATTTTTTTGCGTCCAAGTCTTTTCAGCCTTAGTCAAAGTTCTAAATATATCGTAATCATATAGAGCTTTATTCCTGCTTATCTTTCCATTAAAGTCCCTAAAAAACCCAATAGAGCATAGAGCCTTAAACGCAGTCGAGTTAATCTTATCCCCAAAAAACAATAGTATTTCCAGCCATGTGAATTTTTTTATATCTTTCCCTATGTCTTTTTGGACTTCCTCGATAGCTTCCACAACTTTATCACCAGTTTTTCCTGTCAACGATTTTATGTCCTTAAGGCCAAAATATATTTTATTCTTTTTAGTGGTAAACTTAGAAGAATAGTTTGCTATACTAGGAGTTCTCGCGTCAATATTGAATAGTTTAGCTTCAGATATTAACTCATAAACTTCTTGATGTGGATCTTGTTTTTCACTAGCGTAATATAAGTACGATAGAAAAAACTCTAGAGGGTTATGAGCTTTTTCATATGCACTCCAATAAGAGCATACTGCGTATGAAATACTGTGGGATTTATTGAATGCATATCTAGCGGAAGCTTGAATCCAGCCAAAGATTTCCTCTGCCTCTTCCTTGCTAACAATTTTAACTTTTTTGGCTCCAGCTATAAATTTTTTCTTAACCTTTGCCATAAGGTCAGCCTTTTTTTTACCAATAGCTTTTCTTAGCTCGTCTGCTTGTTGTAAATCAAACCCCGCAATCTTTTGAGCTATACGCATTGATTGTTCTTGGTAAACTAGTACTCCATATGTTGGTGCTAACACTTCTTCTAGAGACTCATGTAAATACGTTACTTCTTCTCTTCCGTGTTTTCTATCAATGAAGTGTTGTGTCATTGATTTGCCATCTACATACGCTTTAAGACAACCGGGGCGTATAATTGCTATCAATGCTGATAACTCTTCAATATTTCTAGGCGCTAACTTTTTAGACCAAGCTTTACCAAGATTGCTTTCTAATTGGAAAACTCCCTTGGTTTTACCTTCTGCGAATAGTTGCCAAGTTTTTTCGTCTTCATACATCATCGTTAAGTTTACTTATCTCTTTTTTAATTTTTTCTATAGGCCACTGAGTTAAAGTATGTATGTCTTCAATAGTTGCTACATTGGAATCAAGTATTCTCTTGACAATTTTCCTCTTCTCTGAATCTAATTTCCTTTTATGGGCATTCGCTGTAGATCTATTTTTTAACTTACTTTCCTGATTTTCCTGTGTAGTACCCCATCTAAGGTTTTCCAGCGTATTATTATACGAGTTGTCGTCTTCATGCATGGCAACGTGTTGCGGTGATGGCTTTGGACCGCGAAATGCGTATAAAACTGCATGGTGTACCTTTAAAGGGTAGTTCACGCCGTCATTTCTTTTTAGGCCGCATACAAGATATCCTCTATGATCGTCATTAGATTTTCTCTCAACCAAATTTCTGTTTGGGTTTCTAGGACTTTTTTTGGTAGAATATATTCTTCCAGTTCTATCAACCCAATAATCAGAATCATATCCGGGGATATTTCTAATAACGTCTTGTTCTACTAGTTTTTCCCAATCATTTAACATATAGATTCCCATTTGCAAATGCCTTATCTAGTTCAATGTTTTGTCCTACTGCCCTATGAGTTTTTAGCAGCTTTATAAAGATGTTAGCTGTATCTTTAACATCTTGCAACGCATCATGAGCGTTTTCTGTAGCGAGACCCATTCTTTCTCTTAGGGTATCCATGCTGATAGACCTGATGCTTGGGTCTCCCTCTGTCCACATAAACATATTATCCATGACATCGCACTTATGAACTCTACTAAATATCTTTTGCTGGTTTCTAGTTTCGTCAAACGGGCCATATTCTTTGCACAACCGATTGATGATAACCATGTCAAAGCCAATAATGTTGTAGCCTACTGGAATTGGGTTAAAAAATGGATCTTTCTTCCAGTTGTATTGGTCTACAAACGAGCAAAACTTCTTCCATACAGACTTTAGTGCAGGAGCCTTAGCTAAGTCTTCTCTATTCTTATTGGTGACTTTGAGAGCGCCGTCTTCGATAGGATCTAATCCTGCCTTTATAGCCTTATCATCATCTAGTATCGGTTTAATTTCACTATTAAAAGACCCTTTCATAGCAAGATTACGACCGTCTAAAGCGATTGCTGCAATCTGCGTAGGTTGAGTTTTATAAGGGTTGCGACTTCCTGTTTCAAAGTCAAATACAATATAATCTCTATTTGCCATTTGTTAATTCCTTTATTTTCATAAGTTTATCCAATAGGTTGATGCCTAAAACATCAAATTTTACGTGACCTAAAGCTTCTAGGTCTGACATTTCTAATCCTGCTATCTTCTCTGTTGCTCCTTTTGGTTGAACCATTGGACATACATTTTCCAGTTTGTCTTTAGATATAACAACCCCAGCTGCATGTTTTCCTTGAGTTTTAAATGTACCTTCAATATCAATGGCTTGCTGGAAATATTCAGCATAATCGCCTTCAAGTTTGCCACTATCATTAATATGGCAAAAGTCTCTCAATTCGTCTGCTCTGTTTATCAATGACCAGCGTATAATAGACCTGTCTTCATCGTCCATTTCTGCAAGTTGGTCAGATATATCTGCCTCGTTAGGCACACTCTTTGTTATAGCATTCATCTCGCTAAAAGAACAAGCCTCATTAATACGCAAAACTTCCTTGATCGCGCTACGGCCTTGTAGCCTACCAAAAGTGATCATCTGGCTAACATGCCCATGACCATATTTGTCTTTTAGATAATCTATAACATCGTCACGGCGTTTCCCCGGAACATCCATGTCAATATCTGGCAGCGACACATTACCATCAGTGTTTCTACCCGCATTATAAAATCTTTCAAAGAGTAGATCATGTTTTACTGGGTCAATTTTTGTGATACCGATTAGATAGGAAATAAGACAGCCAGCAGCAGAACCTCTGCCCGGACCAGCTATGCAACCCATATCTTTTTCTACGTGCCTAATAATGTCTTGGACTATCAAGAAATATCCGAATAAGTCTGCGTCTTTGATGACCTTTAATTCTTTCTTAAACCTGTCTCCATATATTTTCTGCTTTTCCTTGTCGTTGCCCACCTCATTCTTTAAGAATTTAGTATAACCTTTTCTAGCCATGTCTGTTAGATATTCTTCTTGACCCATGTTGTTTGGGCATACAAATTTTGGCAGCATTGGTGGGCTTAATATTTCATAATCTTCGCAGCTGTTGTATACATATTCAAGTTGTTCATTAGTTTCACTCCTAGATATATATTTATCATCTTTGGTGAAATATTCTAACACTTCTGATTTTACGTCGCCTTTGCGTATCTTTGTCTGCATTTTTGGCAACGTTGTTTTCATAGCAGAACACAGTAAGATTCTGTGCAACTTAGCATGTTCTTGTTTGGTATAATATGATGCGTTGATCTTGTCTTTTGACTTTTGTATAGCTATAAGATTATTTCTGCTGACTATCTCCTTAGCCACATTGCTAGGCATTTGACCCTCTTGGTCTGTCATAGATACCATTTTAATTAAATCGTACCAGCCTTGTTTATTTTTTGCGTAAACCGTAGTGTTGTCAAACGAGCATCCAATAATTGGCTTTACGCCCACTTTTCTACAAGCCTGATGGAAGGATACCGCTCCAGATATTGATTTGTAATCAGTTATACCACAAGCTGGATAGCCATTTTCTGCACAAATTTTAGCTAATTCGTGCGGTTTTGAAAATCCTTTTAGCAAACTGTAATGTGTAAAATTCTTCAACGGAAACCAGTTCATTCTATCTCCTATTTCAATTTTAAAACTGCCAAAGTTTGTCCTGATCTTATGGAATCTACGACTTTATAATGTGATTCTACCACATGATATGGTATCCTTTCGCAATAATCATGAATAAAAACAGTTGCGTTCTCTTTCAGATATGGAACTATAAACTTGGCACATTCTGGTCTCGCTCTGCCATCTACAAGAACGGCATCAAATTTTATACCTAGAGATGCTGGATATTTAATATAGTCTTTGAAATCAATAGATCTAGATGATGTGTCCAAACTTTTCCAATCAGACGCTAAAATACGCTTTTGCCTCGGTGTTTCATGATTTTTTGCTATGTGTTTAATATGAACATTTTTTGGTGCTACGTGTGCAATCTTATTATACCATGTTTCGTTATGTTCAACAGAGTAATATTCCTTTACGTGGTGCGAAAAAAATAACGTGCTACCTCCACATCCGTATTCTAACATGATGCAGCTTTTGTCTAGATATTTTTTTATCATATCAATTTCAATTTTACTCATCCAAGGCTGAAACATAGTTTATTTTCCTTTCATTGTATTATTGCAGTAAGAAGGAGTAAATGTTCTTGTTGTTAGAGTATATTACATTGTAACCATTGTTCTTAAAAAAATTAACTAGTACAATGTCTCTTTCGTTAGTTCTATTAGTTTTGTAATCGTGTGTTTCTAAGCACACCTGTTTAACTCCTAAGCAATCTTGGTAAACATTATACTCAGCACCCTCTATGTCTAGCTTAATTAACGATGGTTTATGTCTTTCAATCAATCCTTTAAGGGAAATAGTTTTAACCGTATAAGTTTCTAAGCCTACGCTTTTCATATCAGGATCAATACTGTCTGATACATGATTAGGATTATTGTTTTTATATAAAACTATATTCTCATCATTCGATGTGTACACGGCCTTATTTATAAAAGTAATATAGTCTAGTTTTTTAGATTCATTGTACTTCAAGGCTTTGGCTGTAGGATCAACAGCAACAACCTTAACATCCTTGTGTAGATTTATGAATTCGCTGAAACTATAGTCTTTACCTACGCCTAAGTCTAAAATTGTATCATTGGTCTTGACAGAATCTAAGTCTATATAATATCCACCATAATCATTCCCTGCCTTTACTAGATTCATTTATTGTTACCTATTTTTGTAACGAATTCCTGCCATTGTTTTTTCCATTTGTCGAAAGGTATGATGTCTCGCATCCAGCCTGTTGGGTCATACTTATCATAATTGTCATAAATTTTTTGTAATTTTTCGTTAATTAGATTTGCATTCCCCCGCTCTTTCCAAGGTATTACTTCTCCTAGTCTTTCGTCGTAATCTCCATCAAACAGACCAGACGTTGTGGAAAGCACTGGCAGGCCACAGGCTATTGCATCCATGACTGCATAAGCGTTCCCTTCGTGATACGATACGCACATGTATATATTGTGAGATTTGTAGCCTTGGACTTTATTATATTGACCACAACTTAGTGGATGAAATTGGAATTTAGTGCAAGTTGCTTTAATTTCGTCAATGATTTTTGCACCTTTACTTTCTGTTCTCCAATCTCCAACTACGGATGTTCCTTTTTTTATCTCATGGTCACACTTAGTATCTACACCATGAAGTATTACCGCACTATCAGTTATACCGTGATGTTCTTTAGCAGCTCTTTTTGTGAATTCTGATATACCTACAAACCAAGTTTTTGGTCTAGTTGACATGCCAGCCTGTTGCCTAACATATATATCACCATCCCAAGCTGGGTTTCTTTTTTTATGCTCCGCTGCCATGCCGTGATGAACAGCAATTACTTTTAAGGGCTGCGGGATTTCATGTATAAAACTGTGATCAGTGATTACAATAGTATCATTAATGTCTAAAGAGTACCAAGGGATATCGCGCTGACGTAGGACAGAAGTTATACTTGGAAAAGCTTTCCGTAATTCATAATCAAACCTAGCAACGCCCCCAAATGAGCCAGATTCATAATTAGAAGGTGTATAATGAATTAGCCTCATGATTTCTCCAATACTGTTATTACTGTGTCATATTCAGATCTGATACTGCTGGGGATATATTTAGAATGGTCAAATAATGAGTATGGATTGTTTCTTGTGTTTATTTTTTTAGTCTCAAAGTTATTATAATCAGATAAACTCATTGGATTAACTGCGAACATATTACAAACCGTTGAGTATAGCCGGTACGAGTTCTTGATGTTATAGACTGAATTGACATGTTCTAACAACTTATGGTTCCAAAGTGTCCAATAAATTACTGTTTTCTCTTCTGGCGATTTAGTAAGCTTAACTTCTGGAAGAATGTCCTCAATATAACCCCAACTTGAGAACCCGCTGGCGTGAGGTTTATCGACAACAGATCTTATAGAGTTGCAAACTTTTTGTGGATCTCTAATTTGCATAAACTTTGGCAAGGTAGACTGTTCTAACGATTCGTGTCTGTTAAAGTGTATAGCCTTTCTCGGTGAGTCAAAATAACCCCAACTTACAATTCCATGTGGACCAAAATATCTTTCATGTACAAATCCAAGCCCAGATGCTTGTAGCACCTTGGTCATAAAAGTTGTTCCACTTCTTGCGCATCCTGTGATGATAACCCTAGAATTTGCCATCAAAATCCTACTATGTTCCTTAAATTGTTATACAAACTATTTTCATTTTCAAAACCCTCACATCCCCTGTGGCGTAACTTTAAATGGACAAAATTACCATCTTTAGCCTGCTGGATGATATTTCTGGGATGAGCGTTGGGGTCTGGAAACTTGTCTGGTATCATTTCTTCCACCTTTTCTGGTGCGTATTTAAGATACTGAGCATCAATTCTATTATTAAAGCCATTTACAGAATACATTGACTCAAAATGTTTTTTTACTAAGGGGTCGCTGTTAATTAATTTATCGTAAGTGAAATGGAACATAAAATA
>CEON01098706.1_pt1 | contig 12199 bp, 21 predicted proteins | sample 530291 | NCBI WGS metagenome assembly CEON01 (sample SAMEA2619888, study PRJEB7988) | marine metagenome | biome: marine biome (ENVO:00000447); feature: surface water layer (ENVO:00002042); material: "saline water (ENVO:00002010), including plankton (ENVO:xxxxxxxx)" | depth 5 m
GGTTGGAATCAAGGTGGTGCATGGAGTTTTAAAACAGTTTTACCGAATGATTGTAAGATCGTAGATTGTGGTGGTGAACCAAAACCTACAGAACTATTACACTTACCATACATTCAACGATGTTGGATGGAAGCATAACGGAGGGGTGCCAGAGCGGTCGAATGGACTGGTCTTGAAAACCAGCGTACTTAACGGTACCGTGGGTTCGAATCCCACCCCCTCCGCCACTACTAGGGGTTGACAATAGGTGCTATTTTTTAGTAGGATACAAGTATGGAAGATATTAGTAAAAACATCAAAAACGGTTTTTCAGGTGTTCGGGTTGATGGCAGCTCGAGAGTATTTGTAAATGTCGGAGATAATCCCGAATTAGTCGCACTCATGGTTGATAATAATCCTGATTCTATGAATGAATCATGGGACAAATTTTGTGATGCGATTGGTGATTTTGACCCACGAGGTCGTGTAAATATCGAGTACATTTACATTGATGGCGTAGCAAAAGTTTTCCACTAAACGCTTGACAATAACACCCATTTTTTGATAGGATAACCATATGACAGAGAGTATTTTAGATAGAACAAAAGTAGTCATCTTCGATGTCGATGGTACTATTGCAGATTGTGAACATAGAAGAAAGTATGTTGACGGTACATTAGGATATACTGACTGGAAAAAGTTTAGAGCAGAGACAGAGTTTGATACACCTATCGTACATGTTTGTGATATTGCAAAAAGATTTATCAAGTCTGGTGATCATGTTGCTTTCTTCAGTGCAAGAAACGAATCAGAAAGAGAGATTACAGAACAACAAATTTCAAAATGGATTGGTGATGGTCACAAAGGTTTATTCTTAAGACCTAACGATTCATACGAACCTGACGAAGTGTTTAAGGCTAATCTTGCAGACAAGTTCGAAGAACTCGGTGGTAAGATTGATTTAGTATTTGATGATAGAAACAAAGTAGTCGATATGTGGAGAAACAGAGGTACTACAGTTGTTCAAGTCGCAGAAGGAGATTTTTAATATGATGGTAGAGATTGAAAGAACAAGCCCTTTAACAGGCAAAATAAATTACATGGTTGTTGAGACAACCCAAGCTCAGATTGATGAGTGGAATAATCCTAATAGGAAGAGATTGATACAAGATATCTTTCATGATCTATCAGAGGTCGAAAGGGAGTTTATCATGACTGGCTATACAGCTCAGGATTGGAAAGTTATGGAAGTGGAGTTTGAAAATGGTAACTAAATCAACAGAAGAATTATTAGAGATCATGAAAGAAATGAATAATATGATCTCAGGTTTAATGGAGAATCAAAAGCTTCAGCAGAAAAATCTAAATCTGTTACACGCTCAGATCAAAATTTTACGAGGAGAAAAAATTCCTGATAGTGAGTTAGATAAACTCATTAACAGTTAATCTTTACTCTCCTCGTAGTTCAACTGGATAGAACAACGGTCTTCTAAACCGTAGGTTGCAGGTTCGAGTCCTGCCGAGGAGGCCAAAATCCCCTTGCATAAATACAAGAATCATAGTATTATGGTAAGGCAATGAGAAATTTGAAAAGTACAGAAGTTATTGATATTATCAGTACGAAAGTTCAACTAAAAAAAGACCTTAGACTGGCGAAAAAGGAAGGCCGAGATCGTCAGGCAGAAATGATTTCTCTTAAAATTAATCAATTAGAAGAAAAACTTCACTCGTCCCCGCTATCAAAAAACTAAATAATAGTATAATCGGGAGTATTCATGGCAACTTGGAATCAAAAGAAAGCAGATTGTGAGGCTTTAATCGCAAAAAAACAAAAAATGGTAAAATTCTACGGAGATACATCTGACTCCGAGACATGGTCATTTACCATAGAAGGCGTACAGTTTGCATGGACTGGCACTGGCGGTGCAACTGCATATTGGAATGCATGGCGGGCTGCAAATCCAAGTTTAGATGGTACAGGGACAGATGCCGAAATATTATGGTACGAACATTGGGACGATTTTGTAAATGAAAGAGTTCAACAAGACGATACAGCTATGACTTGGTCTCAATTAGTAACAAATCAAAACGCTGAGATCACAGCACTCACAGATGGTTTACTCGCTGAATGTCAAGCACAAATTGATGCAGGCAATGGCGATGTCGACCCCGAAGCCTAGTTAGTCGCACTCCAATCTAGCATAAATAGTAACACCTAGCAAAAAATAAAGCTCGAAAGTGCTTGACTTTTTCTGTGGATTTGTTAGGCTGGACACAATGGCTATTAAGAACTTACATTTAGAACACTTAGAAGACGAGATCATTAACAATGGTATTGATGGCGGTCGTGCATCAATAAACTTCCTTAGAGAACTAAGGGATATGTTAAAGGGTCATGCGAAGAAAAGAGTCAACATGACTGTCAAATGGGATGGTGCGCCTGCTATATGGGCAGGAAAACATCCAGAAGATGGTCGTTTCTTTATTGCGAAGAAGTCTTTATTCAATAAAACACCATTGTTCTATACTTCAGAACAAGAAATCAAAGATGCATCTGAACTCTCAGGTGATCTCGAAACTAAATTCTTAGAATCATTCAAATATCTATCTAAGTTATCATGGGGTGATAAGATACTTCAAGGTGACTTAATGTTTACTGATACAGATAAAAAAACTGAAACTATCGGTAATCTAGAGTATGTAACATTTCAACCTAACACAATTAAATATGCCGCTGTTACAGGTTCGCCATTGGCTGGCGCCATCATGACTGCTAAACTAGGCATCGTATTTCACACTACTTACACTGGAACTTCCATTGAAGATTTGTCTGCCAGCTTTGGTGCAGATATCTCATCCTTGGGCGCCAACAAAGATGTTTGGATGGATGATGCATCATACAAAGATGTCCAAGGTAATGCATCAATGTTAGCAAAAGAGGCAGTCAGTCTATCTACTCATTTATCAAATGTAGGTAAAGAGTTTAGAAACATAAAGAAAAACGATCTAAGAAACTTCCAGAAAATCAATAAAATGTTTGCAGATAAAGGTGCCGTTGGTGCTTCGTACAAAACATATGCAAATGCTCAGATCAGAGCAGGTAAGTTCAACCCAACTTATGAAGGTTTTCTTAAACATGTCGACAAATACTTTGAAACAAAAGTAATCGCCAAAGTTAAAATGGAAAAAACAAAACAAATTAAAAGAGAGATCAAAGAACAATCTATCTCAGAGTTAAGAAGATTAAAAAGATTGATCATTGCACTTACAAACTTTCAAAAAGAATTGATTGGTGCTAAAAAGATTATCATTGATTCTCTCAACAGAGTAAAAGCAATTGGTACTTTTGTTAAGACAAGTACAGGATATAAAGTTGTAAATCCTGAGGGTTATGTTGCAATCGACCAAGAAGGTAAAGCAGTAAAACTTGTAGACAGAATGGAGTTCAGTCTCAACAACTTTACAGTTGCTAAGAATTGGGATAAATAGTAGTATGCAAACTTTTAGATATTTTATACAAGAAGCAGGTGGTGCCAAGGCAGGTAAACTTGAGATCACCAAAACAGATGTCAAGAATGCCAGAAAGTATGCAGAGTTAGAAATGCAAAAGAATGGCAGAGAATTAGATGTAGAAGTACCAGACTTTGATAAGAATTATATCTTCGCTCAAAGACTTGCAAAAATGGGTTCTACAAAAAGAAAAGATATGCCTGTAATCAACAACAAAGATGTTAGATTATTGCAGAAGAGATTACAAGCAGGTGCAATTGATGTCAGTAAACCATTTGCACAGAATGATGTTGTCGATGATCCATATCCACAAGGATTGTCAGGAGATCAGGCAAAACAATGGGTATCTGGCGGTCTTGCAAAGAATGATGGTGATCCGAAAGACGATATAGTAAATGTCAAACTAAAATCAGTTGCAGTAGGTAAACTAGTACCCATACAAGAACAAATATATTTTGATAAATCAATTAGAAATGTATCAGAGTTTGGTGCCAAAGGTACTAAAGACTTTGCAAAGTCAAAGAATAATTTTTACATTGTATCAAAAGATAACAGAATTATAGATGGTCACCACAGATTTTTATCTGCTGTATTAGTTGACCCAAGAATTAATGTAACATGTTTAGAGATTGATCTACCAATCAACGAATTGTTACCAATGACACTTGCATATAGTGATGCAATAGGAAATGTGAGAAATAGATGAAGAAAGTTACATTTACATTTGGAAGATTTAACCCGCCTACAACAGGTCATGCACTTCTAGTCAAGAAGTTAAAAGGTCTTGGTAGAGGTGGTGATGTTCTACTATTCTCTTCACATTCTAGAGACAACATAAAGAATCCATTGCCACATAAAGTCAAAGTAAAATATCTTCGTAAGTTCTTCGGTAAGATAGTAGTAGATGCAAATGTAAGAACTGTATTTGAGATCGCCAATGAATTACATAAGAGAAATTATACACATGTAAATATGGTCGTAGGTTCAGATAGAGTAAAAGAGTTCGAGAACTTACTCAAGAAATACAATGGTGTCAAAGCAAGACATGGTTTCTACAAGTTCGAAGAGATCAATATCTTATCAGCAGGTGAGCGTGATCCAGATGCAGACGATGTCACAGGCATGAGTGCATCAAAGATGAGAGCCTTTGCAGAGAAAGGTGACTTTGATTCATTCAAACAAGGCGTACCATCAAGAAACGCCAGAGATGCAGAGTCATTATACAACGATATCAGAAAAGGTATGGGTATCGTAGAAGAGAGACTACCTGATTATATGATACAAGACCTTATTACAGAAGGTGTATATGATCCAGGTATTTTCAAAGCAGTATTCTTAATGGGTGGTCCAGGTTCTGGTAAATCTACAGTTGTAGATGAACTCGCACTTAAAAATCTTGGTTTAAAAATGGTCAATACAGATAGAGCATTTGAGATCGGCCTCAAGAAAGCAGGATTATCATTAGACTTAAGAAATAAATCAGACGATGAGTACGCTCATATTCGAAAGAAAGCAAAAGATATAACTGCAAGAGGTATGGAAGGATATATCAATGGTCGTCTAGGTCTGATATTTGATACTACAGCCGCAAACAAGAAAAAGATTATTCAGTATAAAGAAATGTTAGATAAGTTAGGTTATGAATACAAAATGGTATTCGTAAACACATCATTAGAAACTGCATTAGAAAGAAACAGAGCAAGACCAAGAAAACTTCGTGATGACATAGTATCAAACGATTGGCATAATGTACAGAAAAATATGTCAGAGTTCAAGAGAGCATTTAAAAAAGATTTCATAGAAATTAGAAACGATGATACTTTTCAAGCGTTAAAGAAAAAGGCAGGTAAACTATATTCTAAGATGTTAACTTGGACATCACAATTTCCTGGCAATGCTAAAGCCCAAACATGGAGAGAAACAGAGTTGCTAAAGAAGAAAGCAACATAAATAGTAACATGGATAGATTATCACAACTCAGAGAAAAAATTAGAAGAGTCGCTCAAGATAAAGATGTCGATGACAAGAAAGGTACTCAACCTAAGAAGTACTATTCAGGTGTAGACAAAAAGAAGAAGAGCGCCAGAGATGCACACTTCAAGAAAGGTGCAAAGATGGATGATGATAATCCAAATGCATACAAGTATGCTCCTGGTGATCTAGACAAAGACGGCAAACCTAAGAAAACTAAAGTATCTAAACACACTAAGAAATATCAACAGATGTTTGGTGAAGAACTAAAGAGAGGTGATAGAGCTCATATTCAAAAAGCAGTCATGACAATTGACAAACTTGAAGATAGACTTATCCGTATGAGAGGTGCAAAGGGGACAAGAATTGCACAAACAAAATTGCAACAGGCAAGATTTGCTCTAGAAGATATCTTAGAAGACCCTTTAAACGAAGAAGACAATCTACCTGATATAGAAGACTTGAACATACCAGAGTTAGATGAGGGTAAACTTGTTGCACCTTTTAGTCAAATTCTTGATGCTATCGCAAATAGATTTAAGAAAGAGGCAGGTAAAAGATATCAAAGCAATCCAGAAAAAGGTCTAGCATTTATCAATAAAATTGGGTCATCGTTTGGTGCAAAAGCAACTGATAAAAAACAAATGAAGAACTATTTGTTCTTAAAAATGGATTTAGATCCAGAAGAGTTAGAAGAAAAGGCACCAAATACTGCCGATGCAATGAAGAGATACAAATCAGGCAAGGCAGGATTTACAGACAAGGCACATCTAAAAGCAAAAGGTCTAATACCAAGAGCAGATGGCACTAAAAAGAAATCGCCTAAGTACGAAGAGATAGAAGAGAACAAGAAACTTAAACAGAAATTAAGTAAGATCAAAGGTCTAACAAAAGATCAGTTACAGATGTTATTGGCAATGCCACCTGTAACATTACAGACAGTCATCAATCAACTATCTACACTTATGATGAGTGAGAAGTTAGGTAAAGATGCCGATGCAGGTGATTACATTGATGATTTTAGAAAGTCAGATGCGCCTCAGTTTAAGGGTAAGTCAGATAAAAAGATTAGAGATATGGCCATAGCAGCTTATCTTGATTCAAAGGAGAAAAAATGAAAGAGAAAGTTTACGAATATGGTACAGACGAGGCCAGAAAGAACTTAGAGATGCAAACACCTGGTCAACAAGTAGATCAGTTCATGAAGAAAGACTCTAAAGTTAAGAAAGAAAATGCTAAGAAACATTTTAGTCAAGTATTTGGTAATCCACTCAAAGGTTTTCCATACAACGAAGAGTTTATGGTCAAAGAAGTTGTAACAGAAGAAGCAATTGCAGAACTAACAGAAGAAGACCTAGAAGAAGGTGATGCAGATGCATCGCTAAAGAAGAAAGCAGAAAAGACAGGTATGCCTCTTGGTATTTTGAAACAAGTATTCAAAAGAGGTGTTGCCGCTTGGAGAACAGGTCATAGACCTGGCACAAACCCAACCCAATGGGGACATGCCAGAGTGAACAGCTTTGTAACAAAGTCAAAAGGCACATGGGGTGGCGCAGATAAAGATTTAGCTGCAAAAGTTAGAGGCGGTTAATGAAAACCTTTTTAGAATTTACAGAAGAGGATAATCCTAGAATCCCTAGAAAGAAGGGACAGCCTGCTAATTCTAAAAAACATTCCGATCTTTATACAGACGAAAATCCAAAGGGTACAATACATGGTCTAGGATTCAAAGATGTCGAGACTGCTGAAGCCAGTGTCAAGAAAATAGAAAACTCAGGTAAGTCTCACGCCCACAAAATACAGGCAGCTATCGCCATGGAACAAAGAGCAAAAGTCATGGGTAAAAGAGCAGAGGCAGCTGTCTATAGAAAGTACATCAATAAGATGAAAGAAAAGACTAAAGAAAAAAATGAGAGTTTGTGGGCAAACATACATAAAAAGAGACAAAGAATAAAACAAGGCTCTGGCGAAAAGATGAGAAAAGTTGGAGATAAAGGTGCACCAACTAGAGCACAAATGCAGAGAGCAAAGAACTCATGAAAACATTTAAAGAAATATCTATAGACCAAGTCTTAGAAGAATTACAAGAGACAAATACTAATATCTTGGATAATCCATTCAGATTAGGGTCTATGATGTACTTTGAAGTCATCAAAGAATTCAGAAAACAAGTATCAGAACAGAAATATAGATTAACAGAAATCGACAAAAACATATTAGAAACCGATCTAGGTGAATATGAAGTTTACGAAGGTGAACTCGTACCTCTTGATTGTCCAATGCAAGAGATCAAAGAAGAAGAAGATAAACCACTGAATAAACCAAAAAGAGGTGGGCCTAAGAAGTTCTATGTTTATGTGAAAGATGGCGATAAGACTAAGAAAGTTACATTTGGTGATACAACAGGACTAAGTGTAAAGTTTGACGATGCAGGTGCAAGAAAGTCATATGTCGCCAGACACAATTGTGATACAGCCAATGATAAAACAAAGGCATCGTATTGGAGTTGTAGATTGCCCTACTATGCGAAACAGTTAGGTCTGTCAGGTGGTGGGTCATTCTTTTGGTAATGAGGAGAAAAAAATGCACTTTATTAGTGAATATGTGGGCGACAACGACCGCACGGCTATCGTAGCCCAAGACGAAAAAGGTTTTCTAGTAGAACTATATAAGGGGAACGAACTAGTTGAGACAAGAACTGTTTACGAACATTCAGAAGCGTATGCAGAAGACCTTGCCGAAAACTGGTGTCAAGGAATTATATAATGTTAGAAACAATTTGTTCAGTCATGAGTCATGCTTATGACAAAGGACTGATATCAACTCGTGATGGTAATGCATCTATTAGACATTCTAAAGATGGACATTACTACATTACACCATCAGGTGTTCGTAAACAAAATCTACAATATACACATTTCAAAAAGGTTGATATCGTATCAAACCTTGAAATGGAATATACAGATGAAAGCGTAGGTCTCAAATCTTCAGGTGAAAAAGCATTACACTATGGTTTACTGAAACGATTACCAGTAAAAACAAGAGTTGTTATGCATTTACATCCAACATATACTGTGGCTGCTATGCATAAAGGTATAGAACTAGCTTCACTTGCTGAAAAGTTTCCAGAATTAAGTCGATATACACATGTAGGACCAAATGTTGGTGAAGTTGCACCAATCAGTCAAGAGTTAGCAGATGCATCGCATAGGGCTATGGGTCTAGACGATATCTCTGGCGCTACTAAATATGATATAGTAGGTATCGATGGCCATGGTGTAGTTGCAATTGCAGAAACTCCTTGGCAGGCATTTGAACATATCGAGAGACTTGAACATATATGCAAAATTGTTTTAGTATCAGGTAAATGACAAAACCATATAAAGAATCTATACAGATACAACATGGTACAGACGAAGTTTATACCATTCGTGAGTTTTCTGAAGATGTCAATGAAGACGAATTAGTCTGGCATCGAGATAAAAAGACTCGCAAATTAAGTGTTTTGAAGGCAAACGGTTGGAAATTACAGATGGACAACCAGTTGCCAGAAGAATTAAAAGAAGGAATAGAGTATCTTATTACTAGAAATACATATCATAGAGTAATTAAAGGGTATGGAAAGTTGGTAGTAAGGTTTAAAGAAATATAAATAACTATTATGAGTAAGCAACAAGAAACTTGGAAAGAAAGTCTAGCAAGAGTCCGTGGTGAACTCGTTGAATCAAAAAACGAGACCGTGGAAGAGACTGTAGAAGAAACTCAGACTGAAGAAGACTCTTTAATTGAAGAGATCGGCCAATTACTTAATGACATGGATGATGCTGAGAAAGCAGAATCAAGTGAAGTTACAGTAGAAACATTACAGGCACGAAGATTAGAACTGCAAGAAGAACTTGCACAAATTGATCAACAGATCAATGAATTAATCGAAGAACCTGTAGAGAAATCAGTAGAGAAACTTGCAGAAAAAAACATGTTAGGTAGACTTGCTAAGTCCTTACGATTAAATCAAACAGGTAAACAAAAGTTATTCGATTACTTCGAGAAAGGGGAATTACAACAATGATTGATGATCTAACTAAAAAACTTGTTGAAGACGCTAAGAACATACTCGAAGGCAATCTCGACAAAGTAAATCCAAAAGCAGCTGCAAAGAAATTTGACGATAGAAAAGACAAAGACATCGACAACGATGGTGATGTAGATAGTTCAGACAAGTATCTACACAAAAGAAGAAAAGCAATTGGTCAAGCCATGAAAGACGAAGGTAATGCCTTCTCAGCTGCCTTAATGCAGGCAAAGAAAAATGGCGACAAAGAGTTTGTAGTTGCAGGCAAGAAGTTTCAAGTTAAAGAAGTAGAAGAACTTGAAAAAGACAAAAACAAAAAAGACATCAAAGAAATCGAAAAGAAAAAAGATGTCAAGGAAGAAGTCATAGAAGAAGAAAATCTGTTCGAAATGGATGATACTTTTATAGACATGATGAACGCTATGATGAAGCATAAGCATGGCTCAAAAGAGTTCAAAAAGGCTAAGAAAGAAATCGAACAGTATATGTCTAAGAAATATAAGAAGAAGTAGGAGTCTCATGAACTTATTTCAAGAATCTAAGAAAGTACTAGACAAAGACGGCAAAGTTAATGCATTAGGCCCATACGGCAGACAGAAGTTGACTGGTCGTGAAATGTCTACTTACTTCCGTAGAAACAAAGTCAAAGATGCTAAGATCAAAAAGGCAGTAGAAGTTGCACTTGATCTTGGTGGCGCAATGTCAGTCGCACAAAAAGAAATCAAAAAATTCTATGGCGATAAAATCTTAAATTCACCAGAAGTTAAAAAAGCACTTAAGTATGCAAATGAAGAAGTAGTCAAAGAAGATACTGATTTATCAGAAGACTATAGAAAACTTGCAAAGTATGGCATGGGTACAGAGACTTCTAAAAGTGCTAGAGTTGGTCTAGAGTTAGACTTCTATGACTCTAAAGGTAACAAAAAATTTGGTAAAATCTTACAAAAAACAAATACAGGATATCTTGTCAAAGATGATAAGGGTAAAAAACATGTATTGAAGTATCTTGATAGAAAGAAAGCAAAAGACATGTTGAAACCAAATTATGTTCATACAGAAGATGCAGAAAAGAAAGCAGAATTAGCACTCAAACAAACAAGAGAGAAAGAAGCTCTTGCAAAGAAACACGAAAGAGAAAAAGAGTCTATTGCTGAGAAAAGAGTTGCAGATGTAGACGGACCACCAAAAGATAAGTGGAAAGCATTAAGTTTTTCTCAACACCCACATAAAGGTTTCGAAGGCGAAACTATGCCTCAGAAGATGAAAGACTTCAGAAAACCTGCGTTAACACCTTCTCAATTGAAAAAACAAATGAGAGTAGAAGATGTCTACAGATCAATGTGGGAAGATGGTGAGAAATACGCACCAAAAGACAAATGAATAAAAAAGAAATTCAAGCAGAAGTAGAAAGAATTCTTACTACTGACGGCAGAACCAAAGTATTCAAAGAGAAACTTAAGAAACTTGGTTATGTCAAGGCAGCCAAAGATGCAAACCAGATCATGGAAAAGATCGGTGATTTTGGCATGATGTCAGATGCAGGTAATAAAAAGATTGCTCGTGCTGTATCACAAGCAAAGAATGAAAAAGATTTAAAGGCCAAATTAGAGAAAATCTCTACAATGGCTGGGGGTAAATATTCAGAGGCTCAAGAAGATGAAGTTTACCAAAGAGCCCTTGATGCAATGCAAAGCAAAGCAAAAGGGGTACAAAACAGACCAGACGCTAATGTTCTTGTTCAGTTGAGAAAATTCAAAGACATTACCAAAGATGGTGAAGTCAGAACAGACGATATGAAGAAGGTCAAAGTGAAAAGGTCAGACGCCGTTAAGGTTCATGACACATTAATGAAGGTTAAAGCACCGATTCGGGATAAATACCTTCAACTATTACAGAAAGATAAGAATTCTTTCAATAAAGTATTTAATGCAGTCTTAAAGATTGCGAATCAAAATTAAGGGAGAAAAAAATGGCATTATGGGGAGTATCGGACGCAGACGAGTCCAAACCAAAATATCTATCAGATGCTGACAAAAAGAACTGCATAGCCAAACCAGAAGGTTGGGTTCTGAAGAAGACAGTTGGTTCAAGAAATCTTGAAGAGATTCTAGTCGCTACTGGTGCAGACCTAGCTGTTGGTATCGGTCAGGCAGACATTACTGAAATCGATTTTGTCTCTACATCTTTTGATAAATCAGAAGGTGGAACACTATCAGTTAAAGTATTCTTTAACGAGAATGTAACTGTTTCAGGAACACCACAATTAACTGTTGTCAATGACAACAATGCAAACCATACATTATCGTATGCAAGTGGTTCAACAACTAACGAACTCGTATTTGAACTTGCAATAGGGGCTAATAACGCCGCTACAAATGCAGGTGACGAACTAAGTATTGGTGCAAACGCAATTAGTTTAAATGGTGGAACTATTGTTGACACAGCAGGTGGTGGTAACGCAACTATCACAAATAGCGGTGCAATAGGAACAGCAGCTGGCACAATTACAGTTGCCGCTTAATAGAGAAAGTTTATGAAAACTAAAGTATTAGGATCAGAAGCCGCTTGCGGAACTTCTACAACTAACGGATCAAATTTTGGCAGTGCCACAGTTGTAAGACTATACAACAGTGGTACTACTGCTAGACTCGTATCAGTTGAGACAAG
>CEON01014666.1_pt1 | contig 12189 bp, 16 predicted proteins | sample 530291 | NCBI WGS metagenome assembly CEON01 (sample SAMEA2619888, study PRJEB7988) | marine metagenome | biome: marine biome (ENVO:00000447); feature: surface water layer (ENVO:00002042); material: "saline water (ENVO:00002010), including plankton (ENVO:xxxxxxxx)" | depth 5 m
GTCAGAATGATATTCAATAGATTGTTTTATTGCTTCAGTATTTAATCTTTTTGAATTATGTTTCTTAACCATCCTTTCATCTACTAGAGCACCTTGAGGCGTTTTAGCACCAAGTACGGGGACGCTATTACTAAACTTGGGACTAATACTAAGCAAGTTAATAGGGTAATCAGTAGGAAGAAAATGGCTACCTTCAGTCTCAATAGTAATAAAAATATCTCTTTCATGAGCAAAGTGGGTTAATTCATTTACCAATTTAGGATGCATTGTAGGAGATCCTCCTGTTAACATCATTTCTTTAATATGAGGATGTTGATCATATGCGTCTATAATATCTTGGAAACAATAAATTCCCTTTTCTGGGTGAATACTTGTATACCAAGAATCACACCATCCTCCTTCTCCAAAATAACATCTATGGGTACACCCTGTAGTTCTAACTACAATAGTAGGATATCCTGCTCTACTACCTTCTGATTGTACTGCCGTATAAACTTCTAACACCGGCAGATTTTTCTTATAATCTTCGATTCTTTTTAACATATGCAAATTTTTTAAAGTGGTTTTACAGTCACTATATACAACTTATTCTCCTATATAACATGCAGCATTTTTACCATGCTCCATAAATTTAACTTTGGTAACTTTTACCCTACCTTCAGTTTCAGTATCTACAAATTCTTGTAGCTTATTATAAATATACTCAGCAAATTTTTCAGCGCCAGTAGCTGGGATTATTCTTAATTGAATTACTCCTAATTTATCCATAGTTTCAAATCCTTTAATACCAGGATCATCTTCAGCTACTATTACAGTATGATCAAACATATAATCCATCCATTCTTTAGGTGATTTACCATCAATTTGAGTTTTAGCTCTTTTCATTCCACCAAAATCCCAAACCCAATTTCTATCATCTAATTCACCTTCAAAATATACTTTAAATGAAATACCATAACCATGTAAAAATCTACAGTGAGTTGTCTCTGCTTTCCATTGACGGAACACTGTACTAAAACCGTCAAATACTTTACTTGATTGAAATTTACCCATTATAAAAATCTAAAATTTGTTGTTCATTCATTTGACCTATTTTTCTACTGATTTCATTTCCACTTAAATCAGTTAATACCATAGTAGGTACATTTTTAATATTGTATTTTGCAGGTAATGAAGCATCATAATCTACATTTACTTTTTTAACTCTAATTTTTCCTTGCTTTTCCATCTGTTCTACTAGTGGAGACATTACTTTACAAGGACCACACCAAGGTGCGCTAAAATATAAAATTCCTTTATCCATTTTTATTTAATTTTAATTATACTAATTCTTCAACTATACCTATTATTTCACTTAATATAAGTAAAATTGTTGCAGTAACCAAGCTAAATGGTAAAAAAGCATACCCTATAATTCTAATACCAGATTTAATAAAACTAATTATCTGGTGTAACTTAGGATCAGGATGTGACGGTGCGTTACCATTTTTTATAGCTAAATTATTAACTAACTTATCTACTTCTCTTTCTAAATGACTATCTTTTATTTCCATTATTTAACATTTAATTGTTCTTTTTCGTACTCAGCAAGAACTTGTTCTACATAAACTCTAGCTGTTTCATAATCAACTGCTCCTGTTTCATCAGCATATTGTACTGGGTCAGGTCTTCCTAATTTAATAAACGCTTCAATACGTTCTACAGACGATGCTGATTTATAATCAGACCATCCTTCAGGAGTTGGTTTATATGAAGTATTTGTTCTAGCATAAACTTCATCAAAGTCAATTCCTAATTTTTCACATAATACTTCTCCATCTTGAAGGATATCATATTTATCTCCATTTAAATATGGTGTGTAATATCCTACTCTTTCTGCTTCCCAATTACCTAATCTAAAAGCATTATCATCTGCATCTCTAAATTCTTGTCTACAATCAGGATAAACTGCATGATCACCAGCATGAATACCTAAGGCAATAGAAGTATTTTCTTTAGTTCTATTAGCTACTGATAACGCAACTGCTTGAGTAATAGAAGCAAATATTTTATTTCTGTTAGGTACTACCGTAGCTTTCATATTTTCTTCAGCATAATGTCCTTCTGGAACCTCATCTCCACCTTCAACTAAAGCTGAGTCTAATAATTTTACTAATCCATCTAATTTAACTACTTCGTAAGTAACATTATGACCATTTCTTTTTAAATAATCTACTAATGCTTTTGCTCTTTTAAGTTCAACTTTATGTTTTTGACCATAGTCAAAAGATAAAGCTGTTACAGTTTCAAATTTATCAAGACATTTAAGCAATAATGTACTTGAATCCATACCACCTGAAAGTGATACTACTGCGTGTTTTGGACGTCCTGCGTCTTTAAAATTAATTTCTAATTGTGTCATTTTATTAAAATTTATAATTTGCCAGGTATTATTAAGCGTATAGGCAAACGCTACATTTCATTTAATTTAAGCATTTTTTCTCTAACAACCACCCTAAAATGATTATTTTGTATTTTAGCACTGCCCCCCTGTTTAAGGAGTTTTCTAAATAAAAATTCTTCATTCTCATTCCAAAATTCACTTAAAGCTATAATTTCATTTTTATCAGCTACTTCTTTACTTTTATTTAAGTAAATTTTATGGGTTGATCTAATTGATTGTTTTTTTAACATTTTATTCGTCTTCTATTAGTTCAGGCCAATCAGAATCTTCTAAAGCTTTGTCATGGGATAAATCAAATTCAACCTCGTCCATAACTTCTTCTTGAAGATCTTCATCCTCTGATTTCCATTTTTTAATTTGTTCTTCTGTTAGTGGTTCTGTTTCTTCCCATCTAATATCTGTGTATATTACTCTTCTTCTTAATTTGGCCATATTACATTACTTTTGGTAGTCTAAATTTTAAAATAGGATTACCATTTACTGTGGGTTGTCCTAATTCATCAATTCCAACTTCTTTTACTTTTACTGGTTTATTTCTAAATCTACCTGTTAATATTGTATCACCTACTTTAATAGGGATTAAAAAACAGTCTTCGTTAGTATATGTTGCTTTCATATATTATTAATTTTTCTAAACTTGTTAACATTATATTCTAATAAATCATAATCAATTTGATTATCTAGCATATAAAAATAATCATTCATATTTGCTTTAGGTTTTGAAATTAAACCTTGATTAGTATATGATACATCTTCTAAAGTAGCCATTACTGGGTTTGAGGTGTCAATTGATTCAATACAATTTATACCTTTATACCAACCAAATTCTTGAGGCACAGCACACCCTAATAAATGAACTCTATCATCTTGTTTTAATTCTCCTGTTTTAAGTAAAGTAGATACTACAAATAACCTACCTAATGCTTTACCCAAATCTTTATTAGGATGAGTACAAATATCATTGTAATAAGAAGCACCATATGAAAATGCTATTTTAGGGTAACCTAAATCTTTATATCTTTTAACACACTCAGCAGCTTCATTAAGAGTAGTAGCTTGAACAACAGCAACTTTTTCAACACCTGCAGGAAAATCATATATCTGCCAAATTGCAGCATTATGAATAGATTGCTCTGCATCTTCCCAAACATCAGGAACTATAAATTCATTAGGTTTTAATTCATTAACCCAATGAATAAGACGTTCATGACTATAAGCTTCACCTAATTCATGTAATGAATTATCCATTATAATATAACGTCCTTCTTTTTTTGCTTTTTGGAAGTATTCTAGATATTTAGGTTCTTCATCTAGTAAGTGAGGGAGACAATAATCATAATCATTAAATCTTTGACTATCTTCTAATAAACACATTGGAGTTTCGTGACTAATCTTCATTTATAACTTTTTATTTAAAACCAATATACAAAAACCTATTAATATAACCAAACTAAATTAATATCTTATAATTAAATCGTCATCATCATTTTTTCTTGCTCTTAATTCATTAATTCTTTTATCTATAGTCTTCCAACCTTTAGGACCATATTTATTTGTTTTGGCTGTTCGGGACTTTAATTCTTCTAATTCTTGAATATCTAAATTATCTATTGAATCTGCTTGTTGTATTGATTCTTCTAAATGTTCTTTGTTTTTTTCTGAAGATAATAAATAATCTGTTTCGTCTTCGTAATGTAATCCTTCATTACCATTTTGACCTATAATATTCATTCTTTCGTCAGCTTCATCTTCTATATTATCAGCATAATATCCTTCTTCAACCCAATTATCATCTTCTTCTTCATCGTCTATAATAACCTCTTCTCTATAAAGGTTTTTTTTTGTTTTGGGTCTAATTTGTTCAAAGGCAAAATTAGCAGCTACTACAAGAGCAATTGCTAAAGGATCAAATACAAAAATAATAGTTAAAAGTAACCAATTAATAATTTTATCCATTGGATAACCAGTTAATCCTGATAGATATTTAAGAGGTCCTAATTCACTAGATACAGCATCACTTAATCTTATTTCAACTATTTCTTCTTCAAACTTAAATAATGCTTCATTTAATTGATCTATTTTATTATTTACTTCTGTTTGTCTATCAATAGCTTGATCTAATTGTTGAGTTAAAACTCTACGAGTTGTTGAACTTTGTGTAGTAATTATATTACCTAATGTGTCTTTATACTGTATTCTATTCGTAGATAAACCATTTCTCAAGCTAACCACAGCCTCATTTATAGATGATTTTTCTTCATTATATACAACAAGTTGTTCTTTAACATTATCTCTTTTTACTTCAACTAATGCAATTTGGGAATCAATTGTTCCGGCTTTAGCAGCAGTTTCTTGATAAGCTGCAGATAAAAATCCATAAATACCCATTGAAGTAATTACAATTAAAACAAAACAAGCTACAGATAAATACCATTTTAAAAGTTTAGGGAGATTTTTTCTATATTGATATAAAAGAGATGCTATAACTAATTTTGCAATTTCTAATGATGCTGCCATTACTATAACAGCGAATGCTGCTCCTGCAAATAATTTACTTAAACCACTAACTGAATAAAATGCAGCTGATGCACTTACAGACAAAGCTGAAAAAGCAATTAGTAAAGGAAATAATGATTGTTTAATTTTTTTAAGCATAATACAAATTTAATTCTGTATAATATGAATAAATTAGAGAGTATCCAAATTATATTACAGATTTACTAACATATCTAATAGTTCTTGTTGAGGGAACATATCAAATTTATCTTTTCTAGTATTAGTGTGAGTCCATAGCCCTTTTACTTTACCATAATAAGCATCTTCATTAAATTCAAATGCTTTAGCACCGTTCTTTTTAATTAAAGCTGGTAGTCCTGCTCTGACATCAATGTTATCTCTATCTGCTATGTGTAAGATTAATTTTCTTAAATTTTCTATTTGTTTATTTGAATATCTATGCCATTCACTAAATCCTCTAAATGGCTCATTTAATTCAACTATTTGTGAATCATCTGCTAATTGCCCAGCATATGTTCTTCCATTTTTTAAATACCCAAAATTATTAACTTCAATACCTACAGAATGTATATGCATATGTCTTGAACCATTTTTTCCTAAATGCCATCCAAAACCACCTTCTGGGAATGCTTGGACTACTTCTCCATCATATTTGTTGTCATTTCCTTTTATTGATTGACCTCCTAATACAAATTCTGTTGCTACAGCACCTCTATTGTCATTTGCCCAATGATCAATTGTATTATAAGGATTATGCCATCCTGCTGTGTGGTGTAAAAATAAATATTCTTTATTCCAAGCTCCTTCTTTATATTCACCTACTGGGAGATAATGTTTATTAATAAGTAAGCCATTTTCTGTTACGTATGATTTTTCAGCATTATCAGTACTAGCGATACCCATTACATCTAATGTTTGAGGTCCTACTATACCATCTGCTACTAAACCATTTTCTGCTTGGAATTGTTTGACTGCTTTTTCTGTTCCGGGTCCAAATATCCCGTCAGCGTCGATTTCTAAAAATTCTTGGAGGTCTTTTACTTCAGCTCCTCTAGATCCTACTTTTAATATCATGTTTTATAGTTTTATTTATTATAAATATCACTAAAAGGCACTCATTATAAGTTCATCAATATAGTCTTGAAGTTCTTCTCTTGTTGCTGCTATTTTAAAACTTAAATCTGCTTGAAACCTTTTTACTTCTTCTCCATCTTGGAAAATTATTATTGTTGGTACTACAACAACTTGATGTTTTTGTTGTAGATTTGGATCGGCTGCTATATCAACTTTAGTTACATCACAATCTGATAATTTTTCAACCCATTGAACATCATTAGCTGAGTTCCATCCTGCGTTAAAATGTGTTACTGTAATTTGTCCGTAAGCAGTTGTTGATAACAACCAAAATATTGGTAATAAAATTAATTTTTTCATAATAGATTATCTTAATCTATCAATTTTTTCTTCAATACGTTTCATGTCTTCTTTTAACTCCTTTACATCATCTTGTGTAGTCATGATTGTTTGACGAATCAATTGATCTTTCATATCATACTCCATCCTAGTTACATCTGGTGGAGGTGGTACTGGTAGTTCTTTTGCTTCAGCTATATCTGCTTGTAGAATAAACCACATAGATATTACAGTTGCCATTCCAGCACCAATACCTAATAGTGTTTTAATACTTACATGAAAACCTGTATCTTCGTTTAATTCTTTTGCCATTTTTAAAATATTATATAATTTACACCCATTGAAAACTCATGCCATCTTCTATTCCAATATTTATTGTATTTACCTTCTGCAAATAACCCTAAAGATTTACTTAGTTTATAACCAAATATTAATCCTCCAGAATAATCGACCCATTGTCCTCCGTTATAAGTATGGTAAGAATACTCATCAGCTGTTTTTATGTGGTAAGGCATTACATTACCCCACGCATGTGCCCAAAAGTTTTTTTCATAGTGATAAAAATCAGCACCTAATACAAAAGAATATTCTAATTTAAATGGAGCTTCATCTTTTTTCTTTTCTACATAATCTACTAATACTTGAGGAATTATTACTTCTTCCCAAACAGCTGTACTAGTAGCAACTACATCACCTGAAGGGTTTAAATATACTACATCACCAGGTCCATTAAAATTAACTTGATATCCTTCTTGGATAGCTAACCAAGTATAATGTAAATTTCCATTACTAAGTAACCATTCAGCTAATGGATCATAACCATAAGGTTCTGATAGTCTTTGGGCTGCTCCTAAATTTAATGAAAATTTTTTATTTACATTATATCTATATCTTTGAGATGATTCAAAATATTCAACATCAACAAAACCATCTTTTAAATATTCTACTTTAGCTACCCAATCATTTGCTACATATCTTAAAAAATGATGTTGGTTAAAGTAATTTATACCTTGTATTCTTCTATAATCACCTTCAAATAAAAATTCAAATCCTTTTATTTTACCGACTGTTGCATTATCACCTAAATGACCTTCTGTACCATCATAAAATACATTTTCTCTATTTTCGTAATCAAATCTAGCTATTTTTCTTATACCTGCTACTATAGAATAGTCAAATGGTGTTTCTACTACATCAGTAACTAATTGACCTGTATTTACTGTAAAGGTATTTCTGTCTGATAATGACGTTCCACCATTTACAGCTGCATAAAACGTAGAAAATTTAAATGTCTTTTTTAATTCTTTTTTAAATTCGGAGACTTTATCTACTTTTTCTTGACCAAAAACTACAGATGAGCAGAAAATTAATATTAATAAAATTATCTTTTTCATATTATTCTTTTATAATTCTTTTAAAGTATGTATTACCTTCATGTTTTATATTTAGGAAATATACTCCAGATGGTAAATCTGAGAAATCAATTTGTTTTTCTGTTATTTTAGATTTTAATGATCTACCATTAATATCATATAACTCAGCTTCTATATCTAAATCTGTTTCAATTATTAAGATATTTTCCGTTGGGTTAGGGTAAACTACAATACCATTAAATCTAGTAAATCTACTATTTATGTCTAATCCATCTGGCCATCCATTTTCACAGTAGTTATACATTTCTTGACATACTGGATCCCAATCATTATCACAACAGTAGTTATCTACATCAATAACCCAAGCATAACAGTTATTATTTAACCAATATGGGTTACCAGGTCCTGTAATACAGCCTGCATCATATAAACAAGCTGATGAATCTGAAACATTTGCATTTGGGTCATAATTAAATGCATTTGGATCTGTACAACCTACTACTGCTGTTATACAACTACCATTATCTACATTAGCATTAGGGTCATAATTAACTGCTGTGGAATCAGTACAACCATAAACTATCGGAATACATGGATTAGTAAAGTCTGTAGCAGATACTTGATTTACATTTGCATTTGGATCGTAATTAAATGAACCTGGATCCATACAACCGTAAATAAAAGGAACACAAGAACCATTATCTGTATTTGCTAAAGGATCATAATTAAATGATGTTGAATCTGTACATCCATAAATTATAGGTTCACAAGATCCATTATCAGTATTAGCATTTGGATCATAGTTAAATGCTTGTGGGTCAGTACATCCATATACAATTGGTATACAAGGATTTGACGTATCATTTGCACTTACTTGATTAATATTAGCATTTGGGTTATAGTTAAATGAACCTGGATCTGTACAACCATATACAGCTGGTATACAACTACCATCGTCTGTGTTAGCATTTGGATCGTAATTAAATGAAGTTACATCTGTACAACCATAAATTATTGGGACACATGAACTATCATCTGTATTTGCATTAGGATCATAATTAAAAGATGTTGGATCAGTACAACCTAAAACTACAGGAATACAAGTACCAGGAGTATTTGCTGTTGGATCATAGTTAAATGCTGTTGAATCCATACAACCTGTAATTACAGGTATACAAGAACCATCATCAACAGTAGCTGTTGAATCATAATTAAATGCTAATGGGTTCATACAACCTGGAATGTTTGGGATACAAGGATCATTTGGATCTAATGTATTTGCATCTGGGTTATAATTTAATGAAGTTGGATCTGTACAACCATAAACTATAGGTACACAAGAATCTCCACAGAATGGTGTAGCTACATATTTTTCATAAAATGGAGCTTCAAATGGTTGTAATGCTCCTTGACCATTATTAGCAAATGGATTTTGTCCTTCTTGTAATAAAACAACACTATCTGCATTTTCTAATGTAAATGAATTATGCCAAGTTTGGAATTGAACTTGTTGAGGTGAGGATTGTGGACTACCTACTTCAAAATAAAATACTTCTACTGTTTTATCTGTTTCCAATTGGAATTGGAACGTTTGTTCATATGAACCAGGTCCCATAGTAAATGTACCTACTGGCACACCATTTTGAGCAACACCTAAATATGAATTACCCCAACCATCACCTGCAGCATCTTCTATAGTTAAGAAATAATCACATACAGGTACAATTGATTGTTGAGTTGCATTTGGATTATAATTTATTGAATTAGTATCCATACAACCATAGATATGAAGATTAGCACATGAACCATCATCTACATTTGCTGAATCACTATATTCTTGGTAAGCTGGGTCTGTACAACCATAAACATCAGGAATAACAGGACAAGCAGATGCTTGTTGTGGTCCTGAATATAATACATTTCCAAAATTTGGAGTTGTCATTTCCCAAATAGTATCACCAGCACAATCTTTTATAACAACACTACCTGGTCCTGATGTTTGAGTACCAACCATACCATCTCCATAGGTATCATTTAAAATAAGTTCAAATCCTGCTGTTTGTGATACACAAAAATTATAAATGTAAGTTTGACCAATATCATTATAACCATATTCTCCTGGTTGTACTGAACCTATAACACCACCACTATTCATAATCCAAGATGTTTCACTTGGCCAATTATCTAATGTTATTTCCATTGTAATTGGATATTCTGTAAGACTATCACAACCTGCATTTCCAGCACAGCTTCCATCATCTGCTGTAGCCCAAGGGTTATAAGATATTTGACTTGAATCTGTACAACCTTCTATACATGGAGTTGGTGTATATGTAATAGTATCTGATAGAGTTCCATCACTAAATTCTACTTGGAGATAATGTTCAACACTCCAATTAGGTGGCATTTGTCCGTTTCCTGCTAACATTCCATAATTAGTAGCATATGGTGGTACACCTTGATAAAATGGACCCCATCCTTCTTCATTCCAATATTTTACATTTACTGGTTCACACCATCCATTATCCCATTCCCAAACTACTAATGCTTGCTCACCACCTAAACATTGTTGGTATGCATTTGTATTTGTAATAGCACATACAGGTGGAGGACAAGGTAATAAATTTACTGTTGTATCATATTGAGTAAAATTACCAAGGGAATCTACATCTAAATCTAAAATTACACCTTGACATTCATTTGATAATTTAATCCATGCTGGTGTGTTTGCGTTATTATTTTGTGGTCCACCTTGCCATCCATCACCCCAAGAGTCTAATAATGATATATCTAACTCACCTGAGTCAGCTTGGATTACTGTGGAATAAAATTCAAATGGATTGCTTGGTTGGTAATTTACTAATGTGTCACCTTGTTGTGTGATTAGTGCGAATGATTCATCGTCGGCATAATAATCGAATTGTACTTCCAACTTGAACCAACTGTCATTTTGCGAAAAACCTAAAAAAGGGAGTACGCATAACAGTAGTACTAAGATTTTTTTCATACTATTTTAATTTTGTTCTTCTGATTTTTTACCACCAAATATTTTCTCTAAACCAGCTATACCAAAACAGCCAAGAGTTATTAGGGTAAAAGAATCGTAAATAAATTCATTGATAACTAAATCTCTACCAAGATAACCTGTTACAAGGTCTACTACTGCAAAGATAACCATAACTGCAAAAGACATAAACCCGATTACACTTTTTTCATTAATGTCGTTGTTATCTTTAAATATATTTTTAAATGCCATAAATTTTCTTTTTAATAAATTCATACACAAAACTTTGTAATACAATTAATGGTAACGATTTGGATATAAATATAGGAGGAGTATACAAAGTACACTCCTCTTACTAAATTTCTAGGGAAATATGCTATTTATTATTTCTTTCTAGGCTTTCTTCCCTTTCTTTTTCTTCCCTTAGCTGCGTCAACAACATCTTTTGACTGACTAGCTAATTCCTTAGCAGCTACAGCTACGTCTTTTAATTCTTCTTTGACTCGCTTTGCTCTACGCTTTACTTCTTTAACACCTTCTTTAACATCTTCAACAGCATCTTCTACTTCATCAGGGATGTAATCTCCATCTCTGTCATTAATTTTACCTTTTTTGTAAAATTCAAAATAGTAAATAACTGCCCCAACTAATAAAAGTGCAATAATAACTAATGTTGTAATCATAATTTGTAATTTAATATATTAATATGTTTATAAATATTATTATCCATCACAAGATACACACTCTGCCATTCTTGATCCTAAATCACCTTTAATAACTGAATCTGTTCTTAAGTAATAGAATGTTTTTATTCCTAATTTCCACCCTTCCATATGTACTTGATTTATCCATTTTGGTGAATCATTAGGATCAAAAGACAAGTTTAAAGATTGTGTTTGATCAATATATCTTTGTCTTATAGCAGCTTGTCTAACTAATTCTAATTGGTTAGTTTCAGGGAATGTTAAAAATAATTCTTTTTCATCTGGTGATAAAATTTCATCTGGTAGATTTTGAACTGAACCTCCATCTTGAAGCATTTGATCCCACCATTTTTGTTTATTTTCACCTTTTTCTTCTAATAATTTTTCTAATGATTTATTTTTTCTAATAAATGTACCTTTAGCACCATTAAAAGTGTAAATGTTAGCAGGTAAAGGTTCAATACCAGCTGATATACCCCCACAAATAACAGAATTTGATACTGTGGGTGCTACTGCTAATAAATGAGTATTTCTCATACCTGTACCTCTACACCACATTGGTTCACCATATTCTTGAGCTAAATCCATAGATGCTTTTTCAGCTTTACTACTAATATCTCTAAATATAGTATGTGTCCAAGCTGTAGATGCTATAGAATTAAATGGCAATCCTTTTTGTTGTAAAAACGTATGCCAACCCATTACACCTAAACCTAATGCTCTACCTTTTTTAGC
>CEON01120181.1_pt1 | contig 12185 bp, 14 predicted proteins | sample 530291 | NCBI WGS metagenome assembly CEON01 (sample SAMEA2619888, study PRJEB7988) | marine metagenome | biome: marine biome (ENVO:00000447); feature: surface water layer (ENVO:00002042); material: "saline water (ENVO:00002010), including plankton (ENVO:xxxxxxxx)" | depth 5 m
ATACCGCCTTCTTCAAAAGCAAAAGGCTGCATACGATAATCTAAAGCTGGTGATTGAGGGTTAGCAGTTCCAGTACCAGTAGGAATAACTCTATTAACTGAAGCCATGTTAACAACAGGAAGAGTATTTCCTTCAATTAAATTTTTAAGCGCGGGAGGCATATCTAGAGTTGGGCCGAGATCTGGCGATACTGTGCCTATCTGTTGAGCTGTGGGGGATGCGTTAACAATACCAGATGTTGATGCTGTAATAGCATTAGGATTACTAAGACTAGAAGGACCAGCGACTTTAGTAGGTGATGCCATACTAGATACTGGGCTTAGCCCCAGGTTTACAGATTTATTTCTGGTCTTTCGCCCTATCCTTCTTGTTGCACCTTTTTTTCCGTATGACATGTTAAGCTCCTTTTAACTGCGCTATCAAAGAATTAAGCGCGTTTCTTGTTTCAAGTACATCATTTGCTAATAACTGTACATCGTTGATTAGTTTACCAACATCATCAAGATCTGCTACGTTGACACTGTTGATAGTATGTCCTTGACCTTTAGCAGATACCTGACTCATAATTTGTACAGGAAGCGTAGTTATTTTTATTTGGTCTACAGGTATTGCTTTACTAGCATTATCTTCTTCACCTCTAGTGCCTGTAAGTAATTCTACATTCTCTTTTAAAGAACTAATAAGCACAATAGTAGCAGCTCCAGAAAGTTGCCCTTGTGGTACAGCAGGTATTGCAGCGTATCGTGTTGCCATTATGATGCCCTCAATCCAAATGGTGTTTCACCCAAGTGTATACTTCTTACTCTTGCAGATCCTACCACTCCTACTTCGAATGTATCACTTCTGTAACCAGTAGGCAATCTAAATATCTTGTCAGATGTTATTGTATTTTCATAAACTAACACTTTGTTTACCCACAATCTAAATGTAATAGGTAATGCAGCTAATATACTTTGCTGATACGTTGTCAAATTATCTTCATTTATAGGAGCTGAATTTAATGTGCCAAGCTCGGCTACACTACTGTTATTGGCGTTTAAAGTTGGGCCATTAAGTATACCTAGTTGTGCATTATTAGTCCACACAGTATCATTTGTTATAGGTACTTGGGCATTAAAAGCAAGTAGTGCATTAGTTTCTGAATCTGGTACTGCAAAATCAGCAATAACTCTAGCTGCTCCTAAGTTAATATATTCTTTTGTTACAATTGTTTTTGATTTCCATTCTAATGGTGCAAGTGGTTCTCCTTCATTATCCCACTCAAATATATCACCTTGTTCTCCAGACACATAAAAGAATTTATTAGTAATAGGATCTGTATATGCAGCTGAAAATTTATAATTAATAGATGTAAAAAATCCACCTATACGCTCATCCTGCTCAAATATAAATGATCCAGCTGTATGAGAACCAAAGTACTTACCGTTATAATACGCTCCTGTTATAGTTTTAGGGTCAAGCGCTTCATTCCATGTATCCCAATCATGTACAAATCTTGTTATTAAACTCAAACCTGTAGCTGGACTGTATACTGCCATACCAGCATGTGTTGAATACATGATACCAAACCCCATATTTACTATGGAATCTTTAGATAAACATGGATATGGTGTATCAATTCTAGAAATATCCATATTCTGGGGAGTACTACCTGTAATTTGATATGCATACTCTTCTGTAAAAACCACAATAAAACCAGTAGCAACACCCAAGCCTACTATATTATATTCAGTGGTAAGTCTAAATTTTGCAGGCCATGCATATGGCTGATATGGATTAGAAAAACAAACTTGGTTTCCAAAAAACCCTACAAATATACCGTTAGCAGCAAGAGATAAACCCTGCATATTTTCAGGAGGTGGGTCGTTATCAGCGCTGCCTAGTATTTCTGACAAGTTACTAAATAAATAATCATCTATAAAATGAAATGGGTTGGCAAGTACAGGATCGCCAAAATATCTAGCTGTTTCATCTAGAGTCTCAGCTACATCATGGTACTTTTTTCCAGAAACTTCTGAAGTAGTAGCTTTAGCAGCACCGTTATTTGAATAAGTTATAGTGGTGTTACTAACTACAGAAAGAACAATTCCATCTGTTATATCAAAACTATTGTCACTACACCCAGAAATTTTAAATCTGTCACCTTCTATTAAATTATGATAACCATCAAACTCAACTGTTGCTACATTGTTTGCTCTTGCTACGGTAACTGTACTTATAGGATACCAAGCATCAACAAGTTTGTAGTAAGCTGTCCCTGATGCTGTAGGTATTGTACGGTACAGTCTAATACCTCTAATAAAGTTTTGAGCAGGAACAGCAGGTGGACTATTAGGCAAATTAGTAAGAGTTACAACTTGACCTTCTTTTATAAAATCTGCCTCAGATGGTTCTGAAGGAATTGATTCTTCTTGCCATGGAGTAATCCAACTATATACATAGTTTCTAGATTGTGTAGTACCTGCTAAATCTACTCTACCATTTGTATCGTTTGTTGTTCCAGTATTATCACCTGTGTTAAAATACTGTAGAGTAGTATCGTTTATGACAGTGGCTGTAACGTTTGTAGCATTAAACTCTTCTGGGGTAGTTCCTGTAAAGTTACGTACAGTTATAATATTTCCAGTCTTTATATTATGAGCTGCAGTAGTTATAATCGTAGCTTGGTTAGCTGAGTCTCTAGCGAAAGATGCAGTAGTAAGAGTGTTAAACGGTGTAACGTTTGTAGCAGGTTTTGTTGTAGGCAGGGGCAGCCCTAATTGATAAAAAGAAGTAGCCCCAGGGTATGGGCTGGCTCCTGAAGTAGCTAAATCATAAGTTGAAACTTTAGGAGGTCCGTCACCTGTATAATAAAATCTTTGCTCATCTTCTTCAAATGCATCACCTTGTGACGCTTTAACTATGTCAACACTGGTATCCCAAGAAAGCCATTTAACAGTACCTGTAGGACTAGTTAGTGGGTATATAGTCTTTATAGGCCCTGTACGATTTACATTTTGACTAAGCGCTGGTTTTCTATAAGGTATTAAATCCCCAGAATATAGCTTTGTATTAAAAGATGTTTGAGCAGCACCATCTGGCAACAACTCTGTGGTAATACGTGGGGCTTCACCTAGAAATTTTAATAGCTTAACGCCTGCCATTACATCACCTCAAAATGGGGAGCGTCTATAAACGGACGTCTACCTTGCCTTCTACGTAAATCTACATACGCAAGCATAAGTTCTTCCATACTTCCCTGCCACTCTCTTATATCATCGACATGCCACCCCGCGCCCCAACGTATTGGGAGATCATGTTCCATGGCTGCTGTTTTCATAGCTTCGGCAACATCATCGTAAACATTCAACTCCCAACTTATTCTGGGACCTATGTAACAGACAAGATCGACAGCGTTACCATCAATGTGTTTGCTAGCAAGAGTTTGCGATGCGCCAGAATTTACTAACTCTTGTTGAGCTTCTATAGTTCTTAGCCCACACGTAACTCCAAAGTCGATTTTCGTGTACTCGATGGCTGACTTAACAACTTTAACTAATTTTTCGTTTACACCTTCTAGTCTTTCAAGGCTACGCTCTGATAATTTAAAAGTCATTTGGTTAGTCCTTTCTGCTTTTCATATGTCCTAAGTGAGCCAATCCCAAGCATGCCACCAAGGACGGTTAGAAGTGTACCCATGTCAAATTCTGGTAGTTCTGGTATTTCTACACCAGCTATTGCACAGGCAAACACAATTAGATCTTTAATTATAAAATGGTATAGGAAGGCAAACGCACATGTCCAGCCAACTGCTGGGCGCCAACCGCCCTTAAACAGTGAGCCAGATGTTGCTTCAGCTTTGTTTACTTCAATTTGAGCGAGCGCTATCTGCTGGGCATGTTTCTCAGACATCGTGGCTATCTCATGCGCCAAAGCAGCTTTTTGATCTTTATCTTCTATAAACTTGTCTAGTAATCCTGTAACAGGTGTTATTAAACTTTGTATCATTTTCTATTCATCCAAGCTGTTGTTCCCATATATGCGCCTACAATACCAGCGCCTGATATATAAAATAAGTTACTAATGTCTGCTAAAGCTGCCACTCTTTCTAACGGTATAAAGAACATGGCTAAAGTAAATGCACCCATAGCAATTAATGTACCTCTTGCCATACGTAATTGTGCTAAGTTTTTTCGTAATGCTGTCTCAGTTTCTTTAATAGCTTTTACATGCGATAGTTCTTCATCACTTACAATACCATCGCCATCCTCATCATACTCAGCATATTTAGATTTTTCTTGGAGTTTCTTCTGCATTATTTATATTCCTGTCTGTCAAGCAAAACAAGCCCATAAGTAAAGGCAAGAAGAACAGCAGTACCAATCCCAACAGTAAGTATACCTATGCTCCACATTATAATCTTCTCTCTTCTTTCTTTTGCTTCGTATATTTCTTTTTGTCTACGTTTACGAATATCACCTTCCATAGCTAATAGTTCATCCCATGCTCTTGTTCCGTGGGTAAACATTATGAAAGTTTTTAGTTCGTCTCTCTGTGCCTCTAATTTTTTCTTAGCAGCGAATGCTTCAATTGCTTCTTGCTCTATAGATTGTCCACTAAATACTTTTTTAAATAACGTTGGATTCTTTGCCGACCTATGTGCATTATCTATATCACTTACAGCGCCCATCCATCTCGACAGATCCTGTGACATAGATTCTAAATCACGACCTGCTGCAAAAGCCCGCTTTATCCCACCAAATGCAGCAGTGGCCGTGGAAATAGCTGCACTGATAGTAACGGGGTCCATACTATCGTGCTTTAGATTTACTTTTCTTCAGGCATTTTTTTGCTTTTTTACAAGCTGCCTTTGATTTACATGGCTTACAATATTTCATTACACCTACCCTTTTTTCTTTATTTTATCTTTAATAAACTTTGGTAGTGACTCTTGAGCTTTTGTTAACTTTTTGCCATTACCATTACTCTTTTTATTACCATTCTTCTTTTTATTAGTCTTCATTTGATATGCCATTCTAACCTCCTAGCTTTAAAATTACAACTGATAAAACTGATCCTGATCCTACAATCAAGATCCCTGCACAAGCAACCAGAATACGTTCTAGTCGATTGATTCTAAATAAAATCATTTCATAACGCTCAGCACATACTGCTTCATGCGTTGCTAAATCTTTTTCTACTTCTACTAATTTTGCCATGCTTTAATCATCACTCCCTGTTTCATCCTTGGGCCAGTAAAACTGTGTAACTACCCATTTTGTGCCATCCCAAGTACATTCATGTGTTTCTTCGTTAAAGTCAGCAAGCTCTGGGACCTTAATAATTTTATACCCAGCGTCTTTTATATCTTCTTGAGTATATGTTGTTTTGTCTGTTTTTGTACTACCATCTGATAATCTTATTCTATCTGGCATTTCATCCCAATCAAGAGGATATTGACCTCCGTAAGAATAATTATTATCCCACCACCAAGATTTCCACATATCAACTCACCGTAAGTTGTTCAGAAAAAAGCCAATGTCCAAGACCACCTGTTGGACTTGATGTTTCAGTATAGCAATATCTATTGCCTTGATACGCACCGTTCGGACCTGTTTGTGAGGAACCAGTGCCTGATGGACCTGATACACCCCACCTACCTCGGCCAGTAGACGTGTCAACTGCTAAAGCTGCGTTTACATTAAATGCTGTAGTGCTACTTGACGTATTAGTATTAGCTGCATGTCGCCATCCGCTATACCCAGAAAATCCCCCTGTTCCTGATCCATCAACTGTACTTTCAAATCCCCATGTTTCTACATTAACATTATCTACATATAGTCTAATCTCATCTAGTGCATAATCGCCTCTGAAGCTTGAGCCAGGCACATGTCTCCAACCCATATGAAAATTTGTACCTGGGCTTAATGAAGCTGGATTAGTTGACCAACTTTTAAATAGCCAATTTGCGTTACCATTGTTTCCGCTTGTAGTTCCAAATGTGTGTATGATATTTCCGCTAGTGTCAGCAAGAAAATGAGTTATAGTTCCTATATTAGTACCATATCTATTTTCTCTAACGGTAACATAAATGTCTTTATTTGCTACTCCTGCCACATCCGTAACCGTTACCTCTGCTGATTCTCCCATGAGTTCAGTTCTGGCAGGATCTCTATAAACTCTAAATTTAAATTTATTACCTTCACTATCAGCAGGAAACTCTGGTTTAAAACAAAACGATAATGTTGTAGGAACGGTAGTTAAAACAAAAGAACCGTTTACTGTGTTATGTGTTGTAGAGCCTGATAAGTTTAAAAAATCTGCATCGGTTATCGTAGTTCCAAGGGTTGTTTCTATTGCATAGTATATAGTTTCGTTATTAAACCAACCCGTATTACCAGAGATTTGTGGTTGAAAATTTACTGATGTACTTTCACTAATAGTAGTAGGAGATGTTGGAGTGACTTGAGTAATTTTTTTAGCTTCGGGCCATTTACCATCTAACCGTCTTATTTGTACATCATGCAAATCATGTCCACCAGGAGCAAGTCCGTGGGGAAACGTATTTATAGTGTTAGGTTTTGTGTTAACTCTATCTTTTAGTATATAGTTACTATTTCTACGCATTAGGAAGTCTCATCATTTTGTGCTTGAACACTTTGAGATGTGTTTGTGTTTGGGTAAGACCTAGGCTCTCCATCTTCTGTAAAACCCCATATAATCCTTACACCGCCTATTCCACCTGCAGTACCAAAAGCGTTGGTATCATCTTCAGTTCCACCTCCACCCCCTCCGCATAAACCTGCTCTAGTTGATGTTGGATTATCTGTAGAATAGCTGTCAACAGACCCATTAACAGTAGTAGAGTTTCCAACAAATCCGCTAACCCCTTGACCGTCTAATCCTACTCCCCCTCCGCCAGCATTAGCACCAGGGGGCGCATTGTTAATACCATCTCCACCAGCGCCACCGCCTCCGCTTCCATTTGTTCGTGATCCCCCTCCTTGCCCGTTTCCTCCGTTTCCAGAGTATCCACCAGCGCCTCCTCCGCCTGAACCTGCGCTATTGTTTCTGGCTGTTCCACCGCTACCACCATTTCCTCCGCCATCACGTTCAGTGCCAGTAGACCCACCACCGCTACCAGCGCCACCACTAGTAACATTACTTGCTCCTCCACCACCATTAAGTCCATTTAGGAGTATTGTAGAACCTCTTTTTATTTGTGAGACACTTCCACTTCCCCCGTTAATGTATTGTGTTCCTCCATAACCACCTTGGCCTACAATAACTGTTAAACTTTCACCAGGGGTTACAGCAAAAGTGCCGTAGGCAAGACCTCCGCCTCCTCCGCCACCAGCACCAGGACCCGATACACCATTGTTTCCTCCTCCGCCTCCGCCTCCACCTACAACTACTGCGGAAACTTGAGTAACTCCTGCTGGCACAGTAAACGTGTAAGAACCCGATGAACCGTTTTTACCACCTCTTCGCCAACCAGCAGCTGGAATTAGATTGTTACGGTTTATTGAGCTTATATTATTTATACCTACAGTTTGTTTTTTACCTATAAAACTAGCGTTGTCGAAATAATTGAAAGTCATTGTTACGCATCGTCTAGTTCTTCATAGGAAATCATTAAACTTAAATCATTAGAAGAACTTGCAACAGCTTTAATTTGTCTATCTTCTTCCAAGTAAAATGATGTATCTTTTGATGTAATGACGAGAGATGAATCTGCTGGAACAGTAATAGAAGCTGCTAGATGGAATATCGCAGTAACGCCACCTGAAACTGTAGTAATAAAAACTGTAATATCTGAAGCGTTTGTACCATCGATATTGGCTGCAAGAATTGTATTAATTTTTAATACTTTATTAGAACTAGCTGCATTTTGGAGTACAGCTGTTGAATTAGTTGTTACAGGGGAAAGATAAGCGGTTTTACCTAATATTGACGTTACATTTACTATGTTTGGCGCTGCCATGTTTTACCTCCTTTATCCAAAAACCATTGCCATTGCTATGGCTTTACCAGTAGAGATTCCCGATGGTGCGTTTGCTTCATTTAAATAAGCTGCAACCACACGTAACTCTACTCTATCACCAGTGCTGAATGTGCTTGCTGTACTTCCATCCTGCGCTCTAACTACAGTTAAGGCATCTCCTGATCTACTTGTGCATTTTACAATTTCGCTAGTATTATCAGATTTAATTATAGTTGCATAAAAATATTCTCCTGCACTGGGCGAAGGAAACAGCGCCCCGCCACCTGTAGCTAAATTTACAGTAGTGACTACTGTATTTGATATATTTGAAGCTAAAGTACTTTTTGCGTTATTTGTAGCTATAGCTGGCATTATGAACTAACTTCCAATGGTGAATCGTAACTTGTTTTAACAGTTCCTGTACCGTCTAATTCAGTTACAGTCATAGACGCTATACCACGGTGAGGAAGATAGGCTTTAGTATTACCATCTTTTGCAAAATGTATACAATACCTAACAAACTCGGCTGTATTAGGTTTATCAAATACAGCAAAACCTCCTGTATGAACGTGAGCATTAGTATGCCACCTTGTACACGCATGTCCAATACTGGCAGAAGACCCGTCTCCTCCGTTTAATATGTGGGCAACATTTAGAGTAGAGACAGCAGTAGAAGTAGATGAAGCAGTTCCGCCTGTTGACCTGCCTATAGTTGCGTAACCATAACCACCGTTAGAATAAAACGCACCTGAGACTTCTATTAAAAACACACTATCTACAGCGCAAGGTTTTAAAACTACTGCTAGTATATTATGCGTTCCTGTATTGATTGGAGTTAGTTTAAACTCATTTGCTGTAAATCCATCATCAGTCCAGTTAGAGCCAGAACTAGGAAATGCCCCGCTGGCACTAGAAGCTTGCCCACTGGTACTAGCTGACGCACAGATTACATATTTATTTAGTATTGGAGAGTTTAGCGGTAGCCATGAACTTGCTGTTGAATAAAACTCAGGACGAGCGCCACCATAATAATCTGTATTATATCTAATCATACCAACGTTAGGAGTACCTGGTCTCTGCGCTGTAGTACCTTTAGGTAAAGAAAAGAAACTTTCGTTTTGATTATTTTGCCCCATAAAGTTAGCAACTTCTAAGTTCTGCCAAGATACACTAAAACCATTAGAAGTAAGAAACTTACCATTATTACCAGCTTGAGACGGTACAATATCATCAATATCACTTAACGTTGATAGCGTACCAGCTGTTACACGTAGTTCAATACGATCATTTTGAGCAATAGTTTGGGCAGTTGTCCCTTCTTGAGCACGTTGAACAGTTAAAGTATCGCCACTTCTGGCAGTAACTTTTATAATTTCAAGGTTATTTGATGTGTTTAAAACTGTAGCAAAAAAATATTTATCACCTGCAGCATCAGGAAACCTTGCTCCATGACCTGATGTAAGAACTAAAGTTGTATCAGAATTACTGTACGCTGTAGAGAATGTACCAAAAGCGTTATTTTTATGCTGAATGTCATGATAGTTGGTCATAATATCTCCTAATTACTAGGTCCTATTTTATAAGATGTTGGGTTATTCCAATCATACTGCATTTCATGTCCTGCATAATGCTGTGTTGTATCTAGTCCACCTGGAATGTCAAAACCTAAATTACCATAGGGGTGAGTTAATTCTTCAACAATCATGTTTGATATAGCACCATTTGTAGTAGCGCCAAATTGAACTGTGCCTGCATTATTTTCCTCTACTGTACGTATGGAGTACCTAATAAATCCTGTTACACCAGGTCTATGCATCATAACAGAAGAAGTAAAAGGATAAATTCTGGTTGTTCCACCACGTGAGAACCCGCAACCCTGATCCCTCATAGCATTAGTATTTATAGCTACACCATCTGTATTTCCTTCATAGAGCGTAGTCTGGTTTGAATAAGGCTGTTGGTTTGTAGCTGTAGTATTGTTATTAGGCCACGTATCAGGAACTAAAGTAGAAGCACCTTGAGTCACATTTGTTCTACCATAATAATTCTCGGAATAAGTTCCTCCAGTGCTTTGCTGGACTTCTCCGTATTGCGCCACTGCGAAACCATTACTGTCTATTACAAGACTATCTGTATTGTAACAGGGGTAAAGACCTTTTTGGTTATGCATCATATTACCAACCTGAAAACACCCATTGGCTGTACTAGTATCATTTGAGTTTTTAAATGTACTAGAATTACTTGGCTGAGGGTCTGTTATATGCTCACACACTAAATACATACCACCATAAGTAGAAGAAGCATCATGATGAAGTTCACCAGTTATTTTTATAAGAAATACAGATTGATCCGACAGAGGTTTTACTTTTACAGTAAGGACATCATCCCTAGTTGCATGATTTGTATCCATGTGTATTTGATTATTTGAATGTGAATGTGCTGTAGTATGACTTGCTATATAAACATTTGATATAGGACCGTTAATCGTCTGATATGAACCATATGGAGTATTTGGTATATGAAATTCAGAAAACCCTTCACCGTTATCTCTTACACCCCAAGCTGTATTAGTCCCAGCGTCAGCATCGAAATTTGCATTACAAGCTTTAACTTTAACAGTATGGCCAGGCCCAGTATTTTTTACACCTCCAGCATCTCGTTTATAGTGTGGTCCCATAACCCAACCTGAAGAAAACTCAGGGCCGAAATCGGAAAGATGACTATGTGCAAATTGTAAACGATTACCAACAGTAGCAGTTAATTTCCCGTGAACTTTTAATTGTAAGGTAAACGTAGAAGATCCGCCTCCAGTACCATCATCAATTATATCAAAAGATCTTGTCCTTTTAACAAATCCTTGATTAGTGTAGGGAGCAGGATTAGTACTAAGACTAAACCCGTCTACTCCGTGATCGTATTCTAAAGAGTTGTTTACACTAAATACAGCACCATCAGGATTACTTTGATGAGATTCACCAGAATCATATACTGCATTTGGAACAGGTAAAATTCTTTGTCCGTGAAAACTTCCTTCACGCCTAGTATTATTACTACCAGTATCAGTAGAAAGTGATGGTATACTAGTGTTATCAAGGTTCAATCCTCCAGTGTTTTTACCTAATAACTCCCATCTACCAGATCCAGTAGGTGTAGCACTAAATTTGTGTGGCATTCCAAACGTATGTTGATTTGCGTTAGTTAAAAACCCCCCTGATCCAGTCCACGTATTACTAGTAGAAAAATCTTGATATTGACTGTTGCGGATATTTTTTATTTGGATAGTGGTAAAAGCACCAGTAACACTATTACCACCAGTACCAATAGTTTCTGAAGGATTGTAACTAATGCTTACAAGTTCAGCTGTAAAATTAACTCCTGTGCTTTCAAAACCTCTAGCCATAGCAAATTGAGTGCTAGCATATAGAAAAAGATTCATTCTAGGGTTAGCAAAATACGCTATACTACCTTGCTGAATTTCACCTTTATGTTTTTCTGCAGCAGAAAACGAAGTTTTAGATTGATAGGTAAAATCAGTAGGGCGATTAGGCGGAGGTTGCAGAGTTTTCTTTCTTTTATTAGCAACAGGATCTGTGTCTCCATCATAATCAAATAAAATATTTCTTATTGAAGTAGTCTCCAGAGCAGTATTATAAAACATTCCTTCTCCTGGATTACGCGATAGTGAACTATTAGGGTTATAACCTGCATGGAGAAAAGCGCCATAACGGAACGGATGCGTCCGAAGAGGCATTTGCATATAACTTGTAGCAGTGTTTTCTTGACCTGATATATCAGCAGGGGTTAAATATGTATGTTTAACAACTCCGTCTACGCTTTTAATAACCCATCTGGCATTATGAAAATCTAGCCAATAATAAGGATCTTGTTTATCAGTTGTATTCCATCTATCGGAAAAATAACTACTTCCATAATTTCTTGATCCAGAAATTGTGTTTGGATAATACGGAAGCCCCAACAAAGTTTGACCCTTGTTATACACTTGAATATTAGATCCAGGAAGACCTCCCCACCGATGGCTTAAAAACGCACCTGGATCTCTGGGAAAAACTATCGCACGAGTAGATGCAGTAGGTCCTGGATCTAAACGGTGTGCAACTTCTTCACCGTTAAGAAACACTCTCTCATTAATTTCGTATTGACTTCCTGGACCATGCAAAAAATAAGACATATAAAGATCAGGAATCCTCTTAGACCTAGCAGC
>CEON01078646.1_pt1 | contig 12184 bp, 10 predicted proteins | sample 530291 | NCBI WGS metagenome assembly CEON01 (sample SAMEA2619888, study PRJEB7988) | marine metagenome | biome: marine biome (ENVO:00000447); feature: surface water layer (ENVO:00002042); material: "saline water (ENVO:00002010), including plankton (ENVO:xxxxxxxx)" | depth 5 m
AACGGCTTCTTTTGTGCGAGAGAGATGAGTATATCATCGTTTAAAATGTCGTCTTTCACACTCTTACCGTCAAGCGTTTCAAGATAATTGAGTGCAGTCTTGAAAAAAAGTTCAATGTCACTCAAATCCGTCGTCGTAGGTGTGATGACCCCTAACTTTATGAGAATCTCCACGATTCCCTTTGTGTTCCGGTCTATTATACACACAAAAAGGTCTTTGAACCCTTCTGTAAGCTCTTTCGATAGGGGTATCACCAAACCAAAATCGTAAAATACAAGTTTACCATCTTCAGTAAACCCGAGGTTTCCCGGATGAGGATCTGCGTGAAAAAACCCCTTTTCCATGGTTTGAACAAGATATGAATTTATAAGAGCTTCGCAAATCTTCTTCTTATTCACTCTCGGGTCTGGTATCTCCGTCAGTTTCGTAGAGTACACATATTCCATCACGATCATATCCTCTGTACACAAATGCTTATATACACCCGGTACCTTGATCCAATCTATTTCTCTCATGGCACGCTTAAACATGATGGCATCTCTTGTCTCACGCTCGTAATCCGTTTCGGCGAGTAAATATTCCACAGATTCTTTGAGTACATAGTTCGTACTCGTACCGGTATCTACTCCAATCTTTTCGAGAAAATCAACAATCTTCATTATAGTGTCCGTATCTTCCTTCATCATATCGTAAATCCCCGGTCTTTTTACTTTTACAACAACATCCGTTCCGTCATGAAGCGTAGCCTTGTGCACTTGACCAATGCTCGCGGATTTATATGGTACAATGTCAAATGCATCAAACTGAGACGTATCTATACAAGACATTACATCGTCTATCGGTGGTACATCATCTTGTAAGGTTTCGAGCTGCTGAATGAATTCGGGTGGATACAAATCGGCGCGTGCGGATGCGATTTGACCCAACTTGATAAACGTGGGACCGAGATCGACGAGTCTATCTCGCGTCCAACGACCTAATTCAGCTTGATCTTTTGTTATATTTTTTCGAATAAGAAACTCAGATGCAAACCTCCACGTTTTGTATTTACGCGTAGTATGTTTCACCTTTTGTGGCAGGATGTTCAGCGAACAAAGAGCCATCTTATTACATGCAGATAAATTTATCTCTCTAACTTAGGTCGTTATTGTTAATTTTTTTCTCAAGATATTTTACATGGACTCTGATAAAAAGGAAGAATGTTACAATGTTAAACCAGTTGTAAATTGGAAGTGCATATGGTTTACATTAGCCTTGGCGGGTGGGTATTGGTTCCTACCTAAGAAGAATAAATGGATTCTGTTAGCCCTTTTGTATTTCCCCTACATTGTGTTAGCGTTTTATGATCATCATTACGATTGCAAGCGGAACATGGGACCCACATACCTCGCCATGTTCTACCATTGGGCGAAACCACAAGACTCGAAACAAATTAAGGATTACAAAAATTGGTGCCCAGATATAAAGTCCAAAGTCCTGACTCTGGATTTAATTATTTTATTTATAGCCATCGGAGTGTTTCCATATTTCCTCCGTTGGAATCCAAAATAATTTATTTCGATGTAAGTAAAATAAAGAAAATTTCACATTATTGTGTATGCCTAGACAAACTATAGCTCTTACAAGGATAAAATGTAAATGTTCCGTACATACACCTATGTTTGACTTCAACGATAAGAAGTATATGCGGGTTACCGTACCCGACGAAGTTGCGTATAAAGTGCGTTCGGCACAATCGCGTATAACCCTTCACGGACCAAACGTCGATAACCCACTCGAAGGGAATGTTCTCACGGTGAAAATTCCTTTCAGGTATCGCCGCGTGATGTGTTCCTATGAAGGTGCCCCCGTACAATCTCTTAAAAAGTCTGACGAGGTAGAGATCAAAACGGATTTCATGGGAGGTTGGAACGTTGGTAACCATAGTGGATTCACGTGGAAGTTGAGCAGTATAAAGCTTCTAGACACACTTATCGTATGAAACTTACACGATCTGGGTGTGTAGTTCCGGATACACCGGAAATAAAAAAAGAACTCACGGTTCGCCCAATCGTTAATGCAGATTTTGGTGTAGCACCTCCATCGTTTAAGGTGTTCAGAAAGGCAAAATCTGGATTATGCGTACCGAGATATTATGCCGAAGAAAAGTTTGGGAAAGTGACCGAAGATATCCGACCCAAACCTGAAAAAATTAAAATATCCTTCAAAGGAAAATTAAGAGATGAAACGCACCAAAATGAAGCGCTTTCTAAAGCTATTGAAGCTGGTCATGGAATCTTATCATTACCGTGCGGCTTCGGTAAAACGACAGTATCCCTGGCCATAGCATGTAAGCTCGGATATCGAACGATGATTGTCGTACACAAAGAATTTTTGGCGAACCAATGGAAAGAACGTATTCAACAGTTTTGTCCGGGTGCGAGTATAGGCATCGTTCAACAAAACAAAAAAGAAGTCGATTGTGATTTCGTAATTGCCATGCTTCAATCACTCTCTTTGAAAGAGTATTCATTCGAAGATTTTGATAGTATAGGCACACTCATCGTCGATGAAGCGCATCATATATGTGCAAAGGTATTTAGTCAGAGTCTTTTCAAGCTGTGTCCCAAACACGCGTTCGGATTGTCTGCTACACCTAATAGAAAGGATGGACTCACGAAAGTTCTACATTGGTTCATGGGTCCTACGTTTTTTTCGGTAGAGCGCAAAAACCAGGATCAGGTCGATATGTTTCCACTCGTATACACATGCCCACGTTTCGAGGATCCCCCTCCGTGTACGCGCTTCGGTAAATTGTCGCTTCCTACCATGATCACAGAACTTACAGAGATGTCGGATAGGAATAGACTCATTTTACAAACAATCAAAGATCTCGCGAAAACGACGCGACAAATCCTCGTTCTCAGTGACCGCCGGTTTCATTGTGAATATTTACACAATAAGTTCAAAACATCATCCGGTCTCTATATGGGAGGTATGAAAGAAGAGGAACTCGCGGAATCGAGTAAAAAACAGATCATCTTCGCCACATTCAGTCAGGCGCACGAGGGACTCGATATTCCCACACTCGATACGGTGATTCTTGCGACACCCAAATCCGACATTGTACAGAGTATAGGTCGTATCATGCGCGAAACGAAGGGTAAAAAGAACAATCCCCAGATTTATGATGTGGTGGATCACTGGTCCGTATTCTTTGCCATGTATAACAAACGTCTACGCGTCTACAGACAGGGTGGGTTCAATATACCCGATCAGCCAAAAGAAGAAACGAATGAATTTCTCCCTGGAAAATGTCTCATACAACTATAAGAATGGGACGTTGTTCAGTCGGACGTGCTACACAAAAATATACATCTAGTGCGGGTGGGTCATTGACTCTCCAGGATGTTTTGGAAAATGGAAATGTGGCGACCATAGGAATTCAAACGCTGAACCCCATTATTTCCAATACGCTCACATTAACGGGGGTGTCTAAAGGTGACATTCTTTATGCGCCTCAAGATGGTGTTATTCAAACACTCACTATAGGACCTACGAATAACGTACTGACGGTAACAAGTCAAGCTTCGGGCACGCTGTCGTGGGAACCTCCACAGGGTGCTGGTGGTGCGGCGGATAATCTCGAGAATACGACGATTGCAGGTGCGTTTACGAATCAGACTATCTTATTTCAGAACCCTACGACGGGTTTTACCGTCTCTTCGAACGCGTTAGTGACCGGTAACGTGACTGCTGATCATTTCATAGGTGATGGGTCGAATCTCACAGGTATATCAGCGATTTCGAACGTCGTGCAGCTTCAAAATGATATGACTTCGAACGCTAGTCGGATTTCAAACCTAGAAGCTGCTAACACGGTTCAAGATACTTTAATTAACGATCTCGCAACCGATCTTTCGAGCAACGTGGTTCGAATAGCATCATTAGAATTAAATGCTCTCATGACAAGTTCAAGTACACTAGGAACCATACAACCGGGTGATCTTCTTTATGGTGCAGGCACGGATTCGCTTTCAAGACTCAATATAGGTTCATCCGGAACAATATTAACGGTAGATAATACTGGTATTCCATCCTGGCAGACACCCGCGGGGAGTACTTTGTGGAATGATGATGCGGGTAAGATATATTACACGAGTGGTCCAGTGGGAATAGCAAATACAGAACCGCTGACAACGCAGACTCTACAAATTGGATCTAACGTGGCTATCGAAGATACCGCAGACGATAAATTGACTATAACGGGTAATGTATACGTATCTCGAGCGTTGCGAGCTATCGATTTACTCGAGTCGTACGAAGTTAGGGCTAACTTCTTCACGGTGAAGAATATCGATATACGAGCGGAAAGACCTCGTAGAGGTGTAACGTTATAATACCACTATAAGTAAAATTTTACGTTTTATTATCTTATATCATATTAGTTAATCTGGTATGACCGCACAACCCATGACTACCAGTGGTGATCAACTTCCATCACCGTATTACAACCAAAGTTCAGGGGGAACGCCTATATATGGCGTGGATTCGTGGAACCCAGATGAATACACCTGGGGTGATCAACATTATGGAGGTATATACGGACGTGACAATTATTCACAATTTGGTAGAGCCATTGATGTAGATTTTGAGGGACATCGCTTAGTGGGTGGTGGACCTGGATATGACAACTATCGAGGATATATACAAGTATATGATTGGAATGACCAGACGAACAATTGGGATTCTATAAATATAGTAAATGGTCCGGAACCCGGAGGAGGTTTCGGTGAAGCGGTTTCTATGGATTATGATGGTAGACGTATTATTGTAGGCGCGCCTTGGGTTTCGGGTGGTGGCCGTGTCTACGTATTAGATTATGGTAATAATGGACAATTTTCCGTTACACAAACCATTTCACCTGGTCATGCCTCTTTTGGTTTTAGTGTTTCAATCGCGGGTGATAGAGCCGATCGCTTTGTAGCCGGTGCACCTGATATTAATACTATTTACGTGTATCAACAGGGTTCAAATGGTCAATTTGGATTAGATTACTCTAATGTTGGTACAGATATAGTCAATGACGTTCCAGTGAACAACGGAGGTACAACGCGACTAACCCTCTACCCAGAATTTAATGGATATGGATATTCTGTATCCATGTCCGGATTTGGTGAACACATAGTAGTCGGTGCACCTGGAACTGAAATACTCGAGATATCGCCCTCTAGTGATCACGGAGGGTCTACGACTCCCGGTCCAGTGACTCATCGCTTAGGGTATCACATGCTTCCTTCAACCGGTCCACATTATACGGGAACGGTCGGATATAATGTAAGTGCACAAATGGGCGCCGGCCTCGGCGGTGCTCAACAGGCGGCAGATCATCCATATTCAGGCGTTAAAATCACGAGTTCAAGTTCAATAACTGCAGTTGGAGCTACTCGAACCATGCACCCCTCACCTCGATTTTCTTTTAGATACGCTGATAGCACCGGAAAATATCTTGATCGCATAAGTTTCGTCTTCCCATGTTTTCAAATAGGTAACATTCGCGTTTTAAGATGCCCATTTGGCGGATTTTGGTCTAATGGGGTAACCCAAGTTGGAAATATAATCAAAGGGGAAAATCCGGATACTTATAACTATTTATCGGGCTGGAATGTAATCTGGAGGTCATTTCCGGGTTTTGGTAAATGTGTAAAAATATCTGTAGACGGCGACCGTATAGTCGTGGGAGCACCTGGCTATAGAATGATTGGTTATAATTTAGAGTTATTACATGGTCAGACGAGATATTTTAAATACGATCCTATCACGGATAGTTATACAGAGCCCTTAGTGGCGGGATACGAGGTTGGTCGAGAAGATACAGGTGGACCGTGGGGATTGTTACAAAAAAATGGACAGATGTTCGGAAATAATGTGGGAATGAGTGAAGATGGATCTCGCATTTTTATAACCGGTCGCGAATCTGAGATTATGTGCATTCCATACGATTTTTCGGGTACTACATTTTATCCCTCGAGTCCACTCATTCGTTCGGGTGGTCACGGCTCAGGTCCAAGCGCCGCCACCTTCGGAAGTGGTATACCATGGCCGGAACAGATCACTGGTGGATTCATGAACGGGTATGGTTGCGCCGCTAAAAGTGGTCGTGTTTTCGCCGTTTCCTTTGTATCATATGGATCGAGTCCCTCTGCACGTGCATGGCTTCCGGATCCGAACGGTGTAGGACAGGCGCCGGGTTTTATTAAAATATATAGATTCACATTAACGAGTGTGTTCAGAGGGAACAGTCTATTCGAAGGGTATGTAAAATGTGATACACTGACTGTAGGTTCATCCGGTGGATCCGTTGATCATGCGCGCATTAAATTTGGTGGACGCCGGGGGGAACTCTCAACGGAAGCGGCTACCACAATTGAATCTAGATGGTTGGGTACACATGATGGACTTTTTAACCCCAATTCGTACGCGGCTTACAAACATGATAATGAACTCTTACTTTCCAAATATTACAGCGATATGACCGATCCCAATGATACAGTAAAAGAAAATGACTGGAATCTACGAGACTTTGCGGGTGATCGTATACGTATTAAAGCTCCTAAAATTGAAATTCAATTACAAAGCCCTCAGGCAGACCAGCAGAGTATGAAATATAAAGAATGTCCATGTTTGAGCATAACCGATATGTGCAATCCATTTGGTGGTGAACGAGGTCATAGTTACTATTTCCCGAACGATCCAGCTCACGACGCGGTCTACGGAGGTATACGAGACGAACCTAGACAACTCATGAGTCTACGTACGGGTACATCAAACTCGAGATTACAAGCAGGGTTTCGTTTGATCGCGGCCACTGGCGATCGTTACGGGTCGCCCGCGGCGAACCTGAACTCCATGATTCTACCGGACGGAGATATGTATACATTTTCCCCTGGTAATGACGGCTGGTTACGTTTATTATGTCCACTACAAACATCCCCCGGCACTTCGGCTGGTCAGCCGTCGACAACGAGCACACTTTATGAGAGAGAAACGCAACCAGGCAGCGGCGCAACCTATATAGATACTTATTACGCTCCACTGGCTGTGGGTGATCTCTATGTTGCTGGAGCATTACGAGGACCCGGCGCGTCCGCAAGTGGATATGGGGGTCCTACCGGTCCTCCTGGTCCTGCCGGTCCTGCTGGTCCTGCCGGTCCTGCCGGTCCTACGGGTGCTCCGGGTACATCAAGTGTATGGAGTCTGAATGGCTCAAATGCTTACTATACAAATGGAAACGTGGCCATTGGATTAAATGCCCCGAGTCATAAATTACACGTACAGGGTAACATTTATGCGACGGGAAATGTCACGGCATATTCTGATAAACGTAGTAAAACGGATTTACAAATCATAAAAGAATCCTTAGAAAAATTGAAACATATTAACGGGTACACGTACGAAAAAGATGGTAGTCGGTATACCGGTCTCGTTGCACAAGAAGTTTTACCCGTTTTACCCGAAGCTGTCATCGGTAACGAAGAAGATGGATACGGTTTAGCATACGGTAACATGGTAGGTATTCTCGTCGAGGCGATAAAAGAGTTATCCGAAAAGGTTGAAAAACTCGAAGAAAAACTATACTCATAATGTATATGGCCTTCAGTAATACGGGACCTCTCGATTTACAGACAATAGGTCAAGCTGCTGGTGATACTGCACCGCATAGTCTGAGTGAGTACTATAATATATCATTTACAGATGGTACTAGTACACCTTCGGCGGGTACGATAAGTATCAGTGACTTTTTAGGTAAAACGATAGGTTCATCAGGAACAGGAACATGGACAGAACAAGCAAGACTGGTCTCTCCAGACGCGTCCTCCACCGATTTCTTTGGACTCTCTGTATCCATATCTGGTAACTATGCCGTTGTAGGAGCTTATCGCGAAGACCCTGTCGTCACGGGCGGCACCCAAACAGATGGGGGTGCTGCGTATGTATACTATAGGTCTGGAACAACGTGGTATTTTCAAGCACGACTTACGCCTACCGATTTGGAACACTATGATAACTTTGGCTTCAGTGTAGCCATTGATGGGGATTATGTTATTGTGGGCTCTCGCTATGAAGATCCCGGAGGTACGCAATCCGCGGGGGCTGCGTATATATTCGTGAGATCCGGAACATCCTGGTCTCAACAGCAAAAACTAATCGCTTACGACAAGGGGCAGAATGACCAGTTTGGCTTCAGTGTAGCCATTGACGGGCTCACCGCTATTGTGGGGGCTCCTCGGCAGGATCACACTAGCACCGATACTGGGTCTGTGTATGTATTTGTGAGATCCGGAACATCCTGGTACGTGCAACAACAACTAACCGCGTCCGATCCAGGGCAAAATGACCAGTTTGGCTTTAGTGTAGCCATTGATGGGGATAATATTATTGTGGGGTCTCCCTATGAAGATCCCGGAAATGTGAACAGTGCCGGGTCTGCGTATATATTTGTGAGATCCGGAACATCCTGGTCTCAACAAGCAAAACTATCCGCTTCCGACAAAGAGAGCAACGCACTCTTCGGGCACCGCGTTGACATTGATGGGAATTATGTTGTTGTAGGCGCTTACGTCGAGAACCCCGGTGCGGGTTTTTTCTCGATGACGGATGCCGGGTCTGCATATATATTCGTGAGATCCGGAACATCCTGGTCTCAACAGCAAAAACTAACCGCTTCCGACAAAGCGTACTACGATCGTTTCGGGTCAGGTGTCGCCATCGAAGGTAGCCGCGTTGTCATAGGAGCTGTGTACGAAGACGATGGGGGCACCAACTCGGGGGCTACCTACGTATTTGATAGATCGGGTTCAACTTGGACACAAACGATAAAACTTATCAATTCCGATGCGAGTAGCGACGATCGCACCGGTCTAGGCGTTTCTCTATCTGGTAACTACTTTATAACTGGGTCGTATTACCATACAGTTACAGGCGCGTACCAACAACGGCAAGGTGCCGCTTATATATATATTATTTAAAGAATCCCTAATATGTATACATATGGACCATCTTATTCAGGTCATTCCGGTTTTGACCGAAAAGGAAGTGGATGAGTTAAACACGTACGTGGATAATAACAATCTTTCATTCACACAAAGTACGACGTTTAATGGTCTGGGAGCAAAAATAAATCCTGGGAGAACAAGCACAGAGTGTACTTTATCAAATACTGAAGATATTACAAATAAAATACATCTAAAAATAAACGCAGCACTCGACGAATATAAACGTCGACTCTTAAATATACATACGTCTTATAATTCACATCCTTTACCCGGGGCGAATGATACGACCTCGTGGCGCGAAGATTTACGTATCATTCAATATACAGAAGGTCAAAAATACGGATTTCATCATGATCAAGGTACTTTACAATCTCGACGAGAATATCATAGACAAATTTCCGTTATTTTGTATCTCACGGATGATTTCGAAGGAGGGGCTACGAGCTTTTTACACAAAAGTATTAAACCTCCTAAAGGTCATGCTATTATATTTCCTTCTAATTGGTGTTTCGTTCATCAGGGAGATCCAGTCATCAAAGGACGAAAACGCGTTGTAGTCACGTGGTATTATGTAGACAGCCGAGTTTAGACATTATAAATCTAACACACAAAGTGTATTCGTGTGGTACATTTATGATACTTACCTTTTCGCAGAATCCATCGCGGCTAACGCGACGACGCCGACGATAAAGAAGAATACGAGGAAATTACACTCGGTATCTTCATCAGTGTCCGGTTCTTCCGGTTCTGGCTTTATTGGAACTTTTTCTACTATGCGAGGTGCATCGACTACGATTTCCTTCTTTCTGGGAACCGGCACCTCGATCGGATCATCAAAATCGATCGGGCTGTAGCCTACCATTTATATAGGTTTACAAATTAATTTCGACCTTCTTCTTTCGCCCTCCTTTCCTGGACTTTGCTGGAGGGAGCTTAACCTCCTTCACATCGTCTTCCGCATCTTCGGCGGCTTTTTCAGAAACAATATCCGAGATGTCATCATCGTCATCTTCCACCTCGGGGATGTATTCCTTCTGGGCGACGGGTGTAATGGGAGTCGTGTTCATAGGAGGACCCGGGGGCATCATGATATTACCCATCAGGCTCGAAATGTCGAGACCCGGTCCACGCATTTCGTGGCGCTCGCCGGGGGGAGTGGCGGGCTTCTGAGCATTGTTAGACATGGTATTCTGCACCGCACTCATCATATTCTGCATGAGGTCGGGGTTCTGCTTCATGACATCATTCACGTTAGGCATGACCTGCTTGAACATAGAGTTCGTGAGATGGAACATCATCGCGGAACCACCAAGCATCATGATAAGCTTAATCTCTGGTGCGACGTGCATCTTCGTTCTGTACTTGACATACAGCTCCTCGAATACTTCATCATAATCGTCCTGATTCTCCATCACATTCTCTGACCAACCCTCGAGTTGAATATCGAAGGGATTGTATTTCTTGTTGAGGAATTCAATGCCAGTCACGCACGCGATGAGCATGCGACGCGAGAACTTGATAGACTTATCCACATCTATACTGTACGTAATACGCTTAACTTCAGTGCGTAGATCGTCCACATTCGAATAGGCGTTTAATGATTTATTGATGTTAAATCCACGCTTCTCGAGTCTTCCGAGTTTGTTTAAAAGATCGGACTTCTCTTCATCAATCGTCTTGTATCCGGGCGATGGCTGCTCTTCCTGCTGTTCGGGACCGTAATCGAACGTCGCAGGGGCGGCGTTATACACATTATCATTTTCGTACTCACCGTGATCAATGGGTTCGTCCACTTGCGGAGGTGGAGGAGCCGCCTGTTTAGAAGGGTTCGCGAAGGCGTCGACATCCTCTTGAAACATATCAACAGGCGGGGCATCTGAGCGATGCATTCTTTGAATATTAGGCGCGCTGGTATGAGTACGGGGTCTACCGAAATCGAGTTGAATCTCATCCATCATGGCTTGTTCCTTCTCATCAAGCTTCATGACCGAATCATTTCCCCTGTCGAGGACAATTTCACCGTCCATTACTCTCTATAATGAAACTAATCTATTCTCTTTAACGCACTTTATAAAAAAATATCAGCACATAGTAAAATGAAGCTCGACTCTACCAATCGCGCGACACTCAAAGCCATCGCGATCACCATCGGATTACTTTTCGTCATCGCCCTCCTTTTCGGTGAGCGCAAGTCTAGGTACCAGCCTAAGAACATTGATATCGAGGCCGTCTCTCAGGAGTCCCTGATGTCCCTCAAGAGCAGCGTCGACTGCCTCGACCAGAGTGTCTACTCCACGAGTACCGGCGGTGTCTGTGGCGACCAGCAGCTCGTTCGTGATCACGCCAACTACAAGATTGTTGGTTAATTTTTTTAAGTCATACTCATTTCTACCTACATCGTCACAACGTATTTAAGTAGAAAAATTCTAAGTGTATTATAAATGGCGCTTCTCATCGCTCCATCTCAGCCCGACATCCCCGATTACAACCACGAAATTCATACGGTAATTGTTGATAATATTGGAAGGACGTCGCAAACAGATTTCACAGCTTTTTTACCAACCCCACTCGAGAATGTTGTCCAAGTTCGTTTAGTTGCAGCCACGTTAACAACGACAGGCGCCGTTACACAAAAAGCAATCCATCTTGGAATCGAAGAGCTTCGTACACACTTTTCTCAACAAACACAAGCCGAAGTGAATTTCGGTGGTGACGGCGACCCGTCCACGGATACGAAAAATCATTTAAACGGCGTTTTCGGTACTGTAATTGGTCAACACGTCGCCCTCGGGCCTTCTTCCGCCACTCGAGTTTTGTTATTTAGGGACGATTATCCCATCGTTCAGTGTTATCATAACCCCATTCGTAAGCTCAATCGCCTAACGTTTGATATTGACCAACATGACGGCACTTCCGCGACCTTAGGAGATTCCGTTTTCACGTTCCGTGTAACGTGTCGCAAGAAGAACCTCGGATAGATTTCAGGGCGTTACATACTCGTAATTTAAAAATACTTTTACTATAGTAAGTATGTCTTCTGGAATCGTGCAGTTAGTGGCCATCGGTGCACAAGATGAGCATATCATCGGGGAGCCCGAAATCTCGTTTTTCACTTCCACATTCAAAAGGCATTCTAACTTTTCACAGTC
>CEON01035241.1_pt1 | contig 12165 bp, 20 predicted proteins | sample 530291 | NCBI WGS metagenome assembly CEON01 (sample SAMEA2619888, study PRJEB7988) | marine metagenome | biome: marine biome (ENVO:00000447); feature: surface water layer (ENVO:00002042); material: "saline water (ENVO:00002010), including plankton (ENVO:xxxxxxxx)" | depth 5 m
CTTTTTCATCTCTATAAGATACTTATCTACTACTTGTGGGTAATTTAATTCTTTGTTGTCTCTGGCATAATCTTTGTATTCAAGTTCACTAAATGCATCAAAATATAATGCTACGCCAGATGTTGTGGCGTTACTGCACTTACACTTGTAATTAACAATATAACTTCTATTTTCCTTGGTCATTATAGATGGTACGAATCCTGTTGATCCGCAGAAATAACACTCTTCATAATCCATTGACTGAGTGGACCTGTTTTCTTTAATGTATACTGCTTTTAAATCTGAGAGCGATGGAAAGTACTTTTCTGTGCCAATCCAAATGTCTATTACCTGATTGAGCTTGGCAGTATCCGTTGTCCTCGCCCACTCGTAATAAACCTTAATTTGCCGCTCATTGTAAGCCTTCCCATACGCATCCCAGAGTCTATTTAAGGCAGCATTTAGGTCTCTCATACCGAATCAGACCCTAATTCCTCAAATATGTTCTTTTTTTGATCAGGTGCATATTCAACCCAATCTCTTCTGCAAAAATTCTCTAATTTTGGTACAAATGTTCCATCTTTCTTCTTTTTAAGTCTTTCCTCTGCATATAGTTTAGCTGTCTCAAAGTCTCCTACTTGTTTCAAGTACTCTATCAAGGTATTTTGAATAAGGTAGGGAAACATACGACCAGTGCGATTCCATCGTTCAAGCTCTTTTTCATTATCAATAAGTAATTCATATAAGGAATCAAGCTGGTCTTTATTATAACTAATATGTTTAGGAGTAGTAAAAGAAGTAGAAGTAGAAGAAGAAAAGCTATTTTTCGCTATTGGCGTTTCTATAGGGTCGCTATCACTATTCCACCTTTTCTCTGCGCCCTTCTTTCCTGCTTTTGACGCAGCTTTCCTGTGTTCTATTTGCTTTTGTTTTTCCTTGTAAAGCCTCTTATTGTACAACTTACCATCAATTTCAACAAACTTATGACGTATACCTTCCCATAAGCTTTTCCATTTAGGCGTAGCACCTAATAAATTTCTTATATAAGAATCGTTATTGGGCAGTCCATCATTCAACCATTGGAAAGAAAGTAGTGTTATATAAGCACCTTTTTGGGCCATATTCATTTGCATGACATCCGGATCGCTTAAAAAATCCTTTGGATAAAACTGAAAACTGGGTGCTTCGTGTTTAGTCATATTACTTAAAATTTAATGGAAAATTATGCTCTTCGACATCCGTATAGATGTCAACAAGCTTATCAAGATTAATAAAATGTTCTGTTTTAGGAAAGTAATATATCCATTTATTTTGTGCTTGTATGAAAATAAAATGGGCCATACCCTTCTTGCCTGTATTTTTTAAGAATAAGACTACAGCAGAACAAGCAGATAATGGTATAATCATATCAACTGCGAATGTCTCATTCGTAAAGTTATTTGCCCGATCAGGACGCGAATACATAGAAGCAACGTCCTCGGCTTTAGCTTTTAGCAATTTAGCCGTTTGCGCGGTCATTTTTTCTCTGCTTTTTGCGTAATTTTCTGGCTATTTGCGCTTTTGTACGCCCATTAGCCTTTAATTGACTGTTTGTTTTTAATCGTTTACGTTTTGCTTCTTTAGCTGATTTTTTAGGCATTTCCACAACACTTTTTATATTTTAATCCAGATCCGCAAGGGCATTTTTCATTCCTTCCGGGTTTTTTCTCAGGCCTGTAGCCGTTATTTAAAAAATCTAAGAATTCTTGGTAACCATCTTTACCTATTTTTGTGTAAAATGAGCCAAAATTGTTAAAATCAGCAGAAAATATCCTACCTTTTTTATCTTTTTTTACCTTAAATGGCGGCCAAATTATTTTTGCATTTTTAGACATTTTGTAAACCAACCTCTAAGTAAGTCACTGTAATATTTGTTTTTGGAAAAGCTCCGTAAAACTTAGTTGTCTGCAATTCAGATATCTGATTATCATCCTGCCAAAGCAATCCGCTCAATGAATCCATAACAAATTTACATAGATTATCTATATCTGGCTTCTTAGTGTGAGCTATTACGCCGTTTACCATAGATCTCATTAATTTTTTTGGCGTTGATTTGGGTATTGGCATAATAAAATCTATTTCTAAACAAACGTAGCCGGGATGAGATAGGCACTGGCTTAGAAATTGCTCATCCTTAAACTGAATAATTTCATAATAAGAATCTTGAGCAAATTTATCTTTTTCTTTTTTTGATGGATCCCATGTGCGCCCACGACCGTGCCTATGTCTAAGCTGCGGTCTTGGTGGTCCATCAATACTAAAAGTAAGCTGATGTTCTAAGTCGTTTATATTTATAAATGGTACAGGCATAAATTTTCCGGCCACCCCCGCATGGCCGGTCCCTATGGTATGTGGTTAGGGTTAAGCTGGCACAACTATGCCCGAATACACAAGAGACGGACATAGCGTAGACGTTATTTCGTTGGCCAGCATTTTAAAATGGCAAATCTTCATCTTTTGGCTTTTCTTGAGCTGGGGCCTCTTCTTTATGGACCTGCACATCACTAAATTCAATGCTGCCGCTAAGATCTGCGCCGCCTTGCTCGTTTCTATTGTCCCAAACTGACAACCTAAAATCTCTTCCATCTGGAGTCTTACCGCTTCCAGTAAAGTCAGGTCTTTTTGGATTATCACCTTTATTATTCTCAAACAGTGAAAGTTTGCCGGGTTTATGTTCATATCCTGCCATAGTATCTCCTATTTGGACCAACTACCTCTTGACAAAATCACGCTCATAAGAGCATAATTAGCAAGGTCTAAAAAACTATCTTCCAAAGATTCGTTTTGTGGTTTTTGGTCATTTGTTAATAAGTTTAAAATTCTTTGTATTTTGTCATGCTGCCTTATAGATAATGCAAGTAATGATAATTCTTTATCATTATTAATTAAAACATTATAAGGGCCATAATCTTTTTGCTTTTTTGCAAAAGTAACAATGTTGTCGGTTATTAATGATACCATCTCATTCATAGTTTCAGGATACATTTCGACAATATCTTTGAAATCCTTATTAGAAACCATATTATTCCACTTGTCTATTGTTTTATTTGATAAAGACATTATTACCTCTCGTCTAAACTTTTTTCAGCAAACTTTAAATAATCCTCACGCCTAATTCTATAGGTCCTATAACCTCTTTTCTTTGCAGGCAACAAGCCTAACTTAATCCAGTTAAGGACTGTATTAACATGAACAAGCTCATAGCCTGCAACGTCTTTAGGTGTAAGCATTTTTTTTATTTCACTCATTAAGTAAGCTTGCTAACTAATTTGTTGATTGACCTACTCTTTGCAAATTCGCTTGGACTTTTTTCCCATAACCAACGTCTACCATTCTTATAATCTAACTTGAGTCTTCGCATTCTTCTTGCAGCTCCGCCGTTAGGACTTATACGACCATCTTTAATGAGATTTTCGTAGTAAGCAATAACAGCGCTTACTTTATTTAGCTTTTTTAGCTGATGCTTTGGTATTTCGCTCATCATGTGCCTTATTCTTTTTTTCAAGATCTTTAATTTGCGCCTCGACCCATGCAACGCTAACATCTTCATTTTTAAAACGCTGTGATATCATATCTATTCGCGCTTGTGTAACGCTTTCATGTTCACACAATTTACGCAGCTTGTTTTTCAATGCGTCAGATATAACAGGTTTTTCAGAAACCATAAACCTTGATTTTTCTCCAATATATAATTGAATACCAAGACCAAACTGCGCTAAACACTTAACATAACAACGGCGTATAGCTGTGTTTATGTCAAATATATTTGGTTTTTCTAAAACCTTATTTGCATAATCAGTCACAGGAAGAATCTCTTTTTTTAAATGGCCTTCAACAATCACTGATGTAACAACATAGTAACCTGTGTCTGTTATAAAATATGGATCTCCAGTTTCTATATTTTCTTCCCAGCGCCAGATATAGTCTGGGTAGTGCAGCATCATAATTTCATGTGCTTTTGCCCAAGGTAAATAATCTAATTTATTTTTCTTTTCTGCAAACGGCTTTACATCGATACTGCTTAAAGTAGCGTAAATGTCTGCTAATTTAGTTTTCTTTTCTTTCATGCTGCAATCCAGTAATTATGTATTAATAAAATTATCGCTAATACAACAATCATTGTTTGTATTAAATATTTGTCTAAGTAAAAACTTAGTTGTTCAAAAAAATCTTTCATACTTACTCCTTTATAGTGTTTAGTCTTGTTTTAACATTGTTTGTTACTTTCCATTTAATATCATGGTCTTTATGCTTTGCATATAAAATTTGTGGATTAAAAGATTCTTTAATAACAGAATGTTTACCCTCAAATATGTACAAAAGGGTATTTATCATCTGTGTGTAATCTTTAAAATTGAATGTCTCTACCAGTTTAGGCCCTTTTGCGGGACTATAACCAACAGCGACTAAATAAGGTAAGTCTTTACTCTGGCTTTGGGTAGGCTTCGATTCCGAGGATTTGCTCAACTTGTTGCTGCTCATTTAATACTGGTTCTTGCTTTGCTTTAGTATGTGGATTTACTTTGACATTGCAACCTGATGTTTCACAGATTTTAATAATTTTTTCGACAATGTTTAATTTGTCTACATTATCAGGAATATCTATTTGTATTTTTTCTATAAGATCAGTCATAATAAAATATGCCGCCTAAAACGAACACACTATAAGGAGTGAGAAAGGTAATAATAATTGTCTTAGGCGGCTTGTTAACATGGTAATAAATTAAAATACAGTAAATTAATAAAACAAGCTTTTTTTGTAGATTAGTAAAGAATCAGTGCTAATTACTCAGAAAGAGTAAGCTGCATTTTGTAGCGATCGCTTGCAATTTGCGAGAATCTTGGAGCGATATTTAGGCGTGTATAATAGTTAGAAGAATCCTGATCAACATATAAAAAATTCTTTTTATTATAATCTGTATCTTCATACAATGTATTTAAATTATTTTTAGTAGTGTTGCTAATATTCCTAAAATTTACCTTCCACTGTTTTTTTGTATCTTTTGCTTTGAACGAATATTCAACGCCATCATAACTTTCAAGTATATTGCTTTTTGTGTTTCTTTCAAATTCGCCATCAAGGTCCCACATATGAGGGAATGTAAATAGTTTGCCTAATATTATTTCTGTTATCTCAACATCCATAGACGATGTAGATGATTGCAAATGAAATACCCAGTACTGCTTAGTGGTTGCTGTAAAAGAAATTGTATTCCAGCCAACACTTAAAGAAGTATTTGCGATTGTAGAAAAAGAAACACCTAAAGAATCTGATGTATATACATAGAATGTTGCATTAGCGTCTGCTTTGCTGCAATAAAAACTTACAAAGTCGCATTCTTTTGCGCTTGCAAGAGCAAACCTAACTCCACTGTATTTATCTAAGAACCCAGCAGGTGGACCATCTAAATTATCATTAACTCTGCCGTGATTTGTTACGTTAGATGTAGACACAAAACTGAACTGCGCTTGACCTGAAGCGCCAAAGGGTGTGACCTCGCTACCAAATAAGCCAGTAGCTGTTCCAAAAGTTAAAGAGGAGGATCCAGGGTTTTGTTCAATGTAACCTTGGTCAACCGTTCTTCCATACATACCAGAGGTATCTGCATAGATTTTTGGTAAGGCCATTAAGCAATTTGTTCTTTTAAGTTTATTGTTGTGTTAAATGTTTGGTAGGCTATTTCTTTTTTCTGCAAAGACTTGTCGCTCATACGAACCCAATAAAATGCAGAATCATCGTAGTATATAAATTTAAAGCGCGAACCTTCTACAGCATCACGAAGACTAAGCAAAGAATTCATTTGTGCATTTGTAAGTCTTGTCCATTCAAGCTTCCATGTATTCTTTTTGCCATATCTTTTATGTGAATACTCTATACCACCGTAAGACTCTAAATTAGATACGCCAAACTCAGCACCGAACTCGCCACCTAAATCGTAATTTCTATCAAATGTATATTTAGTGCCTACAACAATTTCTGCAAGATAATTCCAATCGTCTGCTGTGCTATTATAAATAAATAAATATTCTTTAGAGCTAACTGTAATATCGTGAGCAACCCAACCAGCTGTAAAGTCATCTGATACTGAAAGCACATGGTCTGAAGTCGTATAGGATGTAGCTGAATTACTTGCTGCTATTTCTAAGTTGTTTGTATCGGCAGCCGTATGATAAAACGCTATTACATTTGGCGAAGAAGAAGCACCTAAGTCTATTCTTATTGCATCGTATTGAGCTACGTTGCTTATAACAGAACCAATGTTCTGGTCAGTGACACGACCTACATTAGTAATAGCTGATGTATTAGGTGTAAATGTTTTTGTGCTGGACCCAGATATTGTCCCTGCTGTCACAGCGCTGGTATCGTAAATATTAGGATCAGGATATATAAAATATTTTGCCATTAGTTAATTTGCCTTGCTGCAAAGCGCATTTTATGCGCTGCTCTTTGTGTTGATGTTATCATAAACACTTTACCTGACCAAGATTCGCCAAATGGTCCATAAGGAAAGTTACTGTCTATAGCGATTTGGTCGCCTACTTCTAATTTATAATACGCAGGGTTGACAATCTCACCAGATATTTTTATAAATAAATCACCTAATATACCATCATAATAATCAAAGAATCTTTGTGCTGATGAATCATCAACATACGCATCAAGCTTAACTTCTTTAACATTTTCTTTATCGTTAGTTATGTTTAGTCTTGTGCGTAAAGTATTATTACCACCATTAGTCAGTGTTACGTCATTTAAGTAAACATTTTTAGCTGGATGCTTATCCCATTGTATATGCATTTTAGTAATTATTTCGTCAAAAGGAACATGAGCTACGTCTAATTTACTAATATCGGACGATGTAAGCGTTACTGCTGCGCTGGGTGATGAAGGTATAACGATATATTGAAAAGAGGCATCAGCTCTAAATCTTGATATAAAACCACCTTCATACTGCAATTTTTCTAACACTGTTTTTAAAGGCATAGGCTCTAATATCCAATGTCTAATTTTCCAATCTGTTCTTTCGCTATCTATGTTTAAACCAGACGACCAATTTTCTGGTGTAGTGTAAGTACTACCGTCTACGCCCCAACCAGTAAATCTATGAATTATATCTCTATGCGCTTCGTGTATTTTTGTAATAGTTCCAGAAGACCAAGACTTTGTTAAACCATCTGATCCAATATAAACCTTTTCAGCTTCGCCTAATTCTGCTGCACTTGCTACAGGCTCATTTCCATAGTCATTCTGACTAACTATAACGACGTATATATCATAAATTTTAGCTTCTACTGTACCAGTCCCTGTCCCATCAACAATATATTCTAATTCTAATTTTATCTCATCTGGCAATTCATTATTTGTCAATGTCATACTAACTTGACTATAATCTGTACCACTTCCACTTGAGTCAGCCGCACCAGAAGTTGATACCGTGGAGCCGCTACTATCGTTTACAAGTATTTGTGACGATGTGCCAGTGGAATCATCTGAAAGCCTTGCTTCGGCATCGCCTGATGCATTCACATTAGTGTATATTAAGTCTGCTTTTAAGTACATATTAGCTGATGTAACCTTGCCGCTAATTTTTGGTAATTGCACTCTAAGCCTTGTGCTGGAAGTTGTGCTTGCTGTAAAACTATCTTCTGCATATGTAGTCTTATCTGTGTCAATTGCTCTATCTGTATTGCTAAAATCAGTAGCAGAGACAATCCCAATGGGTCTAATCCTAAATGTCCTTATTAATTGTCTATCTATGCCAATACCATATTTAGCATCGCTAAAAACACTTAACGATCCAGTCTGTGCATTTTGTGATAAATGCGGGAAAAAATCAGATGATTTGTCATAAAAACAAGCATTTGCTGTTTCTGCACTTTGATTTGCTGTTAAGAAATAGCTTATATTCCCTGCTGAAGATCGCAATGGCGCAGGATAAAGCTTTTTTGAATCTGTAAGATTTGACGTTGTATTTCCTGTATAATCACCATATACAACAGGCACAGGAATATTGTTGTCTGAGAAGATATTAGGTACATCTATGTTATCCCATGGTCGCTCAGATACGACCTGTAATTGCAGCTTATTTCCCGAAAAACTTACATACCTTAGTCTACCATTGAATACCTGTAAACAATCGCTTAAAGACGATGCATTATTTAATTGTGAATATATTTTAAAAGGTCGATTTAAGTAGTGAGTTGACCCACCAGTGTTTAAAAGATATGTAGATATATCTGACCCGTTATAATTAAAATTTGGAATACTAATTGATAGATTTGTAGTCTTTGCTTTTGAAGACTTTAAATCTATGCTTTCGCGAATACTTGGATTATTTATTACAGCACCGTAGTAAAAGACTGATCCTACGGTTGTATCGTTAAATGCTAAAGGTATAAAGTTGTTTCCTGTATCGTCAGAATGTAGTTGAAACAACCAATTCTCTTGAAACGGACTATTTAATGCACTTTCATAATTAGCAGGATAGGTTAACATTAGGCAAGATTTACCCTTACAGCTTCTTCAATTTTTGGCAGAACATCTTCCATAACAAAATCCTGCGACAAGACATTACCACTAATATTAATATTTACAGGTGATTGTTGCGGTCCAGCAATATTTGGACCTTCAAGTGGTGTTACGCTAACTCGCTCACGACCAGCCTCACCAACCATCAATACTTGTGGTCCATCAGTTACAAAGTCTGCACCTGTTGCTGCTTTCTTCATTTGACCTATCTGTTTTTCAATATTTAGTACGTTTGCAGTACCAGCAGCAATAATAGATGCGCTTGTTACAAATCCAAGTACACCACCTTGAGCAAATGCTTTGTTAGCACCAGCAAACATATCTATTATAGCAGCTGATTGAGCTAATCTTGCACCAAACAATGCATTGCCACCAGCAGCTTCATTTAAAGCTGCAAAGCTACCTAACATAGTAGAAGTAGATTTTGCTTTAGCTTGAGATAGTTTTTGCTCTAAATCTATTTCTTTCATTCTTGCGCGAACAAATGCTTCTTGTTGCTCCGTTGTAACTTCTTTTCCGGCTACGTCAATTTCTTGCTGGGCAATAGATGCCTCAAGTCTTGCATTGTGATACTGAGTTTCTAAGTCATTTTTATTAACTAATGCCGCTACCTCTTTGTCTTGCATAGCTGTGGTGAATGCAAGATTTTCATCTAAGTTTAGTTGAAGAGCTTGTCTTAGTCCTAATTCTTGTTTTAATTTATCTAATTGTTGTTTTTTAGTTGCTAAAACTTGTGCTTCAGGTCCTTGCGATGCTGTTGTTGCTTGACTGGATTCTTCTAAAGATTGCCTATATTCATCTAATGCTTTTTTTGCATCTACAAAAGGCTGCTCTGCGCCATCTTTTACAGCTTTTCGATATGCGCCCCAATATATAACAGATTCTGATGCTGTATTAGCAAGAAACAAAAGACCTTTATTTAAAGCTACTAAAGCAGGCAAACCTTTTTTACCCATATCTTCTTGAATATCACCAAGCTCGTTTCTTAGTTGATCTAATTTGCCTAAATCTGTTTTTGCTAATGCTTCTGCAAAGCCACCAAAGTTCTTATCCAATTCACCTGCAAGGAATGCAAATTCTTCTACAGGTCCATTTGCACGAGCTGATTTTAAACCAAATTCATCTACAATAACACCAGCGCGACTCATTGCGCTTGCTTGCCCTGTAAATGCTTTACCAACCATAATTGCAGCTGATTGTAAATCTTGACCCGTAGCAGCAGCCATATCAAGTATTCTTGGTGTTAATTCTGCTATTGCTCTTTCATTAAGTTGAAAAGTAGATAGCATTGCTTGAGCAGATATAATCTCTTCATCGCCAAAAGTAGTTGTCTTTTGCAGTGCTGCTGCAAGATTAATTAACCGATCAGATGCGCCTTCTGTTGCAGAGGCAATGTTTTTCATACCTCTGGTTAGCTTGGTTTCTGATTCAATCTGAACTCTGTATATATTTACTAATTTGTTTAGAATTGCGACAGTTGACCCTATGGCAAAACTATATAGCAACATACTGTTTCTTAATGCACCTATTTGCCTTCTAAGTCCAGTAGTAATTCCACGCATTCTTCTTCCAGAGTTATTATAACCCTTTTGCGCTTTACTTACACTATCAGTAGCTTTTTTAAGATTTTCTAATTGCTGTTTAGCGCTTGGTGCGCCTTCAACTACAATTCGTATTGTTGTTTTATTTACGGCCATCTTGCTGCTTCTTATTCTCTATTGCGATAATTTCTGTATGAATAACTGAAAACAATTGCAAACGCAATGCGCCTGTACTGTCCAAATCCTTACCAGCAGGTACATTAAGTCGTGTGCAATAATAGTATTCATTAATAAGTCTTTCTAAATATATATCATGGAAGTATCTGGAATTGACAAAATGAAAATGGTTGTAATACATCTGCTGACCTTCTGTAAACTTACCCTCTTTATCTTCTTTGCAGATTCTATCAAGCTCATTCCATATTTCGTTATCGTCATATTCGATTACCTTATTTAAAGTAGGCGACTGAGCGCGGTACGATCCTTCAGCTAAATTCGCGGGGAACTGGGATTCCGCAAATCCCATGTGAACGAACCAGCAAAGTAATCTCAGCCGCCTTTCTATTTTTTTGGCGGTGCTAAGTAAAACTGTTGTATCTCAGTCAGAACAAGGTCTATTTCAGCTTGCTCTAAATGACACAACTGTTTTTGAGCCTCCTCCTGTGAACCAAATGCCAATTCTGACACATGGTCCAAGAGGTCACACCAACGATCGACATCTAACTTCCCAGTCTCGATGTCCATAGAGCGTAATTCAAAGCGATGCAAATTTCTTTGCTCACCGTAAGTTATCTCATTGACATCGAAGTTTCCGTGTTTCGTTTCAACTTTCATTTTATGCGTCTTTTGCTTTCACTTCAAACATACTACCTGAAGAGCCTGCTAATGATTTTGCAGCAACACTAACGTATTGTGCAGCATTTTCAGCAAACGATACAGAAGTTAGTACGTTATTTGCAGATGTAAAGCCAATAGCGTTACCGCTATCACTTAATGATAGACTTGCATTTGTGCCTGCCTCATATGTTGCAAACAAACCAGCAGAATCACTATCATACTTAAAAGTTGATTCCCATGTTGCGCTAATCTCAGGTATGGACCTTGCAATAATTTCTGGATCAGGTGTTGCCCCTGTAAACCCAAGAAACTCTGTAGGGTTCTCAATAGCAAAACTAAAGCTCTGCATTACAGGATCAGAAACACCCGCAACAGTGTGCGATTCCATTTCAGTTAAGTAGTAATAATTACTGCTATAGTCTGTGACATATGATGAATTAGGCGCTGCTCCTGATAGGTCAGGGTCGTATGCGGTAACAAAAGTACCTTCAATCTTACAGCGTCCTGATTCTGTAGCCATGTCCATCGATATGCTTAGATTTTGCAATACGCAGCCACGAAATATCATGCTTTCGCTTGCTACTGGACTCCAGATATACACAGTATGTGTACCTGCGTTGACAGCACCTGCCCAAGCAGAGCTATAAGTAGCACCAGTGCCGCTATCAGTGCGCTGTACACCAGTTTTCATATCAAATAATGGCGTATGCGATACAAGTACTTTATATAAATCAGCAGTTGACCCATCTTCATCTACGTTAGCTACAGCACTAATAAGTTTTGGCAATGTATTGTAATCAGCTATTCCGCTAAAGGAGATTTCCCTCTTCATTAATGTCTTATTGACATAAAGATCGGCAGTTTTAGCTGTTCTACCAGCGCCAGACCTTGCGTCAGATATAATCTCCGTATTAAGCGAAGGAGCAGATATTGAATCGACATTGATAAGCTGTAAATTCTTACCAGATGCGGGTACGAGAGCTGTGCCTATTGTTTCTTCTGCTAAAAACCCCATACGGAATTCTTGCGGAGAAAAGTTTGCGGCTTGACTCATTTTTTATCTCCTTTTTTCTTCTTTTTATTTTCTTTTTCAAGATATTCTTCAGCTAACTTTGGCACACTTTCAAGTTCGACAGCTTCGCCTGCGTTTAGCCGACTCCAATCATTGACATCCAAACCGCAATACGATCCGGACATCGGTAATTCTTTTTTTGCTACATATTTCATTAAAATACTTCT
>CEON01038618.1_pt1 | contig 12158 bp, 14 predicted proteins | sample 530291 | NCBI WGS metagenome assembly CEON01 (sample SAMEA2619888, study PRJEB7988) | marine metagenome | biome: marine biome (ENVO:00000447); feature: surface water layer (ENVO:00002042); material: "saline water (ENVO:00002010), including plankton (ENVO:xxxxxxxx)" | depth 5 m
GGATTACCGAAGAACCGGTAGCGATCAAGCTGGACAGTCTGACCCGGTTGCTTAGAGAAATCGTGGACGACCACCGGTTCGGCAGCCATTTCGACGATATAAGCCGGGTGAGGACGATACAGCTCCGCACCGAGAATCTTCGGAAAATCATTATCGATGAACATCGATAAGTTCCGTAGAAACTACAAGATAATCTTAGCCTTTAAGCAGCTATAGCAACACTATTAGTGTCTCGTTATTAGCGTTATGAGTATTTTTTACAGATTAGTTCCAGGGCTAAATGTACGAATAGTGCCGCGTATACCCTCTCCTAAAACACCATAAGTGCTACCAAAGTTAGGTACGTAACGTGATGACTTACCGCGATACATAAAGCGTTGAACAGTACCCATTTGACCAGGAACATCCGAGCGCACAGCTTCTGACCACGTCTGGCAGTAAACCGGGTAGTTATAAACCCAAGCTGCCCTTGAGCCGGAATCGTCCTTAGTGGGGTTAGTTAACGTCGGCGAGCGACCGATAGGATATGAGTTCGAACCTCCGGTGATGCCATCAGCAGCTGTGTTTCCTTGCGGAGTTTCAAAAGGTTCGTAGAACTGATTGTCGGGAACGCTCGTGCCGTACCAGACGTAAGCACCTCGATCTTGCAATCCAGGCTCAGGTCCAAAGGCAGTTTGAACCGTCGAGTTTGCGGTGCTGATGAACCCTTGACGGCGGAAACCGTTGTAAATAGTTAGCGCACCAGATATTCGTGCGAACGACGAAAGGTAGTTAGTCCAATAACCAGAGATAACGGGAGGTACTTCTCTCCAGTCGGTGCTGTAATACCAGTTTCTTACTTCGAGCTGATCAGCCACATTGGTCTGGTTACCCATACCTGAGTACGCCTGACCGAAATAAAAGAGAGTAGAAGGAGCATCATTAGGAGGGGTAAAGTAAATCTTTGCTCCTGGAGTTCCTGGTGTTCCACTGACCGTAATTCCATCGTCATAAACCTGACCACTAATAAATACGTCAACGAATCCGCTGACCTGAGCTACTTCACAACCACTAGGTAAAGCACCGCTGATCCCTCGCGGGTAAGTAATTGGGCAAGAGCCTTGAGAAGTATCAACAAAACCGCTTACTTGTACGACAACACAACCACTAGGTAAGGCACCTCCAGAACCCACGGGGTATTTGATTGGACAACCGACCATCGATGTGCCGCTGTAGCAACCTGAGGGAAGATCGTTGTACCCAGAGGATGCGCAACCACTCAGAATGCCACTAGCTACCCAGAAACCTGTATAACACCCAGAAGGTAAGTCGTTATAACCAGAGTAAGTACATCCGCTGAGGATACCGCTTCCTACCCAGTAACCAATGTTAGTAACTGTGTGATAACCATCAGGTGTAGTAGAAAATAAGATCTGATTGTTGTAGTTAGAGACATCAGACTGATCAAAAATGTAAGTATTGCCTTTAGTGACATTGAGGCGTGGCTCAACATTTCCATTCAGCTCAAAGTCCCAGATATATCCGCTTGAAACAATTCCGCTGACTTGCCTAACAACACACCCTGCAGGAAGCTCTCCACTAGGTCCTACTGGGTAGGTGATAGGACAACCACTGACTGCAGTGCCGCTGTAACAACCACTAGGAAGGTTGTCAAAACCAGGGTCAGCACACTGAGCAAGGATTCCGCTTTGAGTCCAGTTTTCCCAGTAATCTCCACTCGAAATAACGTTATATAGAGTCGATGTAGGTTCAGGTATTTTCGAGTCGTTGGGTGGGCCAGGAGTAATCGTTCCGAAGTCGAATCCTTCGCTAGAAAGAGCTACATAGGTCTGTTGATACGACCCAGAATTGTTTATTTGGTAAACATATCCACTTGAGGTAAGTTCATAAGTATTTGTAATATTTAAGTCGTCAGCTGTCCTCTGAGGACCGGATTGCACACGGTGATAAAGATTTTTGTCGTACTTCCAGTTATTGAGAGCGCTATAAGTCATTTTTTCAGCGTTTTCTCTACTCTAATCCGCTTTATTATGCGTATAAGAGTGAAAATTCCCTGAGATGTTAGAAAAGGCGGTTTCGCTCTTGGTTATAGATACTGAATTGGCAGGTAGTTCCTTAGCGGGCACCGTGACTGAATCTCTTGTCCACCCAAAGAGCAAAAAAGCCTTCATCGGGCACTTTATTAGAGCAGCAGCTGTCGGATGGCTTCTTGCAACATTTTTAAGCCCTGCTATTGCCCACAGATTCAACCTATCTAAGGCTGAATCCTGCGCTATTGCCTTTATTGGGGGATACGCAGGTATAAAACTGCTTGATACGACAGAAAAGGCTCTTCTTAAGCGTATTTCTTCCTCAAAAGACGAGAAAAAGGACGCTTAGAGGTCCAAATCTTCGTCAAAAGGCTCTTGTTCTTGATTTTGGCCGTTTTGAGAGTTGCCACGAGCTACAGGGTTGGCTCCAGAACGCACACGAGTAGTCGTCTCACCACTCTTATTACGACCACTCGCACGTAAAGCTCTCATAAAACCCCTTTTTTTACAAAATAGCAGAAAAAAACCCTCCCGAAGGAGGGCTGAGCTGCCGAAGAGACAGCTCTGCAGAGATTCGTCCTAAATATATCAGGAAGGCTCCATGAAGAGAAGCTTGGAGCGAAGAGCGTCAGGGCTCATGGATGCCAGGTGACGCCAAGCGTTCTCGGGAGAGCGGCTCATAGCGTTACCGAAGGCTTCCCACTGCTGCTGAGGAGCTGCGGCAGGCTGGCTACCTGCAGTAGATGCAGGAGGAGCAGGCATGTCGTAGCCGTTGGGCTGGTACTGCTGAGGAGCAGTCTGTTGAATATCACCGTCGATGTCCACGGGGACGACTTCAGTAAAGAAGCGATCGGTGTAATCAGCCAGATAATCAGGGTTGGTGAGGATTTGCTCCATACCACCAGCCACTTTGGTGACGTGGTCAGTCTTCTCAGCCTGTTGGATCAGCAGATCCTCCAGAGCACAGGCATAGTTGTTAAGAATGCCAGGTGCTTCGATACCAAAGTGCTTAACGACCTCGGCGCTTAGCTCGCTTACCGCTGGGAGGTTCTCCTCCGTAGAAACCTGCGAGGAAGTTTGGGTCGGTGAGACGCTGGTAGGCGAGATCTGCTGATCCTGCTGTTGGTAAGCCCAAGGCTGGACCTGTGAAGGCTGACTGATCGGTGCTGTAGGGGCCTGAGCTACCGGGGTCTGCGACGGTGCTGCCTGGTAAGGGGAGGGGGGTTGGGAAGGAATTTGGCCCAAAACCCGCTCCAGGGACCCCATCGCTGCTTCCCAGGGGTTGCTGGGGGAGGAGGCTGACGTTGACGGGCTGTACGGGTTGCTGATAGAAGGGTCCGTAACCGGTGCCGCCTGGGACGGCGGTTGTGCCGTAGGAACCGAAGCTACCGCCGGGGTAGCTGTTTGGGCCACCCACTGCGGGTAGGCGGTTGTTGAGCCCTGGTCGCTGGATACCGCCGGGGCTGCCGCCGGGGAGACCGGGCTCGGGGTCGAAGCTTGGATCTGCTGGCTCATAGCTACCCGAGTAAGTGAGTTCTTCCGCTAGGTGATCAAACGTCCTGTAAAGGAGCGGTGTGATATTCAGTCGAGGATCAGCCGCTAAGGGTTGATCAGGCGCAAGAGGATGCGGAGACTGCAACATCTGGTTTAATAATACCAGGAATTGCTGCATTGCCGACTGTACTTGTCCGACCATTCTGAAAGGAAAACCTCTCAGCATTTCTGCGCGTTCGGACTCATTTTTGTCAGGGAAAAGGTATTTCAAAGCTTCTACACTTTCGACACCTAATTCCTGCATATTCCGGACCACCATTGACTTCTGTAAGACGTCGTAGGAGGTATCTTCATACACGTCACCTTGGTAACGGTAAGAAACAGACCGATCTCCATCCTCAGGAAGACCGATAACACCGGGTGGAACTTTGTTTTCTTGCAGCGCACCACGAATCAAAACATCTAGTTTTGAATCAAAACGTGCAGATGCTTTTTCGTACTTAGCTACTGCTTCTTCAGTTTGTTCTTTAGGGGGTTTTGGTTCTTTAAGTCCTGCTGCAGCAATAAACGACTCACGGAAGATGGTCTCCTGATGGAAGAGCATCATTTCCAAGAGACGGCAGAAGCCGTAAGTCAGGAAACTTTTGTTCTTTCGGGTTGCGGTCGCCATAGCACGACCCATGAGACCTTTAATCTCAGTTGCCGTGGCACCTGCTGAGATGGAGATTTCATCCACACCGCCAAGGGCAGTACGGATCTCTTCCCTCAAGAGAAGTGCATAGCGGTTCATGTCACCACTAATCGGGTCAGGCGTCATATAGCCGACACGATCAGATGGTTCGACGTTCGCAATGATCCTTGGGACGCGGAGACCACCTCCCATGGAGCTTCCAAACGGCTCACTTACGCGAGTCGAAGGAGTATCACGACCAGCAAAACCACTCTGTGAACTGATGGTTGGGCGGAATGCGCTACCTGCATCAGCTGCCTCGACCAGATCTGAACGAGGACGACTTGAGATCAGAGTGGGATTTCCGAAGAACTCAATGTTCTTGGAAATATTTTTGATCATGTTGTCGTGCAACACGATCTGTTCCATGAAGGGATCAAAATCACCCTCACCCTCAGTGCCGCTGGCGTTTGGCTTATTTAAAACCTCAACGGCTGGTACAAAACCTAAGGTATTAGGACGACTCTTTTGAGTAACGATCGTACCGGGATCAAGCTCGAAACTTAACTCCGTATCAGTCTCTGCTTCTTTAATTTCGTCAGCTGTAATTGCAAGACGAACGTAACGCTTGTTCTGTCCTTGAACATCACTTGGAAGTCCAAGATTCTGATTCTTGACCTTGTAGTTATAAAGGATTACAACCTCTTCCACTTGACCATTCAGGTCGTGGTAAACCCGGTACTGATCTTTATTGAAGAAGTAAATTTGGTACTTGAGTTTTTGATCTGGACGGAAGTAGAAAAGTCCGCAACCGTCGATCAGAAAATTTCTGATAATCGCAGGAAAGCGAATATCGAGCCTATTTAGCTCAATAACGTCCCTTAAAAAGCTTGTCCTACTTTTATATGTATCTTGATCGCAGTAGAAAGATAGACCCTTCTTAATCATAAGAAGAGTCATTTGCTGAAGGTGGCTAAGAACCACCATCGTTGCAGCTTGGCTGGAACGATCCTGAGAGCGGGCTGCCTCTAAGATCTCCTCAAACTGATTGCGAACTTCTGTAGAGGCTGTCATTTACTCGGAATTACTTCTTTTCTTTGTAGGAACGAGCTTTTTCCTTAGCCCGTTTTGCTTTTCCCATCTTAACCTCGTCACCGCTGGGAGCTTTCTTTTCTTCGCGGTCCTTTTCGAACTTCTCTAAGAGTTCAGCGGGCATCTTGTCAGCCATCGGGAAGCAGGTAATTCCGGACTCGTTCTATTCTAAGTGCAGCTTCGGGAAGTTTATCTACCGGATAGGAAGTAATTAAATGATCCTGACGACCCAACATGTCAGTGTTGCCTTCCTCCGGCTCGAAGTTATCGCAGAGTTCCTGAACTTCTGGTTTGTCCCAGATGTAATACTCGGCGATAGAGCGAAGCTTAGTACGACGCTTATCAGCGTCACCCATCCAACTAAAGTGCCAACCCGCATCTCGGTCGCCAACGTAGAAGTTGTTAGTGGTAGCGCGTAAAGAAGAAAGAGTTCCAAACTCACGAAGCTGGCCCACGGTGCTTGCTGTACCGCAACGCCAGTCGAACTTTTCTTCCGTGGGCGACTGCAACTGACGGTCTGCACGACCGTAGTGCATCGACATGCTCATACGAACAGTCTTGTCGGGATTATCGATGACAGCCTTTTTGATATCTTCGATCTTCTCGGGGTTTGTGATCTCGTCACAATCGGAGCAGATAAAGAAGGTGTCGTCGGGAAGCATGAAAAGACCAGTGCTCAGAGCATCCCGTTGTCCTCTTTCGCGTACCCACGGATCAGGTGCTTCCTCATAGGTAGGAAGCTCGACGTGAAGAACCTGAACCTTATCTTCAGGAATACCAAGCTCACGCAGTGTATCTACACACGTGAACTCTTTAGGCTCACCTCTGTGTGTCTGATTAGCGTCAGTAATTAAGAAGCCATCAACGTAATCGCTCAGCGTGGCGATACGAAGCTCAAGGAGTTCCTTCTCGTTGAAGTAAGGAAAGCAATCGATTAACACTTCACGCTGATCACGGTATCAGCATGGTAGCTCAATCTTCTACGCTTGCTACTTCGTTAAGACGCTCTTTCGCTCTTTTGAGGAGAAAGTTTTTAGTCGTCTCTACATCTTCGTCCACGCCTGGATCGAACTGAGCATCATCACGTTGTACTGACTCACCTACCGGAGGAGTAGGCGCACCGATCTCTTGGTCGAGTCCACGTTGAACGTCGCCAGCAAAGAACTCGCTTGTCCCCCGCTCACGCTTACGCTCTTCGGCCTCAGCCTTCATAGCGTCGTTGTACTGTCCGGCAAAAACGTTGCCGTACTTCCCGTAATCAGACATCAGTACAAGACAACAACGCCATTAACAGAGCCGCCGCTTAACGCTGTGGCAGCCCAAGGAAGTTCCATATCACCTGCAATATTCTCTACATGGATGTACTGACCAGGCATGTCATTCATCTGAACATATAAGTCATCCTTACTTGCACTGCCTTTTGCTTCGACGAAAACAGCGCGAGAAGTCGTGAAACTCTTTTCACCGTCGCTAGGTGTCCACACAAAACCACTGCAGTAAGGCAGTTGCGAAGTTTGCCCGTAATAAGAGCCGAAGGCTTTAATGTCCATTTTCTAAGGCTTTTGTGTCAGTCTAACTCAGAAAGTTCTACATACTTATCTACGTACCATTGTGCTTTCTTTATGTCCTTCAGACCCTCCTTATCGTTTGCTCTCCAGTGATACTTGAAGGAATTGAGCTTACAAAAGATCTTCACTTCTTCGTCTCCAAAAGCAGCTCTCATCGCTTCGATGCACTCGATCTTGCCCTGGTTGTAGTGCGTAGGGTGATCGACACTGCTTGAAGAGTCATCAAAGGGAATGAAAGCTTCGCGCATTATCAACCTCCGTAAGTAAGCATCGATTCCGTGTCGATAATACCTACTTTCTCGAATAAATCAGCAGAGTATTTGACGTCCATGTGCTCTACTAGAGCGCACTCAGGAATAACAAACTTATCTTCTTTACGAACGACTGGAACCACACGTCGGTGCTCTTGACCAGGCTTTAGGTCCTCAAACGCAATACCCATTGAAGATCGGTCTGCAATAGGCCAGTTCCTAACTCCAGTCAGAGCGTGGCTTTTGTTGGGGTCGCAGCTATCACTCTTGATATAAGTCTCAGCTTGGTCTTGATCGAGAATCATAAGACCACCATAAGGGTTGCCTAGCGATGTGAACCCAAGGATGTCAGGATTATTAACTGCGAGAATCAGCTGATTTTCGTAGGGAATGTCGCCCCAACAGTCTTTTGTAACTCCGTCAAGATTCCACTTTCTGTAGTTGTCGAAAGGAACCATCCGTCCCTGATATCGCTCTACGCGGCAGAAACCTGGCTCAAGGTTCTGTGCTTTTAAAAGATCCTTGTACTCGATCCAGTAGTTAAACTGCTTATCAGTGAACCTCATGTCGTTCTCTGAGTACATATAGTAATCAAAGTCACCTGATAAGACTCTGCGCTTAAAAGTCTCCTTATGCGCCCAACACAAGTAATACCCAGTGAACTGAGGAGGAGCGACCTGAAAACCTACTTTTCCGAGTTTTGTGTGTGCGCTTACGATTAAGGAAAACTCATCGAGGTCGTAAGCGTGTTCGCTGTCGATGAAAATATCTATTTCTTTGTCTAAGGGAAGAGACTCATACCCTCGAAGTGTCTCAAGTGTAGTCTCAACTCTCTCAAGCGGATTATGAGCCGTTACGGCGATGTAAATAGAAGACATCAGTATTCGATAGAGAAGTTGCCCCGACGTTGTAAAAACGTCATTAGCCAGGTGTACGCGTCAAGAAGGTCGTCGTGAGACGTGGCACCGACGTTGATTAATTGATCCGTCAGTGCATCGAACTTTCTGTACTTGTTGAAGGTTACTTTTTTGTTCTCAAGAAGACCCAGAGTGCCTCTGAATCTTGCAACTTTGTCACCACGGAATCCTTTCACTTCATGGATGTGAATGTTCCCGAGCCCTCTTTCTTGAATTAAGACTCGTCTGAGATCAGCTGCGAGAGACGCCTGGTAGGCAACTGCTTCCACTACAAGAGTGACAGTGGAGTAAGTAGGGAAGTATTCATCGTTCTGCAGCTGGAGAATGCCCCACTCGACAAGCATGTCGCAGAGCATGTCGATCTTTTCGAGGTTTCCGATAGAGCGGACCTGATGAGAATCGATGATGTAATACTTATCTCCGAGACGACCGCCCAGAACAAAAGCTGTGTAGTCAGAAGTTTCGTTCTTACTTGCTGAAAGGTCGATGCCCACAGCTAACGCATCAAACTCAGTCTCAACCTCACCTTTAATAATCAGGTCAGGGGACAACACCAGATCAGAGGTCATGACCGGCTGTTGCTGATACTGATACGCGAAAGCGACCGGATCTAATTCTTTTTGTCCTAGAAGATATTTGACTGACCACTGCTCAGGCCAGTAGCTGACTGCCTCACCCATCTTGTCGTAAGTGAGACTTTCTTGAGACACCTGCTTCCATCCCTTGGCCGGGATGAACATCGTCTTGTGGATATCGAGGGGATGGAAACGGGTTCCCAAGCAGATCGACCGACCACCTTCAAACACAATCGGAGCGATAACCGAAGACCAGTTGTTGTTCATCTCCTCCCGAATCGCCGGGTTTTTAATGTCTGCACTTGATTTGATAGGGTCATCCACGATGACTAAGTGCGCACGTTTCGAGGTGATCGAGCCTCTCAAACCAGCTGCACGAAGCGTGAATTCTTCATCACCGATTCTGTCGATGCCTGCGTAGTCGAAGTCGATCGACCAACCGATATCACTCTGCATACCCTGTTTCAGTCTGACCTTCGGAAAGATCTTCTTGAAAGAGGAGGAATCGATGATCTGTTTAATGATTCGACTCTTAGGTATAGCGGTATTGATGTTGTAAGAGCAATAGATGATCTGTAGAGGTCTCTGTGCTGTCGTATGTCTACCGATAACCCATGCAGTGAATAAGTTAAGAACCGTACTTTTCGCAGATCCACGTGGAGCGAGGATGTCCAGGTTCGGACCAGCGATGTCTAATAAGTATTTATTGCTTTCGCCCGTAATCAGTTCTTGGTGCCACTCCAGCATGTGCTTTGCAGGAGGTTTGTCTAAGACTGTGCAGAAAGTCAAAAAGTCATCTTGTGCTCTTTTGAACACAGAATCAGTTCCTGAAGAATCATCCTTCTCTACAGCACGTTGTGCTTTTAAACGTAAATTACGTCTGTATGCGAATGTTTCTCTGCTAGGCACTATCTAAAAGTGTTTGTATACTGTTATCGAAATTCTAATCAGTGATGGCAAAAATACTCTGGTATGGGGATGGTGTTTCTAACACAGGTTTTGCTCGTGTTACACACAGTATCGTAGAGCACCTGAGCAAGGATAATGAAGTAGTGCTTTTCGCCATTAACTACACTGGCGACCCTCATAAATATCCTTTTAAGATCTACCCAGCAGCTGCCCACAACCCCTCCGACCGATTCGGCATCGGCAGGATTCAGCAGGTTGTGCAGGATGAGAAGCCGGATATCGTTATCTGCCTGAATGACATCTGGGTTGTTAATCAGGTGTGGGAGCGTATCCACCTTTTGAAGCACTCGATGGGCTTTAAGTTCATCGCATACTTCCCGATCGATTCGGAGTATTACGCGAACTCGATGCTTCGCTTTGTCAAAGACTTTGACTTTGCGATTACCTTCACTGTCGAGCAGGCTCAACGCATGATGCGTCAGGGCGTCCAGGCCAAGAAGATGGGTGTGATTCCCCACGGTCTTGACCAGAAGAAATTTTTCGAGCTTGACCAGACCGAAGCACGTAAAAAGCTTGGTATCCCCTTAGATAAATTTGTTGTCTTTAACGGCAACCGCAACCAGCCTCGGAAGCTGATCGACCAAACAATCAAGGCTTTTGCTGAATTCGCACGCGATAAGAAGGACGTAGCCCTTTACCTCCACATGGGAGAAAAGGATATGGGCTGGAACGTACCTGAGTTATTCGAAACTGAGATGGTTCGACGTGGACAAGACCCGACTCAGAAGCTGATCATGACGCCAAACATGAATTACATGATGGCTCCTCCGGATGAGATGCTGAATCTGATTTACAACGCAACTGATGTAGGCATCAACACGGCTAACGGTGAAGGCTGGGGACTTGTGCCTTTCGAACACGCGATGTGTCGCAAACCTCAAGTCGTGCCTAACCACACCTCGTGCAAAGACATTTGGGCAGATAAAGCCTGCATGATTGATGTCGCTGCTTGGATCACCGACAAAGACTTAGGTGTAGAGCGAGGAGTTGTGGACTACAAACACGCAGCAGAATACTTAGAGAAACTCTACGCAGACAAGGACTACCGCAAAAAGGTTGCTGACGACTGTTACGAGGTCACGCAGAATCCTGCTTACAGGTGGGAAACAGTCGCTGAAGGTTTCAAAAAGGCTATTGAGGTGCTGAAATGACTGATCAACGCGTCCGTTACGCCACTTCTCTTAAGTACACAAAGATCCCTCTAAAGGTCAGAACCAACGCGGTTCCTACTGTTTATCAACAAGCAGATGATATCGGAGGTAAATTCACTCGAATTAACTGGGGTCTTCCTAAAGGCTCGATAGCTAATTTCAGTCCTTGTCTCCTAAATCGAAACGGTCATCGACTGATCTCTTTTAGAAGTCAGCCAGAGCCGTTCATTTTTCGTCCTGACGGCAAATACTTCTACTACAACAACACGCCCACAGACGTTTATATCGGTGAATTGATCGCCGAAGACACCATTGCTGGTGCGAGAAAGATTCGGGACACACCTCATCGATTGAGCTACGAAGATGCTCGTCTCTTCGTGGCACCTGACGATCAGCTGCACTTACAGTTCATTACCAGCTCATACGCATCCAAGTGGGACAGCTCCAAACACAAAATGGTGAGCGCACCAAAAGTTTGTGTAGGAAGTGTCGGTGAGTTTGGTGAGGTAACTGACTGTATTTATCCAGCTGCTGGTGATAACCATGAGCCTGGTAAGCCCGAAAAGAATTGGTGCTTTTTTACTGAGGGCGAACATCTGAGGCTTCTTTACGGTGTTGCTCCACTTGTGATCAAGACTCCTGGTCAAGAAGACAAAGTTATTGATTCTGAGTCGCTCAAAAAGATCACCCACGGTCATCCGACGTTCAACTCGACGGCTCCGATCAAGATCGACGACGAGTGGATTGTGTTTTTTCACTGGAAACACATGGTGTTCGACATGAGCATCCAGCGTCATGTACTTGTTTACCATCTGGGTGTCCTTACCTTGGACGAGAAGATGACAAAAATCACTCGTCAAAGCACAGAACCTCTATTTACAGGCGCTGTGGAAGATGACTTGATCTGGTGGACTGATGTTGGTGGCAACCCAGTATCAACTCAACCAGCTTGTATTCTTCCTTTTGGAGGTAGTTACATCGAAGAAGACGACACCATTGAGCTTGCTCTGGGTGTTAACGACTCTTTTATGGGTATTTTTAAGTGCCCTCTGGTCAATATCTTGGCTCTTTTAGAAAAGGCTTAAGCGTCGTCTTTTCTTTTTGTCCGTTGTCGCGAAGCAACACTCTTTGCGGCAGCGGATCCTGCTATTAATCCGAGCACAGACGCCATTGTCCTTTCGCTAAACGAATCAAAACGATCACCAATAGTCGGGCAGGAAGCTAGTGGCTCCACTTTCCTGCTACAAACAACAACGCCAATACCAAAGAAAAGCGCGTTAATAAACAAAACGGTTGCGAACAACCAGTAAAGAAATCTCTCGCGATCAAAGTCGGTCAGGACTTTTCTTCTCGTTCGATGGTTCCCCACACAACTATCGCTGCGTCATCTAACAAATCAGCCATGGCGGGGGTGTCTTCGAAGCTATTCATCAGCTCGCGA
>CEON01001246.1_pt1 | contig 12139 bp, 5 predicted proteins | sample 530291 | NCBI WGS metagenome assembly CEON01 (sample SAMEA2619888, study PRJEB7988) | marine metagenome | biome: marine biome (ENVO:00000447); feature: surface water layer (ENVO:00002042); material: "saline water (ENVO:00002010), including plankton (ENVO:xxxxxxxx)" | depth 5 m
TCAACCTAGCAACGAATGACGTTGGTGGTCGTATCTATGTTTCTCAGTTGATCGGTAATGATGAGAACGATGGTCGTTCTGCGGTCAACCCAGTTAGAACAATTAAGAAAGCATGTCAGTTGGCATGGGCAACTCCTGGTGTCAAGGAGTCGATCATCATCTCTGGTGGTGATTATGTAGAAGATAACCCAATCTCCATTCCACCTGATGCATCCATTGTTGGTGACAACCTGCGTCTGGTTATCATTCGTCCTGCTAACCCAAGAAAGCACATCTTCAAGTTCGGTGACAAGAACTATGTCATCGGTGTTACCTATCGTGACCAAGTTGACTCGGATGGTTTCTCCGTTGCAACTTGGGACTTTGCGATGGTCTTTGACGACAAGCAAAGAATCACATATGATCATGATGTTAATGGTAACTTTGATACTTCATTCCCAATCGGTCACCAGATCTTTGGTGAGTCTATTTTTGAAGCAACTTTCCAGTCAAACTCTGGTCTAAGTAACCTAACTTCGGGTCAAGAACTTAGGGGTGTTAACGCTGGTGGTATTGTAAGATCTAGAAATGTCAACTTTGAGACAACTACAGGTGCTAGTGCATATATCAAAGGTACATTTGACTTTGTTCAAGTTTCTGGTTCTGTAGACACTGGTGAAACTCTTGTCTTTGCTGGTGCCAATACTCAAAGATTCCAACCAAATACTGTATACCAAATTGGTGATCAAGTTTGGACAGAAGATCACCTGTATAATGTAAGTGTTGGTGGTACATCAGGAGAAACAAACCCAACCCATGACGCTGGTTCTGCAGGTAATGGACCAGACACACTAGAGTTTACTTACATAAAAGATACATACTCTCTTGTCACCACTGACATTAAATCAATTAGAGCGGAAGGTGAGGTTGTCTTTGAAGACAGAGATATCACCTCAGTTCTGCCTATCTCTCGTATTGACTTCTCTAAGCAAGGAACTGCAGAAGTCAGCACTGGTGGATTTGGAGATCCTGGCATACAAGAAGATAATGGTGGTATTATTTTCTACACCAACCCACTAGTAGAAGCGGACAACATCCACGACTTTAAAGAAGGTCAAGAGATTGAGATCTCTGGTCTTTCTACAAATGCTCCTGACCTATCATTCTTGATGGGTAAGCAGAGGATCTATAAAGTCATCGAAGATCCCGATGGTAGATCAAGACGTTTTGTCATTCCTAAGAAAGCACCTTCTCTAACGAATGACAACTATGATCCTGGTCAGTTTGCACAAGTAACAAACTACTCTAAGTCTGTAACCCTATCCCTACTCAACTCTCCCAACAAGTTTGGAGAGGCAACTGTTGTTGCTAGAAGATTCCAGGATGCTGTAAACCAGATCAGAAACAACAGAGACTTCATTGCAGATGAAGTTGTCTCGAAAGTAAATGATCAATTCAAACAGGAATACTATTTCCCATATGAAATTGGTGGTACACCCGATCAAACATTTACTCCAACTGATGTAACCTACAATCCACTGACGGGTATCGCTGTATTCACTGTCAACAATCATGGTCTGTCGAATGGTGATGGTGTAAGAATCGCTGATGATTCTATCGTCTTTACCTGCGGTATGGATGGTAATAAGACTGAGCACACCGCACCTCAGTCACATCACTTTGCATATGGTAAGACTCTACCTATCTTTGGTGTAACTACAAATACCTTCAGTATTGATGTTGGTGAGTCTGGTCCTGACCAACAATTCACACCATCTGCTGCTACCTATAGTCCTGCTACTGGAGAACTGATTCTGGACATTGGTCCTCACCAACTAGACATTGGTGAAGGTATTGTCATCGATGACAACTCCCTGTCGTTCACTTGCGACATGGATAATAACCAGTCTAACAAATCTTATCCACGTCCTGGTATTGATCCCTATGCAGGTCGTTCTATCCCCATCATTGCTTCTGACAAGGTAGCGGGAACCATTACACTTCAGGTTGGCATCTCTGGTCCTAATAGGAATTTCCAACCAACAACAGGCACCACTTACGATGCAGCAACTGGTGATCTGGTAATGAACATCGGTCAGCATGGTCTAGGTGTTGGTAGAAACGTTGTTCTTGCAGATAATTCATTCACGTTTACCTGTGATCAAGATAATCACTCAACTCCTAAGACATATCCACGTCCTGGACAAGACCCCTTTGCAGGTCAGTCTATTCCTATTACCGACGTTGGTCAAACACTACACACCCCAACTGATGCTCCATATGATGCTGCAACTGGAGTTGTTACTTTCCAGATTAATAGTCATGGATTTGCCAATGGCGACTACATCAAGATCGATGACAATTCTCTTGTTTACACCTGTGTTCTCGATGGCAATGTAGTTCCTAAGACATATCCACGCCCAGGTTATGACTATCCATCTGGTCGTTGGTTGGAGATTTCTAATGTAACTGCCAATACATTTGATGTCAATATTGGTCCATCTTCTTACACTGGAGCACACACCTTTGTAAGTGCTGCCACCAATTCCATTGCAAGACAGACAGGTTACATCACTATCAATGTTGGTAATGGTGGATCTGCTTCTAATTCTACACACATCTTTGTTAGTGCAACTGCAAATGCTGTTCAGCACCTGCCCCAATCTTCTCATACCTTCACTGGTTCTACAAATAACGCTGTTAAGCATCTACCTCAGTCTGCACATACATTTGTAAGAGCAGATGCGAATTCACTGATTGTTGGTGGTTCTACATTCAAGATTTATCTTGGACCATCTAGATTTGTTCACACATATGTTTCTGGTGGTACTGTAACCTATAATAGTCAAACAGTAAATATCACCAACTTCGTATACGACAATATTGTTAGTGGAGAGGCAACTGTTACGATTGACACGCCACTTGCTAATCTGGTTGAAGATGCAACTGTACAGATTGCAGATATCACTCTAGAGTGCGTTGTTGACGGAGTAACTACTCAGAAGGTATATCCAAGTTTTAGCATCCCTGTAAGCGACGAGAAGTGCCGCAGAGACGTTAAGCACTTCATCAACGCTATCACTGCTGACTTGGAATTTGGTAGCAACAATAATGTTATCGATGCTGCTAGAAAATACATCGATGGCACAAACACACAAATCGACTTTGTAAATACCGAGATCATTCAAACAGTTCGTGCGTTTGAGTACACTCGCGAATTGATGATCTATGCGATGAGAAAGTGGAGAACAGGAACTGGTCTCACAACTGATCCTCTTTATACCCCTGTATATTCCAGTGTTCCCAGATACTTCGATGATACTGTCATCGACGATCTATCTCCAGGTGGTGCTTGTGTAAACGTACAGCAAGCAATCGATACTCTTGCATACCTCTTTAATGATGTTCTTGCTAACAACGCATCTGGAACAATTCTGGATGGCGCATATCTAATTGCTAGAAACAGACACGTCATCGCAGATGAGGCATACAAGAAGACTCTAATTCAGTATCCTTCTTTAGGTCTCAACAATGTTGATGAGCGTAAGTGCCGTAGAGATATCAACTTCATCCTCGACGCAGTTATTAGAGACCTCGTTCTCGGTGGCAACTTCGGTATTGTTACTGCAGCAGAATCTTACTTCACTGGTCAACAACTAACTGGTATTCCTGCTAGTGAACTTGCTCCTACCAGATATGCATTTACCGAAGTAAGAGATCTTTGCATTCAAGCAATGCGTGGATGGAAGGATGCTTCTGGTAATGCAGTTACTCTTCTCTATACTGCTATCCCTGAATTTACCGATAGCACTATTCTGCCCGATCCAAATGGAAACCCACTTTGTGCTGGCGTAGAAAGTGCTCTAACTGCTGCATTCCTACTTCTAGATCAGATTCTTTCTGAAGCAATTCAGGTTGGTGCTACCACTAAAGATACAGGTACACTACTTGATGTTGCATCACTATACAACTATCCAGATAGCTACATCACTGATGCAAATGGAACTAAGGTAACAGTAAGAGCAACTTATGATGACCTGCCTATCATTGAGGCATCACCATATACTCAGAACTCTTCTATCATCTCGAAACTAGGTGGTGGCGGTGCTCTAATTGATGGTTCTAAGGTCAAGCAACCCAACTGCCCATTCCCTGGTCTAACAGTTGAGGGCGAAGCGAAGTTCCCCAACCAGGGCAAGTCGATGGTTGCATCGGCATTCACGATTGTTTCTGAAGGTGGTGTTGGTTATAAGATTATCGAAGATGGATACACTCAGTTGGTGTCTGTTTTCTGTATCTTCTGTTCTGATGGTGTTCTGGCAGAAACTGGTGGTTACGCATCTATCACCAACTCTGCTACGAACTTTGGTATCTTTGCACTTAGAGCAACTGGTTTCAGAAGAGAAGCATATGAGTTTGACCAGTGTACTATTACCAATGTATCAGCAACTCCAACTGGCAGAACAATTCTTTCTGTTAGTGGTCTTGGTAGAGAACCTCTGGAGCACTATGTCGGTAAGATTGATGGATTTGAGAACGTCAATCCAGACATTGAATACTTTGTTGATGTTGTCGAAGGCGTAACAGTTGGTCCTCCTTTCTCTGCTCAACTTACGTTTGAGTCTGGATCTGGTGGTCCAATGGAGATCAAGAACTCCACAACACAAAATGTTGTTTCTCTTGCATCTTTGGTTGGCGAAACACTCAGACTTCACAGACCTTCTATTGTTAACTCCTCTTCCCACACCTGGGAATACGCTGGTTCTGGTACTAGCTACCTTGCTCTACCCGAGAACGGCGGTGTTAAAGTCGAATCTAACGAGCAAGTCTCCGAAGACTATGGTAGAACATATGTCTCTGGTACTGACGAACTAGGCGACTTCAAGGTTGGTACATTCGCAAGAATCGAAAACAGAACTGGTAACATCACCTTTACAGGTACTGTGACCATCTCGGAAGTTGAATTCTTGAAACTGAAAGGTGGTGACGTTGTTGTTACTGGTTTCGATAACAGCAACACACTGGGTGGCGCTAACACTAGCGATTCCAAACTACCAACCCAGAAAGCAGTTAAGGACTTCATTACTAACAACCTCGGTCCTTACATCAACAAACCATACTCCACAAACCCAGTTCCTAGAGCACTGGTTGAACTTACTGACTCTGGTAAGATCTCCGAAGATCAGATTCCACCTCTACGTCCTTTCCAGGTTTACACAGTTGCAAACCAAGCAGAAAGAGTTGCTATCGAAGGCGCACTAGCGGGTGACATCGCGATCCAACAGGACGTTAGCTCCTCGTTCATTCTGAACAATGATAACGATAGTTTGTTTGCATCGTTTGCTGTAGATACTACTCTGCAGTTTACTCTTTCTGACATCTTCACTGGTAGCATCACTGGTGGTAAGATTCAGGCAACCGAGTATAGACAGGGTGTTGTTTATCAGATCAATATTACTGATGGTGGTTCTGGATATGTCACCCCTCCTGTTGTCACATTCTCTGGTGGTAACCCACAAGCAGGTGCAATATCTGCAGCTGCACAATGTACCATTGCTAATGGTCAAGTTGTTATTATTGATCTCGTTCTATTCAATGGTGTTATTGGTGGTAAAGGATACACCACACCACCAACCATCACCATTGCTGCTCCCGCTGGTTCTGGTACACAAGCAACTGCTAATGCCCTGATTGAAAGCAGATTGTATGGTAGCATTGTTAACAATATCAAACTTGAAGATACTGACACTATTCAATCTAGTGATCTTCCACCTGAGACAATCAATATCAATCGTATTGTTAACACATCTGCTAGCAACAGCAACAACTGGGTATCTCTATCATCTGATCAAATTGCAGCAAACCAGATTACATCTGGTGTTATCTCTACCGCACGTCTGGCAACCAATGCACAGGGAGCACAGAGTGCTGCAAACTCCTTCACCTTCTTGAGAGGTGACCAAGCATATGCACCTGCAGTACAAACAGTTAAGGGTCCTGAGACTAGATACTTTGCTAAACTGAAGTCCCAATCTAATAGTGGTTCTTCTACACTATTGTTTGAAGGAAGTTCTAACTTCCTGCTAGGTCACGCTGTAGAGCAAATCACTGGTATCCAAGCAGATACAAACATCAGTGGTGTTCTGACTGAAAACGGAGAGACAACAGTTACCATTGACAAGTTCCTTACAGCAACACTACCTGCTGGTACAGTTCTAGAATTCGATAGAGGAAGATCTCCTCTAACCTTTGAATCTTCACAGACTCAAGGTGGATTCGTTGATCAGATTGTTATTCAAAATGGTGGTTCTGGATTTGATGCTGGTCCTTTCTTCAACGTCCCACTGACAGGTGGTAACGGAACAGGTCTAAGAGTTAATATCATCACTACTGCTGGTGTCGTTACTGATGTTACTATCGTTGATGGTGGTTCTGGATATGGTCAGAATACTGAGCAGCAAAATGTTGACTTTATTGTTTCTTCTACTCCATCCGATATCGGTGCTGGTAGTGGTCTGATCCTACTTGCTAAAGTAACGACAGTTCTAAGACAATATGCAAACGTTGCTATTGACGTTGACAGAGTAACCAACCTAACAACTTCTGGTGACGCTTATGGCACACTGGGTGTTGCAAGATTTAAGAAGTCTCAATTCATTATCGGTCAATCTGGTAATGGTTCTATCGACATCAATACTGGTCCTGACTCTGGTCTTGACGCTGACACCCTGGACGGCGCACAAGGTTCGTTCTACCTGAACGCAGGTAACATGAATGCTGGTGTCCTACCTGTTGACAGACTATCTGGTACATACAACATCAGTATTGCTAACCAGTCTGGTAACACACTGAGACTGAAGACCTCTACTAATTCTCCAACTGGTAACCCATCACCTGATGAGTTCTCTGCTGGTATCATCGCTGATACGAAAAACAACACTGCTGATGGTCTCTTCGATGGTGGCACACGTCACCTAGTAATGACTATCAGAAATGGTGGTTCTGACTTTGACGCTACCTTCGGTGGTGTAAGACAATTAGCATTCACGGACGGCACTGCTTCTAATGGCGGTAACATGTATCTCCGTGGTTCATTCACCAGTCCTGCTAACGCATTTGGTGGTTGGAACAAGATTTGGAGTTCTGGAAATGATGGCGAACTCAGCGGACTAGACGCTGATAAGATGGATAGTCGCCAGGGAATCTGGTATCAGACTGCTACCCATATGAACTATGGAACTCTGTCTGATGAGAGACTTCCATTCCTGCAAACTAAGAAAGATGTTCTCGAAGAGTTCCGTGTTGTTGATTGGACTGGAGACCAGAGATATAACATTCTGGTCCGTGATGAACTTCTAGGTTCTACCGCTCCATTCCTTGCTGGTCTACCTGTAAATCTATATGATTCTGGTGGTAATGGTGTTGGTGAAATCACCCTGACCAAGGTAGTAGCAAACCAAGATGTTAATGATGCTGCCAACAACTACACAATGTTGACTGGTAGTTTGACATCTGGTAACTTCATTGGTGCTAAGTTTATTGGTACTGGTGGTGTTGCAAATGCATTCCCATTCCAAGACTTCAGTGTTGCTCAAATTGATGACAATACAGATGGTCTAATTGATGGAACGTTCGATGTTATTACTGCTACAAGTTCTGGTGGTAATGCTAGATTGAAGCTTGGTAGAGCAGATGGTCAGTCTGCTTCTGATCCTTCGATCTACTTCAGATCTTCTCAGGTTGCTGCAACAAACTATAACGTTGCACTAATCGCTTCTGGTGGTAACAACACCGATGGATCTGGCGGTCTGGAAGTCAAGGTTGCTGATGCAGATCAGTTGACAGTTAATGGCAATAAGGTCTGGAACGCTGGTAACATCACCTTCAACTCCACTAACGTTGTAGGCACTGGTGTTATCCGTGATGCTTCTGGCAACTTTGAGGCAGGAACAATCACTGCTGCACTGACTGGTGCTGCTTCCTTGAACGTTCTCAAGGCAGGCGACACAATGTCTGGTGCTCTACTAATCAGTGGAATTGCACAAGCAAACCAAGCACTGAGTGTATCTGGTAGAGCAGACTTCCTAAGCAACATCACAATTGCTGAAGATCTGGTAGTTGACACTGACGTATTCGTTGTTGATAAGGACACGAAGAGAATTGGTCTTGGTGATGCAGCACCAACATATCAACTGGATATTTTCCAAGAGAACTCCAGTAGTGCCGATCAAGGTTTGACGATGGCACGTCTGACCCAAAAGGTCAATGACCTAAGTCAACAGAAGACCTTCATTGAATTTGAGTTCCGTGATTCTAACAACAACGGAAAACCACACGTCAGAATTGGTGCTGAAGTTGGAGAAAATTCAAATGCTAATAGCACTACTCTGGAAGGTTCTTCTGCATTCGTTGTTTACACTTCCAAAGGAACTGGTGAGACATCCAATACACTCTCGGAGAAATTCCGTGTAGACGCAAATGGTCACGTTGGAATCGGCACCGCAACACCAAATACTCATAAGTTGACAGTACAAGATGGAGACATCTACACTAATCAGTTCGTAAGAGCTGTTGATGGTCTCTACCTAGGAGACACTGCCAACAACGACGATGCTCCTATCTACTTCAATGGAGCAACAGGTTCTGCTTCTGGAGCTGGTGGAATTCTGAGTAACTTCAGAATGGGTAACAACATCCTTGCGGGTGATGTATTTGAAATCACTCCTCAAGATGGTGCTGGTACAAACCCAGGATTCAAGTCTACTCCTGCACTTGCAATTCAGGGAACTAATAACAGAGTCGCTATCAATACTCTAGACTTTGGTGGTCAGGATCAAAGTGATCCTCAGAACATTATTGATAGAACATACAGCCTGAACGTCCAGGGTGACATGAACATCAATGGTATTCTTTATCAGAACAATGAAGAGTTCGTTACATCACGTTGGACAGAATCTAGTGACGCTAATGGCGCAAACATTTATAGACTCTCCAAGGTTGGTATTAATAAGGTTGATCCACAATATACACTCCATGTTGGTGGAGAGATCTACATTGAAGGAACTTCCAAGACTGGTGGTCAGGTTGATGCAACTCTGTATGCTAATGGTCAAAGACAATGGGTTGATTCTTTCGGAATCATCAAGGTTCAGAAGACCACTATTGATGAGAGCGTAACAGTTCCTTCCAACGTTACTGCTTATAGTGTTGGCGACATTGAGATTACCAATGGTAATACAGTCACTATTTCTTCCAACGCTACATGGTTGTTGATATAAATAAAATTAAACCTTTCAACAATGTCAAAGGAAAGAAAACTAACTGTTGGAACAGTTAACCCAGGAGCAGATGTTATTCTTCCTGTCTATGAAAATAAGACAGTAAGAAACAACACACTACCAGCTCCTGTTCCTGGGGAACTTTTCTACAATATAGAAAGAAAACAGGTACAACTATATACGCTCGACGGAAAGTGGGTCTAAAACTATGTCACAATTAATCGTAGATAAACTACAAGTCAATACCCAGTTATCTATTCCTCAGTATACTGAAGCACAGAGGAATTCCTTAAGTCCTGTTCAAGGAACTTTGATTTATCTAACCAATACCGATGAAGCAGGTCTTCAGGTATGGTCTGGAACTGAGTGGGTTGGTCTTGCTGGCGGTGCTGGTCTGTATGACTTCATTAATGTGACTTTCAATAATGGTGGTCAAACTGGTGCCAATGGTCCTACATTGAGTCAGGCAAGATCAACTATGGCAGGACAGGGTGTTGGTAACTGGAATAACAATACTCTTTACTTTAACGTTGATAGCAATGGTGTTCAATCTTGGACAGTTCCAAAATCTGGAACATATAGATTCTTAGTTGCTGGAGCAAAAGGCGGAGAAGGTAACGCTGTCAACAACAACTCTGGAAGATCTGCTGGTCGCGGGGCAGTGATGAGAGGTGAGTGGCAACTAGAAGAAGGAGAAGTCTACAATATTATCGCAGGCGTTCAACCCGCTACCTCTGGTGAGGGTGGCGGAGGCGGAGGTGGATCCTTCGTCTGGTCTGCTATTTCTGGAGAACCACTAATTATTGCTGGTGGTGGAGGTGGAAACGGAGACGTTTATTACGGAACAGTTTCCCAATCCAAGGGTCAAGATGGAGCTATGGAAACCAGAGGAACTAATCCACCATCTGGAGGTAATAACACTCGCGGAGAAAACGGCAACGGAGGAACTGTTAACAACACTGACGGCGGTCCTGGTGCTGGTGGCGGATTCCTAACTGCTGGTTCTGGTGGTTCCTCTGGTGCAGGCGGTGGTCAAGCAGCAACTTCTGGAGGAAAAGGCGGTCAAGCAGACGGCGGATCTCTATCAAGTAACTCTGGCGGTTATGGCGGTGGAGGCGGTGAGTCCTTCAACGGAAATGACGCTGAGGGTGCTGGCGGAGGCGGCGGTTACTCAGGTGGCGGCGCGTCTGGTAGCGGTGACCCAGGTGGCGGTGGCGGTGGATCCTTCCTTGCCGATGGCGGATCTAACTACGCAACATCTAACGGATCATGGTCTACTACTGGAGGCGAACCACATACTCCACACACAGGCAGTGTAGCTAACCTAAGTCAATTCAATACTGGTCAAGGATACGTTACAGTTACGTTTGTCGCTTAGGTCTGAGTTTAGGATCTGGACTTAAAGTAATAAAGGTAGATATCACAAAACGACCATCACCTTTTACTTCATCGACAGCGTGAGGTTCTGAACCAAGAAAGATAATCCCTGAGTTATTCTCGGGGGTTATTTTTTTGTTTCTATCTACAAAATAAAAGTCTCCACCTTCAAAGGGTTTAGGTTCTTTCCACAACCAAATTAGTGCTGTAAAAACATCAAAGTCTGAGTGAGGATGGTAATAACCACCATCAGAATATTCACTTACTAACATGGACTTATGGTTCATTCTGCCATACATTTTTCCAAACCATGTATGATGAATTCCATGCCACCAACCATTGTCAAACAATTGCTGAGTGGTGTGCTTCATGATCTTGGAATAGTCTGGAGATGTAAACACTTCATTCAGAAACATTCCATTGTTATTCTTCATTAGTTTACCATCATCATCTCTTGCTCCACCTGTATCAGATTGGTAACTAAGTCGGATAAAATCAATTTCTTTCCAAACTTCATCTAGTTGAGTTTCATCAAAAACATTCTCAAGAAGAACGCAAGGACAAGGATCTTCGGAATAAGTATACTTCATAGTTTCAGTTCAATATAACTATCTGCTTCTCCATACTTACCTACGGGATGCAAATTGAATGCTAGTGAATATCTAGTCTTCTTTTCTGTATAGAGATCAATCTTGTGCTCTAGATAACTAGGAAAAAATACCACAAGATTTTGTAGTGGTCTAATATAAAATGTTTGATATGTTTCTTGAGTCCACTCGTCTGGAGGATTGACATACATGCTATGAAGATTGTTCAGTACATTTTTAAAAACTAAATCTCCAGATGCATGATTGTCAATATACATCACACCGCTGTAATAGCAGTTTTTGTGATTATGGTAATGACAATATCCACCATAGTTTGTTTCTGTCATCCATGATGTAGTGATATCAAAGTCAGTGGAGTTTAACTTTAAAGTTTCGTTCTTGAATTTATTAAACTCCTGTAGTATAATACTTTTTAGTTCTGGGTGTTTGTCTAATACTTTTCTACAAACACTAGGATAACTATCAGGAGCATCATATCTTCTGGAATCTGAGGTGAACTCTTCTCCCATCAATGCGCCATAGTATTTGTTGACTCTTTTATCTAAAATAGAAGCGCCAACTACGCTTGGAAACAGAGGGAATACATTCACAGCAGTTTACTTCATACCTAAATATTATAGCACAACATCATTCTATATCAACCAATGGATACGACTGAACTCAAAAAGAATTTTGAAGATCAACTTGCCAAAGCAGATAAGCAGATTTCTGAACTAGAAGAGAATCTTACCAAGGCAAAAGAGTATAAGCTTAAACTTATCGGTGGTCTAGAGACTCTGGAACTACTCAATCCACCAGCAGAAACGCCTGAAGAAACACCTGCAGAATGACACATTTCCCTGCTTCCTAAATAGAAGTAGGGATTTTTTGTATCTAGGTGCATGGCTACACCAACAA
>CEON01027318.1_pt1 | contig 12128 bp, 1 predicted proteins | sample 530291 | NCBI WGS metagenome assembly CEON01 (sample SAMEA2619888, study PRJEB7988) | marine metagenome | biome: marine biome (ENVO:00000447); feature: surface water layer (ENVO:00002042); material: "saline water (ENVO:00002010), including plankton (ENVO:xxxxxxxx)" | depth 5 m
TGATAAAAATTATCTTCGTATATTGTTTCAGCCTGGAAGACCTGTTCAAGCTCGTGAGTTAAATCAGATTCAATCAGCAATTCAAGACCAAATTGATAAGTTTGGACAAAATATATTTATTGAAGGTACTCGTGTAGTAAATGGTGAAACAGATATTGATACACAAACTCGATGGATTGATATTGAGTTAACTCAAGACTCTGCTAATGCAGCAGCTTCAACAGCTCAAGAATTAAAAGATAAAATAATTTACTCTGATAGTGGAGGAGCTTCATTTGTTGATTCACCTGCGGCTAATAACGCATCTATTGATGTTGCGGCTACAGTTGTTGATTACGAAAACATTAGTGGTAACAAATACAGATTATATGTTAGATACTTAACAGGTAACGAAGGTTCTAATACAAAACCTGATTTTAGTAATGGCTCAAGAACGTATGCTGACGTTAAGATAGCCAATTCAATGACAGGTGTTTCAGCCGGTTCGGTTATAGGAACAGGAACGACACAAATATCTAGTGGATATGCAGTACGATTACATAATAACAAAGGTGTATATTATGTCAAGGGTTATTTTGTTGTAGCACCTGAACAAACAAAATATGTTGAAACGGGTACTTCTGCAGCCAAACAAGATTTAGTTGGTTCGATTGGATTTACTGTTACTGAAGGAACTAAATCAGCTATTAATGATAGTACACTTTATGATAACGCTCAAGGTACTGCTAACTTCTCAGCACCTGGCGCTGATAGATATACTATTACTTTAGGATTAACTTTAATATCAGCACAATTTAGTTCAAACACAAAAAACGTAACTCTACCTACTGCAAATAATATAGTCCCTGTTCAATCGATTGTCGGTTCTAAAACAGTGGCTCCTGTAAAAACAAAATATAATGTTATTGGTAGTCAAATAGCTAAAAGAACATTTGAAGAAAGTGGAGATTATGCTTTACAACCATTCGAATTAGATTTAAGAGAACACTTACTTGTAACAGGAAACCGTGGTAAATATTCGTTAACTGATTCACCAGCAGGTGATGGTAGTAAATTTATTGCAGCTCTCGAACCATCTACCGCGTATGTAAAAGGTAATCGTGTAGAAATTACAAACAAACAAGAAATTGTAGTTTCAAAAGCACGAGATACTGAAGTTATTGAAAACATAGAAATACAAGCACGTCAAGGTTCTTTTATTGAGTGTGATAGTATTCAGAATTTACCCGATACATCAGGAGTTTCTTTTGATTTAGTTGTAAGTGCTAGTGACTCTCCTACTAATACTACATTAGCTAATCACAGAAAAATAAGTACCGATGGTGGTTCAAGAGTAGGTTCATGTACAGTTCGTGGAATAGAATTTACAGGAAGAAAATTTAGAATATACATAGATGATTTAGTTCTTGGATATGATAACTCTCCAGGCGTTGTAACTTTATCTGACGCAGTTAGAATTAGACCTTCTACAGGAGATTCACTCGGAACTACTTCATTTTTAGGAACGTCTACATCAGGTGGATTTGTTTTAAATGATGTTACAGAATTTAATAAAAACTTCCCACTACCTGCTGATACAGTTAGAACTTTATTTCCTTTATCACAAACAGTAAGTATCCCTGTTAGAGAGACTAAATCTGATGCTACTAGAGCAGGTTCTACTAATTTTACTACGGCGTTTTCTATTACAGGTTCTACATTTTATCTAGATAATGTTAATGATTATATTGTAACTAGAAATGATACAGGACTGCAAGTTTTAGTTAATTCAGTTTCTCTATCAAATAGTTCTACTACTTTAACTTTAGGTATTTCATCTACAGATGTTGGTGGTAATGCATTAAGTGCTGACCATTCGTTATCTATTACATATTCTAAACGACAAACAGGTACTCATAGAACTAAAACAAAAACAGCTATTACAGATGCAAATGTAGTTGATTCTTCATATAATGTGGGTGATGTAATTACTTTAGCTAAAACTGATATAGTAGAATTAACAAGTTTAATAGATTCACCAACAGGTATAGATTATGCTGATAATTTTGTTTTAGATAATGGACAAACAGAAACAAGTTATGGTCAAGGTAAATTGGTTTGTATAGAAGCAATCAGTTCAGGAGTAACCGCACTCAAACCATCTTACAAATATTTTGAACATGGTGCAGGTGATTTCTTTTCTGTAGATTCATATAAGATAAACGAAAGTGGTTCAACAACTAATACAGAAGTTCAAAGAGCTGAAATAGACACTCTTGGTGGATTATCTTTACTAGACCAATTAGACTTCCGTGGTTCATCAACTTCTCTCGACCCAAATGGTATTATACGAATTGGTGGAATACAATCATTCTTACCTAGATTTGATAAGATTGTAATTAAGTCTAATGGTGAACTTGAATACGTTCAAGGTGATTCAATTGCAGGCACACCACCTGAAACACCAGCTGACTCTATGTTATTATATGATTTAGATGTCCCAGCCTTTACTGACTCGGTACAACAAATTGAAATCGGATATAAAGATAATAGACGATACACAATGAGAGACATCGGTAAGATTGACAAACGTGTTAAGAATTTAGAATACTACACTTCTTTATCAATGTTAGAAAGGTCAACTCGTGATAAGAGTATTCAAGACACTTCGGGAGAAAGATTTAAAAACGGTATTATTGTAGATGAATTTAAAGGACATGGTGTTGGTGACCCATCAGACCCTGGCTACTTAGCAGCTGTTGAACCTGAAAATGGAGAACTTCGTCCATCATTTACTGTGAAAAATATTGGTATAAGAAACAGTGATACCTCTGCGGCTGACAACTCACCTGCAGGTAGTGTACCGATTGGTAATGAAGACTTTATTAGATTACCCGCTTCTTCTATTGAGAACTTGATTCACCAAGATAAAGCTAGTATAGCAATTAGTGTAAACCCATTTGATGTTGCCTCATGGGTAGGTAGTATTGAACTATCTCCTGATAACGATGAATGGAGAGACACTGTTACTAGACCCGATGTAATTATACAAAACGACCAAGTAAATGATGCAGTACTAAATTTAGTTAATGAACAGTTAGCTTCTTCAGGTACTCGTTGGAATGATTGGAATACTACATGGAGTGGTGTAACAAGTGTTCAAGATTTAGGTTGGAATAATGTTCCACAAACATTAGCTCGAGTCGAGGGTGCTAGAGTAGTTCGTTCTCGTAGACGTTGGTGGAGAGGATGGGGTCGAAGAAGAGCGGTCGTTGTCCCTACATTTGGTGGCGGTACATTAACAGGAAGAACTACAAGACGCCGTAGATGGTGGAGACGAAGAAGACGTGCAGAATTTAGATTAGAACAAAGAACAACTTCTACAAATCAATTTAGAGAAGGTATTCAACAGTTTGCAACTACTGAAACAATTAATCAGTCATTAGGTGAACGAGTTGTTGACACATCATTTATTCCGTTTATTCGTTCAAGAAAAGTATACTTCAGTGCTACAGGTTTGAAACCTAATACAGAAGTTCATCCTTTCTTTGACGGAGTAAGTATTGCAGGTTATGCTACTGAAGCTAATTTTGTACAATTTAGAGATGATAATACTCGAACAGACCATACTGATGATTCTCCTGCAGGTTTAGGTTTAACTACTACATTAACTACAGATAATGCTGGTGAACTTACAGGTTATTTTGTTCTTCCAAATAATATATATTTAAGATTTAGAACAGGTGAAAGAGAATTTAGATTAGTAGATAATTTACAAAATGATTTAACTATAGCTAATACTTACGCTTCAGCAACTTATACGGCAAGAGGTATATTACAAACAGTTGAAGAACAAATATTATCTACTCGTAGAATTAGAATAGATGAAAGACGAGTTACAGATACAAGAACTTTGACAAGTACACAGACTGCAGCTACAGCAGTAAGACACCGTGACCCATTGGCTCAAACATTTGTTGTTGACCCTGATTTATATCCTGACGGAGTATTCATTAAAGATTTAGATTTATTCTTTAGAACTAAACATGGTTCACTTCCTGTTAGAGCTCATATTGTAACAGCTGAAAATGGTATACCTACACAAAAGATTGTACCATTTACTGAAGTAGAAAAGAAATCTTCAGAAGTGTTTATCAGTGAGTCAGCAGCTACTCCTACTACATTTACATTTAAATCAGCAGTTCATCTTAAGCCAGGTATAGAATATGCAATAGTTGTATTATCTAATTCACCTGAATATTTCTTATGGCATTCTGAAGTTGGTGGAACAGATGTTCTTACAGGACAACGTATAGATAAGAATCCTTACACAGGTGTGGCTCTTAAATCACAAAACGCATCTACATGGACTCCTGACCAAAACAAAGACTTTAAATTTACTTTAAGATATATGAAGTTTAACACAGGTAGTGTAGAAGTAGGAAGTACAACAACAGGACATGGTAGTTTTTCTGTAATAGTTCCGGCTAATCAGGTTAATACGTTTGATACAGTTAACTTAATAGCTGATTCTATATTACCACCTAAAACATCTGCTTCATTTACTTTACAGTTAGGAAGTGGTACACCATTTAATATTGTTCCAAACAGACATATTGAACTAGGTGAAATGCAAACAACAGGTAATGGCACTAGTACGGGAGCTTCAGACTTTACATTAACGTGTACTTTATCAACTGATAGTGAGTTCTTAACTCCACAAGTTGATTTGACTCGTATGTCTTTATTACTATTCAAGAATACAATTAACAATGATAATACAAATGAAACATTAGCTACTCATGGTAATGCAACAGCTAGATACATAACAAGGATTACAAGACTAGAAAATGCTGCTAGTCAGGTAGATGTTTTTGTAGATATAAACAGACCAAGTGTTGATTGTGATGTAGAGGCGTATATTAGATTTAGTCCTACAGGTACATTTACTAAATTACAAAATAATCAGATTCCTGTATCGGGTGATTTCAAAGAAGTACACTTTAGAACAGCTTCTACGGATGACGTACCTTCGTTTACAGAGTTTCAAATTAAACTTGTAATGTTAAGTGTTAATAGTGGACAGATACCTAAAATGCATAACTTTAGGGCTATAGCTACTGCGTAATGAAAGAAGAATTTAGTATAGTTGAAGAGAATCCTAACTTGATTAGAGATAATCATAGTAAAGCTATTATAAATACTGATACTGAAGCTTACGAAGCTTATATAAAAAGAAAAAAAATTATTTTAGAAAAGGATAAAGTAACTGAAGACTTAAGACAAGAAGTCTCCGAGTTAAAAGATTTAGTAAAAGAACTGATTAAGAAAATAGGATAACACGATGCCCCAAGGTAATGAACAATTTAATAGTCCCGAGGCTGTTTATACAGCACGAACTCTTGGTAGTGTAAGTGATACATTTACTCTCCCATCAAATTATAGTAGTTCGATTTTATCATCTGACAAACTGGCTTTTCCATCAGGTGGTATTGTTACAACTAATACTTTAGACGAATTAAGAAAAATTGTCAACCAAGGATTTGTAGATTTTAAAGATGAGACTGAAAACTTACAAGCTCAGATTACTGATAATAACACAGACTTCACAGAAGTCAATACTAATTTAGCAGAAATTGAAAACGATTTTCAAAAGGTTCTTTACGATTCACAAAACAAAGCTTGGGATACTATTGTACTAAACGCTGGTACAGGTTTATCGGGTGGTGGTAATTTAAAAGATGACCGTACATTTAATTTAAATGTTGCTACTTCGGGTGAGATTGGTGGTGTTCTCGAAGGTGGAGATATTGATATTAGTGACACAGGTATAATGACCATCAAAGCTGATGCTGTAGCTCTGGGAACAGACACAACAGGTGACTATATCAAAAATATTACAGCTACTACAGCTGATGGTGTTACTCTTACAGGTGGAACAGGTGAACAAACTACAACAGATTTAAAACTTACCGAAAGAATAGAAGCATCTACTAAAGGTTCGTCAGTAAATTCTGATGCAGGTTTTGCTACTACAAATGGTAAAGTAACTAAAGTAAAAGTTCCAAAAATTACATACAATAAATTTGGTCAGTTAACAGAAGTTACAGAAATGGATGTTAACTCAGCCAATGATGTAAAAGTTACGTTAAAGAAAACTGATACTGATACAGGTCTTGTAATTAGTGGGGGCAGTTCAGATAGTTTCACTGTAAACGCAAGTAACGATAAAGAAATATCTTTTGCACATGCTCTTACAGCTGGTAATGTAGGTGCACTTACAACTTCAGGTGCTACAAGTGGAACATTTACACAAGAAGGCACTAATATTACACAATCGGACGCAACTCGATTAATTATAGACAGTATTTCTAGAGATAAGTATGGTCATGTAACTGAAGTTAAAACCCGTGGACTTACTTATGGTATGTCATCTAATAACCGACATGGTGGAAATACATTCTATACAGGTGACGCATTTGATATTCATGTACCAAGAGAATCAGATTTTAAATCATTAAATACTAATTTTGAAACATTCAAAACTTCAGTAATAAATACTTTTTCTAATATAGCAAACGATGGAGATAGTTCATTATCTCTTACACAAAATTTATCTACTGCTGGTTCTATTTCTTCAGCTGGTAATTTAGTTGTTGGTGGTGGAGACCCAATCTCCCTTCCAGCTCTTTTTGTTAATGCTACTACAGATTCAGTTGGTATGGGTATAACCCCTGATAATCAATCAGTACTTGAACTTTATAAAACAAACGGAGTAACAGCAGGCGTACCATATTTAAATTCTACTGAAGTTAAACCTATACTAGCCATACGACATGCTGTCGATGGTGAATCAGCAGGTGGTAAGTTTGGTATAAGATTTTCAGGATGGTCTACAGGAAGTGGCTCACAGAGTGGAAGAGATTTTGTTAATAGACAATCAGGTATATATGCTTCGATTGATTCTAAATTTAGTAATAAAATTGGATTAGCTTTCCACACAGGTAATAATTTACTAACTGAACCTGGCGGTGTAGAGAGAATGAAGTTAACAGATGCTGGTAGTTCAGGTCGTCTTGGTATTAATAACTCAGCTCCTACTCATAGCTTAACGGTTGATGGTAATGTTAAATTTAATACCGGCAATGATAATAAAGACCATGTAACATTTTCGGATGGTAAAGTAACTATCTTTGATGATGAAGATAGTAATATAGAACACCTTGCTGTTGGAAGAACTTCAGCAGAAAAAATTACTCTTGGTGTTAAAGACCTTCAAAATGTAATAACTGCTTATCAAGATACTGATAGTAATTCTGACCATCAATTTATAATAAACCGAGACTTTTCAGGTACAGGTAGAAGTGATTTTCAAATACGAAATAAAGGCACTAACCAATTTGTTATTGACAAAGACGGTAAAGTTGGTATTGGCACATCAACACCTGCTAAAAGATTAGATGTTAATGGTAGTATAAACACAAATTCTAATTTAACTGTTGGTGGAGATGTTACAGTTGATGGTTCTATTGGTATAACAGCTGGTCAGTTATTAGCTGACGAATGGAAATATGCTGGTGGTAACGCAGTTGCTAATCATGAAATTCGTGAAGCCAGATTAAAAATATCTTTAACATCAGCACCATCTGATAGTAAACACTATGTAAAACTTTTCACAGATGAATCAACTATTAATAGTTACGCATATATTACATTACATAGAGGTAATGACTATGGTGTAACAAGTTCACAGGGTTCTCCTATTCATCACGCCGTTTATAGTAATCGACAAGCTAACAAAAGCGCATCATCAAATGGTGCTACATTCTATCATAAACACGAAGGTCATGTTGGTGACGTTAATATATCTGACCAAGCTTATATAGTTTTCACGAAGAACTCTTCTACAAATAAATATTGTGCTTATCTAGTTTGTGAAGATTACTTCGAAGGATTTATTAAGATTGAATATCATAAAAAAGGTCGTGAGGATTCAAGTGGGATAGATATTGTAACTAGTTCTACTGCAACGTCTAGTTTAGCTACAAATGATGTTGCGGTTTATACTACACAAGTCAAAACCAGCGGCACTCATCCATTTAATAGTATCTTTACTCAACCTAATTGGGAATTAAAAGCAGGTAATATTACAACTGCAGCACTTACTACAACTACATTAACTGCAACGACAGATATAACTACTCCACATATTGTAACCGATGCAATAACTACAAACGGCAATATAGTTTTACCTAATCATAGGACACATGACAATGGAGAAGTAACTCCTGTTATTAGAAATACTGGCACTACTGCACCTAATACAACAGACAATGGCACTTCAGACGGATTTACAATATCACAACGTGACTACAGACGTGGTACTACAAATAATTATTGGTTCGGAAAAAATCTAGACTATTTAATATTTGAAAAGACCGACGCTAATGATGGTGGTGACGGTGGTATCTTGTTTACAATGACAGGAAACGATAATATTGAACGTGAAAAACTACGAATTAAAACAACAAAAGTAACTTCTTCTGTAGACCTACAAGCTCCTAGCTTAATAGCTACTGCTGATCTTAACATAGGTAGTAACGCACTCTTTGTTGATGGAAGTGAAGACGAAGTATTTATTCAATGTGAAGATGATTTACGAACAACAGGTAGTAACGGCACTTCCTCAAGATTAATGATTGGTGGTGGCACTAGAGGAACAACTGATACGTTTGGTGCTATTGAAATAGTTCCAAATAGTAGTAGTGGTAATAGACATGGTGATGTTAATAATCACTCTGAAGGAACAAGACTTTATAAAACACTCGTAACACACGATAAAGATTATGGTGGAACTGCTCCAATAGGTGTATGTAAGATTACAATGCCTAAAGGATTTTCTGCTACTATGATGCAAATAAAAATTAAAGGCTTTAGTTATCTTGTCCAATCAAATACTTCTGACCGTTATGGTGCTTGGGAATTAAGAATAGGTGGTTATAACTTTGATGATACTTCAAATGATGCAAATGACAAATGGGCAGGCGCGTCAGCCGACCTTTCAGGTGATGCTCCGTTTAAAGAAGTAAGACTTGCTTACGATGGTAGTAAATGTTGTATTCTGTTAGGTTCAGATACAACACAATGGGCTAGATTTGGAAATCAAATTGTTGTAGACGAATTAATTACTAATTGGATTGGAACAACAGGTTGGGGTACAGGTTGGAAGATAGAAGATATTGATGTAGAAGGTAATCTATCAGGTACAATAGAAAAAGTACTTGATTTAACTGATGAAGTAAACGCATTAAGAAAAAGAACCCACGGCGGAAAGAGTAATATTGGTATCGGTACTGATAGTCCTAACGAAAAACTAGAAGTTCGTGGTAATTTAAAATTATATGCTGATACTGATGGTAGACAACTTAAGATTACTTCAAAAGCAGGTAGCTTGAATAGAATTTTAATGGGTAACCAAAATAGTGATGGTGCTAATAAACCTGGCATAATACAATCATCTAATGGACATATTACATTTGGTAAAGGTAGTTCATGGAGTGGCCATGGCGGTACTATGACTACAAATGTCACGTTCCTTCAGAGTGGTAAAGCTGTATTTAATGGACGAATTGGTATTGGTAAAACACCTGAAACTAACCCTAACAATATGCTTGCTATTAAAGGTGGACAGATTGAAATTGTCAATAGTGATAGTAGTAAAGGTGCTCAACTCTCATCTGACGGAGCCCTTGAATTATTTAGAAACGATAGTACAAATACTTCGGCCGAACATGGATTTATAGATTTCAAAGCAGCAGCTACTGATGATAAAATCACTCGTATTGCATGTAGAAAAGATGTAGATGATAGTATTGGAGGCATGGGTGCAGGTTCTTTATTCTTCGGAGTAGGAGATACTACCGCACACGGTACAATGACCATCGATGCCGCAACAGGAAATATGGGTATAGGTCTTAAACCTTATGGTACAGGTTCGGGTGCAAATACTATAAAACCACTTGGACGTTTACATCTACAAACGCGAGCTGAAGATTGTGTCTTAATACTTGAGTCTGATACTGCTAATAGTGACGAACGTAATAATCCTAAAATTTTATTCAGACAAGACGGTGGACACATATTTAGTTCTATTAGTAATGGCTTTCAAGAGGAACTTGCTACTAATAATGCTTTAGTTCTTGCTAATGGTGGAATGTCTGGCACAACTGGCGGTATTATATTTAGAACAGGTGGCCCGAACAGTGGTGGTACTCTACAAGGAGACCTCGCCACAGCTCACGTTGCAAATTCTGTAGAACGTATGAGAATTGCATCTGATGGTAAAGTTGGTATCGGAACAAGTGCACCTCAAAGTACTTTAGATGTTGATGGTACAATTAGGTCTACAGGTAGTATATTTGGTGAAGATGCTGTCTTTGGTGGTGATGCTACAGTTTCAGGAAAAATTAATACTAGCAGAGTAGAAACAGGGTCATTTAAAATGACAAGTGCAGACTTGGTAATTTATAATCGAGCACGTGCTGGTAATAAAGTAGATGGAGAAGGAAATCAAGTAAATCATTCAGGCCGTGCATTAGTTCATTTGGGTGGAGATAAATTAACTCTTAACTATGATACTGACTTTAGTGGTGGTACATTAATACAAGGTACTACAGATAGTAATGCTGCTATTAGAATTTCATCTACAGGTGGTACATCAGAATTTAAACACACGATACAAACTAAAACTATAAACAATAAAGTCGGTGACGCTTTATTTATTAATAGTGCTTCTTCTGGCGGAAGTCAAGTTAGAATACAAAATGATAATGATGGAAGTGTAGACCTTGTAACAGGTGGTGGTAGTGTGGGTATTGGAACAGCAAATCCAATGGCTAAACTTGATGTTCGTGGATTATTGAGAAGCAGAGGATTCATGATAGATAATATGTCAGCTGGTGGTTCTTCTCAACATAACATTTTATATAACGCAGCATATAGATATACCGTAAGTGTATCAGGTGGATATGTACATGATTCCGAATCAGCTACTCCATCAGGTGGTAATTCAACGATTGGTGCTTATGATACTAAAGATGAACAAAACAGTTGGTTTAATGGAACTCTAGTACCAAAATATAGTACTCGACATTGGCCAGATGATAATTCATTAACTAGTGATGCAACACACGCAGCAGCTGAAGGGACACCAAGAGGTGGAGATTTTAGTTCTAATCCTATTGTAATTGAAATTACAGACCTACCAAGTAATCATATTCAAAGATTAGGTTATGTTGGATTCTCATCTAGGTATTGGTTCCCGCTAAGATTTAAAGTTGAAGTATATAATGTATACAAAGAAAGTGCTTTCTTTAATCAATATCAAGAAGTATTAGGGCCAGGCGGTGAGAGTTATGCAGATAAAGATTATCCTTATGTTAATCAATCTTCATGGTTCGGGCTGGTTGGAAATGATGCGGGTGGTAACCCTGCTGGAACATTCACAAGATTAAGAATTACAATTTACAAAGCATCTACCTATACTAGGAGAGATAGAGAGCAAGGCAGAATTGGTATATCAGAAATATTCATGATACATCCTGAAATAGCTAGACCATATAATGGATTCCTTCCAAAAACAATTTTCGAAGGTGGTAGAGTTAGTACACCAACAACAGCACAACCTAATCCACCTACAAAAATGGGTATCGGTACTTCAGACCCACAAGCATTAGTAGATATTAGTAATCCTGATTTCGGAAGTGACTCACAAGCAACCAATGAAAACATTAGTAGAAATTATCCATTAAGAATATCTAATCGTGAATGGTTATCCAATATGGTTACAGGTATAGAATTTGTAAATGGTGCAACACAAAAATCTGTACCAACATCAAGAATCATAAGTAAGATGGATGGCGGTGGCAGTGGCGGTGAGGTAATGAAGTTCCAAACTCAACCTTCATCTACTACAAATCCGAATCCAAATCAACCTACTACAAAACTTGAATTAGGTTCTAATGGTGAGAATAAATTCTTTGGACAATTATTAATAAATGGTGGTAATGCATTTACTACACCTGTACAACATACATTTACTACAGGTACAAAAACTATTGACTTTGCTCAATCAAATGTGTTTATATTTA
>CEON01118491.1_pt1 | contig 12128 bp, 2 predicted proteins | sample 530291 | NCBI WGS metagenome assembly CEON01 (sample SAMEA2619888, study PRJEB7988) | marine metagenome | biome: marine biome (ENVO:00000447); feature: surface water layer (ENVO:00002042); material: "saline water (ENVO:00002010), including plankton (ENVO:xxxxxxxx)" | depth 5 m
TTTTGATAGGTGGTGGGTTTGAGAGATCTGGCTCAGTTCTTATTACTTGATACTGATATACCGTGTCTCGGTATGACAGCGGTTTATAGTTAAGAAAAACATTGCGTTTCGTAATACCCTCAGATGGTTGAATAATTGTCTGACCAGTGCCGTCTATGTTGTAAACATAAACAACGCCAGTGCTCATCGATGCGTATTGTGAACCAACAGCGATCTTACCATCACCAATTGCAACTGAAGAAAGTATTAGTTCTCCATGAAGATCTGTATGACTATACTCTAAATTTCCACTAAAGTCATAGATTTTGATTTGGCCATTTCTCCTATGTGCAACTGCAATCTTATTATCTCCTACTGCCACATATACCGCAGTCATAACATCATCAAAGATTGGACCGGGATCCATATCAGGAATAAAGGAGGATTCTAGTGTTCCATTTAGATTATAAACATAAATTTTACTGTTTACTACGATAAGTTTATTGGAATCGATGTGAATGTTGAGTCCAAAGTCATCACCCGCACCCTCAGGAGGAGAAATCTTTATTTCATTAGATGTAGTTGAACCATTTAGATCATAAAGATATACTGCTCCAGGTCGAGTAGCATCTGGCAATTGATTTCCAGGAGAACCAACAGCCACTTTACCATTTCCTGTAACAACAGTTTGACCAAACTTGTGGTGATTGGTTGTAGTAGGAGTTACTTTTGTGGCACTACCGAATAAGTAAGCATTATTTGAACTGTCTAAAGCTAAATCGCTAAACTCATAATCATCTCCAAGTTCACCGCTCATAGTACGTTGCCACTGAAGAGTTCCTGAAGTATTGTATTTTGCAATAAAGAGGGACTCTGGAGCTAAGCGTTGTACCCGACCTTGTGGATCCTCAACCCGCACTGTGTTGCCACGAGTGCCACCAATGAAATAAACGTCACCACTACTGTTAACTGATAATCCCGAATTACCAGTATTGAAGATGAACGATTTATCCTCAGGTTTAGTGAGGTTTCGCTGCCACTTCATGTCACCGGAATTACTGTACTTAGTAATTACAGGACCTGGAGTTTCATTATCAACACTTACTTTTTGTGATAAAGTAAGTGTATAAATGTTTCCATCACCATCTAGACCTATTCCTCTTCCATAATCTGATCGTGAATCCTCAAATGGAGTACCGGTCCATCTTGCGTAATTTGTATATCTATCACCCAACACACGGTGCCATTCAAGACGGCCTGAAGCATTATGCTTAGCAACTATAGCATCTGACGTTCTACTATATTTCGATCCCGGATATTGAACCCATCCAATAGTATAGACATTACCAGCATCATCAAGCACCATATCAGTTACAGAATCCCGACCATTGTAGATTTTCTCGCGCCATCCTGATCTTTCGCAACCAAATGCTGCTGCCCAGTATTGACTAATACCAGCATTGGGTGGTTGCTCAATATACGAACCTGATGCAAATACACTTTCAACAGATTCTCCTGCTATAACACTTCCATCACTTGCTTTTGATACTGTAGAATCTGCAAGAACAAGATCAATATAACTCGAAACCCAATTAATACCATCATGAGAATAAACAAATACCCTTTTATTAGTAATAGTGTCTACGGCAAGAGCAACCCACTTATCAGATGCCCAAGTGACGGACGCACTAACAACACTTAGATTTGCAGAAAGTATACAATCGTACCACTTCTCTAAGTATGAGTTTTCAGGATTTTCTCCATTTTCTGCGTAAGCAGTAGGACTAGCATACCTCATGTGACCAGAACCACTAATAATAAACATAGGAACGCCACCAGGTTCTCCATATTTAATACTGTTCCAACCAAAGTCAGCTTGGCCGTCCGACCCTGTATCGGTGTTTGCAGTGTCCCATAATGCACCAGATCCTGACGAATCAGTATATGCTAACTTGACGCCATCACCAGAGCCACATACAACCCACTTACCATCGCCATAAGCGGCATCCGTCCAAAAGGCACCCCAGTCAACACTATGCAGGGACCCGTCACCAGGGCTTATTACATTAAGACTGTATTTGGATTTCATCTCTGTCGCGGCCCATCCATAATATTTGTATTCCCTCCACTGCCCTGCACCGCCGTTGGTGCTCGATGACGGAGAGATCCAGCAAAGATGTTTTGTTCCTGTTCTCCATTTGGGAACACCACCCATTGTTCTAGGGGAGCTATTGCGGAGTCCACGACCAGCAACAGCAAGGAAGGTACCACCACCACTTCCAGTGGTGTCTCCATCTCCGCCAATACCAGTCCAGTAATTAATCTGACTGATATTACTTTCACGCCAACTGGTTCCATCATCAGAATAGATGAGGAAGTCTCTATCATCTGCCAAGGTCTGATAACTAGTCCAATCACCTTTAGTATCTGTTGCAATAGCAAAGAACCTACCACCAGCATAAGATATACCTGTCCAGTTCATCGTATTCTTACCGTAGGAGCTATACCTACCGCGGATTGGTGCTCCAGTCCAGTTGATACCATCATCAGAATACATTGCATGGTATCCGGGTGCTGTCTTATTATGATCGCGAGTACCATCAATTGTGGTAATATGTCTACCATTACCAAGAGCAACGAACCTACCTTGGCCATTAATTTCGCCGTAAGATATATGGTTCCATTGTATATCACCCGCTGCATTTGTTTCATACCAAGTAGTACCATCGTAACTATATGCAACTTTGTTACAGGAGTAGCGAGCTCGACTATATTTGCCATGAAACTTATCTTGTTGTGTTGATATACCAAAGACTCCAGTATGAGCAATAGCAACATATACTCCTTGTCCATTAACTACACCGTAAGCAAGATTAGACCATGAAGAATTTTCGGGAAGATCGCCTAATTTACCACCACCTGGGGTTGTAGTAATACTAGTAACATCACTTGATTTTGTAAGGAATGGCGTGACAGCAAATCCGTCATCATCAGTAGGAGTCAAAACTGTGGGAGTTTCAATCACATTAAAAGGTGTTAATGTTACACTCGCACTTGGGAATGTTTCTACTCCATTGACATCAGTCCAAGTCTCTTGATACTTATATGTACCAGAAAGGGTGGCGTTATACGTCAGAGACGTTGCACTAGGAATAGCTTCATCATCTCTATACCATTGGGAACCACCAAAAGCTGCATTTTTAACAACAGCAGTTGTAGCAGTCATTGTTGTTGGGGTAAATCCACCATTGTCATCTGAAATAGTTGGTTGAGTAATGACTTCAGCAGGAGGATAAGCAATAAATGCACTTGAACTTGGTTTGAGTTCGGTTCCAAATTCATCTACCCAAGTCTCTTCATACCTATATGTAGCCATATCTGTTACGCTGATTTGTAGATTTCCTGCTTCTGCAGTAAGTTCCAGCGCATTCTTATACCATTTCGAACCACTGAAAACTGCATGAGAAACAGTTGGTCTAGTAGCAGTCAATGTTACAGGAAGTTGTTCTTCACCTATAAACTTAGATGGGAGATATCCTCCATTGTCATCTGAAATAGTTGGCAGAACATCGACAACACCGGCATAAGCAACAATATCCATACTCACACTTGGGAATAATTGAGTTCCAAATGCATCGACCCAAGTCTCTTCAAATTTATATTTAGCCATCGCTGTTGCTTGATATACCAATCCAGTTGCATTAGGAATCTCTACATCATCCTGATACCACTTGTAACCAACAAGAGTTGCATTTGTAACAGTAGCAGGTGTAGCAGTCAATGTTGATGGATAATATATTCCATTAGAACTTGAAATTGAGGGTTGACCGCTAATAGCACCAGCATATGCAGTAATAACTGAACTATCGCTCGTTATTATTGTATTTCCTAAATCATCAACCCAAGTCTCTTCATACTTATATGTGCCCATAGATGATGGATCTTCTGATACATTTAACTCCAGTCCAGTTACACCAGAAATCTCTACGTCATCCTTATACCACTTAGAACCCGTGAATGTTGCATAAGAAACTGTTGGTCTAGTAGCAGTCAATGTTGTAGGAATATATCCACTGTTTGTATCTGAAATAATTGGTGCAGTGGTCACAAAACCAGCATTAACTCGAATAATGGAAGTCTCACTTGGTTTGTGCTCAGTTCCAAATGCATCAACCCAGGTTTCTTCATATCGATATATGCCCAACTCAGTTACACTCAAAGTTAATCCTGTTGCAGCAGTAACAGGAGATCCATTTTTATACCACTGAGAACTGACAAATGTTGCATGAGAAACTGTTGGTGAAACTGCAGTCAGTGTTGTTGGAATAACTGGAACAACTGGGAGAGTCTGCGGTGCAGATAGATGACCCTTAGGATTTGTAATTACTGGTTGAGTATCAATACTACCAGGATGAGCAGATATATTTACAGATTTACTTGCTTTGTGTGTTGTTCCAAATGCATCAACCCAAGTCTCTACATATCTATATTTGCCCATAGATGTTGCATTGAATGACACTCCTGTTGCACCATCAATTTCATGACCATTTTTATACCACTTAGAACCCGTGAATGTTGCATTAGAAACTGTTGGTCTAGTAGCAGTCAGTGTTGTAGGAATATATCCACCGTTTGAATCTGAAATTGTTGGGTGAGCATCTATAGAACCAGGATATGCAGTAATAACCGAATTTGCACTTGGTTTCAACTGTGTTCCTATGTCATCAACCCAAGTCTCCTCATACCTATATGTACCCATCTCTGTTGCATTAAGAGATTGTGAAGAATATGGTCTTGTTGCTTGTGAGCTACGTATAACAACATCTCCAACAGACCAGGTTCCTCCAGCGTTCACCAATGTCATTTTATTGGTGCTATTGTCGGCAGTAGACTCCAGTCTACCATATCCACCAGATGTACCACTAACATGACTGTTTGTAGTGAACAGGTCGCCGATAGTTTGATCAGAAACGCCCTCAATGGAATTGTCTGAGAGTTCTAATTCGTAAGAAGTTTTACCTGATACAGGACTATAAGTATACCAATGATTTGGATAAGCACCCCGCATCCATACTTCACCAGTTGGGCTGGCATTAAACTGTCCGTAAGAGAAATCCCAAATCGAACTGCCAGCAGAGTAATTATTGAGTCCATTGACCCAGGTGCTGGCATCAGTTATATCCCCACCATTGTTAGTATCACAAACTTTTGAAGTTGAACCATTGGTAAATACCCATCTACCATTACCATATGCAACTTTTTTGTATGAAGATGTGCTTGAAGAAACTTCACTCCAATTTTGCCCATTATCTGTAGAATATAAGACATAGTTTCCATTAGAAGTTTTATTGCTGCTGCCGTCAGATACAAGCACCCAAGTTCCAGAACCATCTGTTTCAGCATCTTCTGCCTGGATTCCGGATTGAACGTATATGCTATCCCAACTAGATCCACCATTAGTAGATCTTCTTACTCGATTGCTGGTGCCATCGACGGCAATGAAAACTCCATTTCCTCCAGCTAAACCAGCCGCACATTCGCCTCCCATATTTCCACCATTAGACCAACTCGTTCCGTTTGATGAAATTACACAGTGCTCACCCACGAATGAAGTTGCAACATAATTATTTCCATCATAAGCAAGTGTATTCAAACGAACATTTGCTGGATGAGATGCTTGAGACCAGTTGATACCATTACTAGAATAATGAATAAGATTGGACCGACCATATTCTCCTTGACAGACAAAAACCCATTGGTTCCGATTTGGATTGTAAACAATAGCTTTTGGTGACTGATATGGACTGCCTAAACTTGTGGTTCCCCAATTCCAATTTACACCATCAGTTGTATAACGTATTTTTCTATTTCCATCAACATTAGCCCCACTGCCTGATCCATCATTAACACCACCAGCTGCAACCATGACAGATGGACTAGAAGCAACACCAAAAACCATCCAACCGGATCCTACATTGGGATTATGTTGAGTCCAAGCACCACCAATAACACTCTTATCTACAACATTAACGACACTTGATGTCTGAGGACTATAAGTTTCTGTAATAAGAGTTTCATCTTTATACCACCGAGCACTGGCAAAATCTGCATTAGAAACAGTTGGTCTAGTAGAAGTCAGTGTTGTGGGAATATAACCACCATTTGAATCTGAAATTGTTGGTTGAGCATCAATACTACCAGCATCAGCATGGACAACAGAAACGAAACTTGGTAACAGTTGAGTTCCATATTCATCAACCCAAACTTCTTCATACTTATATACACCCAACTCTGTTACATCTAATTCTATTCCAGTTGCACCGAGAATCTCTACGCCATCCTTATACCACTTAGAAGCAGCAAAATCTGCATGAGAAACTGTTGGTCTAGTGGCAGTCAGTGTTGTTGGAATAATAGGAGTAGATCCGGCTTGTGGATTCGTAACACTTGGTTGAGAATCTACAACACCAGGACGAGCGACAATATCTATACTCAGACTTGGCAATATTTCAACTCCAAATTCATCTACCCAAGTCTCCTCATACTTATATGTAGCCATTTCAGTTGCTTGGAGTACCAGATTGGCTGCAGTTGGTCCGGGAATAACTACACCATTCTTATACCACCTAGATCCACTAAAGGATGCATGAGAAACAATTGGTCTAGTAGCAGTCAGTGTTGTTGGATAATATGTTCCATCAGAACTCGTGATTGTTGGTTGAGCATCTACTGAAACTGGCATAGCAGAAATAAACAGACTCGTGCTTGAGGACAATTGAGTTCCTAAATCATCAGCCCAAGTCTCTTCATACTTATATGTAGCCATTTCGGTTGCTTGATATGTCGATCCTGTCGCACCGGGAATTGCTACGTCATCCTTATACCACTGAGAACTTACATAGTTTGCATTTGTAACAACTGGTGAAACACCAGTCAGTGTTGTTGGATAATAGATTCCATCGGAACTTGTAATTGATGGTGGGACATCAACACTACCAGCATCAGCATTTACGATCGCTGTTAAACTTGGCGTCAGTTCGGTTCCATATTCATCTACCCAAGTCTCTTCATACTTATATGAACCAACCTCTACTACACTCAGTTGTAACCCGGTTGCATCAGCAATTAGAGATCCATCCTTATACCACTTAGAAATAACAAAATCTGCATGAGAAACTGTTGGTCTAGTGGCAGTCAGTGTTGTTGGAATAATTGGAGTAGATCCTGCCTTTGGATTCGAAATACTTGGTTGAGAATCTACAACACCGGGACGAGCGTTGACATTTATATCTGCCCTTGCAGATACTGGATTTCCAAAAAGGTCAATCCAAGTCTCCTGATATCTAAATTCAGCCATCTCTGTTGCATCCACTGTAGAGCTGGTTGCTCCAGGAATAGCTACACCATTCTTATACCACTGAGAACCTGCAAGTGATGCGTTTGCAACAGTTGCTTGAGCGGCAGTCAGTGTTGTTGGATAGAAGGATCCATTAGAACTTGAGATTGCAGGAAGAGCATCGATGACACTAGGACGAGCGGTAATGACCATACTCGCACTTGGAGTAAACTGTGTTCCCAAGTTATCAACCCAGGTTTCTTCATACTTATAAGTACCCATCTCTGATGAATTTGATCCTACTTGGAGTACGGATCCTGTCTCACCAGACATTTCTACATCATCCTTATACCACTTAGAGCCTACAAATGTCGCATTTACAACTTCCGATGCTTCAGCAGTCAATGTTGTTGGAATATATCCGCTATTTGAATCTGTAATAGTTGGTTGGGAATTGACACTACCAGAATTGGCATCAATGATAGTAGTCAAACTTGGGAATAACTGTGTTCCATACTCGTCAACCCAAGTCTCCTCATACTTATACGTGCCGAGGTCTGTTACATATAGGAATTTTGATCCTGCGGACTCGGCAATTTCTACATCATCTTTATACCACTTAGATTCAACAAAAACTGCATGAGAAACTGCTGGTGAGGTTGCAGTGAGGTTTGTTGGGATGATCGGAATAACCCCAGCTTGTGGGTTTGAGATACTTGGTTCAGAATCTACAACACCGGGGCGAGCAAGAACGTTTAAACTTACAGTTGGATGCAATTGAGTTCCAAAGATATCGACCCAGGTCTCCTCATACTTATATACAGCCATTTCTGTTGCTTGGTATTCAAATGACGTTGCACCAGAAATCTCTACGTCATCCTTATACCACTTAGAACCAAGATAATTTACATGGTTGGATACAGTTGGTCTAGAAACTGTTAATTTTGTTGGGTAGTATGTTCCATCAGAACTTGCAAGAGTTGGTTGGGTATCAATAACACCAGCATGAGCAGTAATAACTGAGGTCGTACTTGTAGTTAATTGATTACCAAGATCGTCAATCCAGATTTCTTCATACTTATATGTACCCATTTCTGTTGTATAATATGTTGATCCAGTTACACCAGAAATCTCTACGTCATCCTTATACCACTTAGAACTTGTAAGTGTTGAATCGGAAACTGATGCAGATGAAGCAGTCATTAATGTTGGAATATATCCACCATTTGAATCTGAAATGGTTGGTGCGGAGTTAATGACACCATTATTGGCATGAATAACTATGCTCTGAGTGGGGAACAATTGAACTCCAAATTCATCTACCCAGGTCTCTTCATACTTATATGTACCAAGTTCTGATACACTTAACTCCACTCCAGATGCACCAGAAATTTGTACGTCATCCTTATACCACTTGGATCCAGCGAAAACTGCATGAGAAACAGTTGGTCTAGTAGCAGTCAGTGTTGTTGGAATAATTGAAACAACTGGGAGAGTCTGTGGTGCAGATAAATGACTCTTAGGATCTGTAATTACTGGTTGAGTATCAATGACACCATCACGAGCGGAAATAAACATGCTCACACTTGGAGATATTGAATCTCCATACATGTCAGTCCAAGTCTCTTCATACCTATATGTAGCCATTTCTGTGGCCTGGAGTGTCACTCCTGTTTCACCAGGAACTTCCACATTATCTTTATACCACTTAGCTTCTATGAATGTTGCCTCGTAAACAACTGGTCTAGCAGCAGTTAATGTTGTTGGATAGTATATCCCATCAGAGCTTGAAATTAATGGTTCAGCGGCAACATCAATACGGGGAGCAGCAACTTCTAAAGATACACTTGGTACTACCGGAGATCCAAATTCGTCAATCCAAGTCTCTTCATACTTATATGTACCAATCGCGGTTATATCTTTTGGCAGAGACAATGATAATCCAGTTTGATTGGGAATTAATTCGCCATCCTTGAACCATTTAACCTCGTAAAGAGTTGCATCCGAAACGCTAGGTGGAGTGACATTCAATGTTGTTGGAACGTTTGCACCGTTCGTAGATACCATGATCGGTTGTGCATTAATAGTACCGGTCTCGGCATTAATGTCCATAGTTTCACTTGTAGTCAATTCATTATCAAAATCATCAACCCAAGTCTCTTCATACTTATATGAACCAACTTCCGTTACATAATAGATTTCATCAGCATCAGTATGCTGATCAATTGCCACGCCATCCTTATACCATTGAGATTTTAAAAATTTTGCATTGTTAACGACAGCTGAGCTACGAGTCAGCATAGTCGGAATAATTTTAACAAATCCGGAAGGGTTTGAAAGATTGGGGTTAATGATAGTTGGAGGAGAAACAACTTCACCAGCCAAACGCTCACGACTATTTTTTAAAAATACCCAAGAATCTCCATTCCAAATCTTCAAAGAAATTCTAGCTTTAGAAGTATCTGTCCAAAAATGTCCTACTTGTGGACTTTCTGGAGGAGTACTTGAAATCGTATTTTTAATATCAGAAGATGCTGTAGAAGCTACCGAATCAGTATATGACTTATTCGCAAACTGATCGTTGCTGGTTGGCACCGGAGTGGTTGCACCATGAGGAAAACTTGGGGATCCAGAATCCTCATGGTTTACAATTTCATTGGCTCTAAGTTTCGACATATCCTTTTACAGTAATGGAATGGGTAAGTTTTTTTCCTAATAATTATATTTATTATTAAATAACTCCAACATATAACGTATCATATTGACTCATTGGAGTACCACTATAACCGGTAACCGCGTGAATGACTCTGAGTATTTCGCCACCCTGAAAATTATATTCAGGACTTCTCATTACGGCACCAGAATATCTTGTAGAACCACTTGTCTCTCGATATGCATAATAAGTATTGTATGATTGAGAAATCTGGCCATTTCCAACAGGAGCAGCCTGACTCGTGTAAGTGCTACTAATTCCATCTTTAGCACCTGTATACCTTGAACCAGTTGAGGATGTCCAGGTGAATCTACCAGTTCCTCTACTAGTGGTAACACTATTATAGTATAGATTAGATGCCGCCAAAGGAGTTACAGGAAAACCATAAGTAGAAGATCCATATAATTGATTAGTATGTGTCTGCCACCCGTTACCGGTACCACCAGTGCTGGTATTGAAGATCCAAGCCTTTTTGACAGTAGATCCCTGAAGAATTTGAATACCTGCTATTGGAACATCATTATAATATGTAGTTGACGCTGTAACCTTTACCCCAATATAAACTCTTCCAGTTCCTTGGAAATTAGTCTGAACCTCACCAACATCATATGCTCCAGTATAGTCAGAAGCTGGAGAAGAAATGAAACGATTACTAATCTCATAGAAAGATGTTGTAATATCTTCTCCAGAAGCAGCTACTGGTGCTGGTCCAAGATAATCAAGGACTTTCGTTCCACTTGCTTTGTAAGATTGTCCACCGCTTTCTATTACCATCCAGTGACTATCCAACAACTTATTTCTCATATCACCAGCATAAATGAAGCGAGAACTGTAATCGCTTAAATTGACCAGCAATTTTTTACTTGAGTAATCCCCAAGCATGTTGTCTTTGAGATTAAGAGCAGTAACTTTTTTAGTGACACCATCATCATCAATAAGGAAATAATCCGTATCTTGAATATCAGCCATGTATCAAAGCTCCGTCAGATTGGCAAAAGAGAATGAAGTAGCAGAGATACTTCCTGCAATGGTCACATCTCCAGTAAAATCAGCGCCACCAGCAAGATCCGCTTTTCCAGCTAAAGATGTGGCGAGTGTAACAGAAAAGTTTGGATCATTTCCCATCGCATCAGCCAATTCTTGTATTGTATCCATAGTTGCAGGAGCTGCGCCAACAAGATTAGCAAGTGCAGCGTCTACTGCGGGTTGAACCTCACTACTAAAATCGATAGAGGAAAGATCTATACTCAGAGTCGCATTTCCTTGAGCATCTATAGATTCTACTTTAAAATTATTTCCAAAATTGATTCCAGTTGCAGTTCCATATGGAACGCCACTGTTAATAATCTGAGTTGCTCCTGTAATATTTGTCAGTCCAGATCCATCTCCACTAAAGGAGGTAGCAGTAACAACACCGACAACAGATGCACCATGCATAAACTCTGGTGCCCCATCATTAGTTTTATTTGTGAGTGAGTTAACTCTAAGTCTTGACATCTCTCTTCGGGGGTAAGTAACGTTTTTAATATCCTCTTTTATTTAGACAAAATATTATCACACGCTCCCAATCGGAGCATACTTTTTATGAGAAATCAATTATCAAACATCCTCAGTATTGGTATTTGGGAATGATCTACCAGGACCCCAAATAATTCTAACTGCACCGGAAGCACCGCTAGCTCCAGATCTGCCATAATCATTATAATACGCGGTATTTACATATGATGATGAAGCGACAAGTTTGTGTGCTTGTGCTCCTCCGCCACCAAAAGATCCGCCAGGTTGAGAACTGATCATATCGGTGTTTTCTGCATCTTGTCCTCCAGAACCACCTTTACCTGCGGCAGTTTCCCCAAGACCGGATCCTCCAGCACCGTTAGAACCCTGTCCATATACTCCAGTTCCTCCACCAGATCCTGCTGAAGAGAAAAGAGTGTTTTCATTTGTAGGATCTTCACCATAGTAGTGTAATCGTCCACTAACACCGCCACCACCGGCGCCGCCGCCATTGCCGCTTGATCCAGCACTCTGAGCAGATCCTCCAGCACCATTACCACCATTGCCGCCATATCCAGCAGCTCCGCCGCCTCCAGCGCCATT
>CEON01011191.1_pt1 | contig 12115 bp, 5 predicted proteins | sample 530291 | NCBI WGS metagenome assembly CEON01 (sample SAMEA2619888, study PRJEB7988) | marine metagenome | biome: marine biome (ENVO:00000447); feature: surface water layer (ENVO:00002042); material: "saline water (ENVO:00002010), including plankton (ENVO:xxxxxxxx)" | depth 5 m
CAATCAATATCAAGATATAACCGGTCTTGTCTTTGGTTAAATCTTATCTGCTTCTGTGTTGAGAGAAGAAAATTTAAATCCTCCAAATATGTTTTAGTCATTGCATAGGTCAACGTTTCGGTTGTTCCCCAATAATAAACATCATTCAAAAACATTTGATATTTAACACTGAACATATTATTAGTTACAGTGTTGGTTCCATCAAACTGAAATATTTTTGTAATTCCAATTACTGAAGGTGGAACTTGTAAGTAGTTACTGTTTTCCTCAAAAGAAAACGTTACAGATGAACCATCTATAGTGGATGATGCTGTTGTAGTTACAATACCAACGGCATCATTATCACCACCTCTCGATCTGCCACGATCAATATCTTCTTGTGTTAATTTATACTTTAAGAATGTCTGCGTTACTCCATCAAAATGCCTTTCATGAAAGTACTGAATAGCATCATCAACTAAGTCATCAATTTGCTCATCAGCAACATTGATTTCAAGAACGGGCGCACCCAGTTTTCTTTTACAATAGTCTATTAAATCTTGTCTTGAAGATGGTTGCGCCATTTATTTAATACCTCTTATTGATATTTATATCTTAGATAAAACTTCTTGCTGTTTCATATAGAGTTTGATGTATGACTTAGTATACATTCTTAACTCCTCAATATCATTAATTTTATCAATTTCAAGGCAAGTTTTAGTATAATTAAAATTCTTTGTCAAACTTTCAAGTTTTATGTCATCAGGATCCATTTGCAATACCTCTAAGTAATAGTTTAATTTCATTCAAGTCACTCTTGATAGAACCAACATCTTTTTCCAAAGATTCGATTCTATCTCTTTCATTCTCTCTAATTTTTCTACTATTAATATAAGACACATAGTCAGAATGATTTGTATTCAAGATTGCATTTGTATTTGGATCTCTATAGAGATTCTTTTCACCTTCTACTGGTATTAAACTCATATTACGCTAAAGCAATTGCTCTCAGATCTTTAATAATTGGTGGATATGCTTGGTTTGTTGAAGCAAACACAAGTTTTATTCGGAAAATCTTGAATTCTGGTAAGTTGTCATCAGTGAAACTATATTCTCTGAAAGAACTTGGATCTCCTACAACATTAAACGAATCATTCTTCGCGGGGAGAATATCTGGTGTTCCACTGCTTACAGAAGGATCTATCTTCTGTCCCAAAGAGTTCAAGTTTGAATATCCTGGGAATGGGGTGAATACTGGTTCTTCTTCTACACTGTTTTGAATAGAATAGAAACCTCTAACATCAGATGATTGATGTATAGAAGCAGAAATCATCAACTTAATTGCAGTTGCGGGATTCTCCAAAAGAATGGGAGATGAAACATACAGGAATGCATTTGGATCATCTCTATAAGATTTTACCCTAGAGTCAGAAATATAATCAGTCACTGGGTTATTAATTCTATTGGAGGTAAGAACCATACTGGTTTTTGAGAGGTCAATACATGGAGATAACCTATTATTATCGCTAACCATGTTTATGTCCATACTGAATGACTTATTGCCAGGTAAAGCAGTAAGTCTTGATCTCTCATTTACAGGAGATGCAACAACTCTTGGTGAGTCAAAATAATTTGTGCTAATGAGAGAAATCTGCTCAAACCCTTTATCCTGATAAGGAGTTTCGTTTCCATCAATACTCTTTCCACTTACAGTTCTTACAAAAGCATTAGCTGCAGTAAACTTGGGAGTTATGATACCAAAGTTTGGTGTAACTAGATCGAACGGAATATTGTAGGTTGACTTGACATCATTTCCTCCAAATTTATTATCTTCGTTGAAGTATAGTTTGGGGAATCCTGCTCCAGTTTCTCTATCTGAAGTATTAGTGCCTGCAGTTCTATCAATTTTTATTGTATAATGATCTAAACCGATAGGTCTAGAAACACTTGCATCACTTAAAGTATGAGTTTTATTGATTCTGATGAGAGAAACTCCATTAAGTTCATACTTATAAATCAGGTCACCACTTTCATGTGGGAATGCCTTTGTTCCATCTATTCCTCTACTAATTCCTGTTAAAGAATTTTCAGAGACTCCAGTGTACTTAATAATTTCATTAGAAATTATTACATAACCTGGATTTGTACTTCCAACACTTACTCCTTCAAATTGTCCAAATGATGATATATCCGAAACTACAATATCTGATGAATCTGATGCGGAATAAGTATCTGAAAGTGTGGCAGGTCTAACGTTACTCTTTGCTCCAGTGATTGTAACTTGATTGACATCAGAGTGCATTCCATGATTTCTCTGGAATACATTAATATGTAATCCATCATTAACAACCTGAACTGGTTGTGTAATAATTACATTTCCAGATGCACCGCTATTGAGGGTTGTAGAAATGCCGGAGCTATTGACGTATGTCAAGGTATATCCAGCACCAACAGTAAAATCACCTTGAACTTCATTAATGATAAGTTCATTCAATGCAGGAACTTCAGACACACTCAGTCTTAGATTTCTTCCTACTGAAGAAATACCAATCGAAGAAACTGTCAAAAGATCTCCAACAGAGTATCCAGTTCCACCATTTGCAACAGTTGCTGCAATAGCAACTCCGTTACTTATAGTAATGTTTGCAGTTGCATTTCTTCCTGTTCCCTCTACATTGACCAAATTTATATTATTGAATGTGAAATTACTTGCGGATGGAGTATATCCGATACCAGCATTAATAATTTTTAAATCGCCACTACAGGTTCCTGCACTACCAACTAGATTTCCAGTTGCACCGGATTTGAGTTGAATAACAGTATTTCCATTAGTTAAATCTGCATCATTTACTGTAGTTCCTATACCAATTCTGACAGTTCTGGAATTAATTTCAAAAGGATTTTTTGAAAGCAGTTTCAGATCTTCTGGAAGATCTGAATTAAAGAAACTTGCAGAACCTGAAGGAACAAATTGTGCTCTATGAAGGTTAAACTTAAGATCTTCATATTGACTTGGAGTCCATGTAGAAGCATTCTGAGACTTAAACAATGAACCAAGAGTTGGTTGTTGTGTTACAAGAACTTGTGTACTTTCATTTTCTAATGTTTGAACGTCAAATTCTCCAAGTCTTGAAATCCATACTGTATATTCTGTGGAATCTGAGAGAAGAACTAATGCATATTCTTTATTAGATTCAAGGTAGGCGGGAGAATCAAATGTAATTGTTGTTGGTACGGAAGAGTCTTCCGAAAGATTTACATCATCTGGATAAACAACAACATTTGTGAATGGAACTATCCTAGATGTTGGAACACCAAAGTTGACTTCACTAATATAGAATTCAACAGGAAGTGTTGCGTCTTTGGTTCTAAAGAATATGTCAACCTTTGTTGCAAATATTCCAGCAGTTTCATTGGGAGGAACTTTAAAGGACTGAGCAAGAGGATCTCTATAACCTTCATCAATAACTTCACTCCCAGTTGCTGTGGTCAACGTCGTAGTTGTTTCCGATATTGAGCGTGCATCCGCCTGATCTGATGTTACATCAGAAAGTGTTCTTGTTTCCGCTAACTCTTGGAATTCAACTCTTGCATTTCTCAGGGAGAGAGTAACTTCTTGAGTGTTATCAACATCACCTTGAGAATAGAATATTTCCTCAGAAGATGTTGTTACAACTCCAGGAATTTGAGAGTTAGAAGAACTATTAGTAAGTCTAAATACAGATCTTCCAGTTTCCCAAGATGGATTTCCTGTAGAACTTCCATCTGGAACAAAGAGTGATCCAATAACAACACCTTGATAGTCTGTTACGAGTCTATTTTCAGTGACAACCGCTGTAGCACCACTACTTTGGCCGCGAATTCTCATACCTGCTCTTATTTGACCATAGAACTGAGGATCGCTATCATTTTGAAGACTGAAAGTATCAATATTCAGAATAGAAGTTGTTGATGAATATTGTCCTGGGATTGTCTCATCTCTATTGTAAGGATTATTTGCAAATACTACAGTTGGTTGATTGTATGGTCCAAACTTATGATTTGCTAACGCAAGCCTAGCACTAAACTCTGGAGTTGCGAATATATTTGCTTCTTCATTGGAAGAACTATTCATTGCTCCAACGATTGTTTCCCCTGCCTGGAATGTCCCCGAAGACATCGATATTTCAAGTAATTTGGGAACACAATACTGGTTGACATCAATATTGTCAAAGAAAGCATATACTTGAGTATTTGGCTTCATTTTAGAAGCAGAGAACTCAATATTTCTAGAGCGCATAAAGTGAATTATGTCTCTACTTACAATTCTGTCACCAAGAGATTCTGTGTCAATTTGCTCTCTAACAGTTCTTATTTCTCCAGTTCTTCTCTGATCTAGTTGAGTCCTTAATCTTACTGCGGCACTAACATTAAGTTCATTCGTTGTAGTTATAGTATGATCGGTAAAGTCTGTTCTTACGTCTCGGAAAGGAATTCCTCTACCCCTTACTCTAGGTCCAAGAATTATCCTTTCGTCTTCTTGCCTAGTATCTGTTTGAACTGATTGATTTGATGAAAGATTTGCCTCCATCGAAAGGTCAATATTCGTGTCGATATTGGTAGTTTCCCAAGAGTTCCAAATAATTGGACTCACACCAATTCTTCTTCCGTCTCCATCATCTCTAATTTCTGCCTTCATTGCTTCCGCAACGCCACGGAAAGAACCTTCCATCATAACGTTTCTAAGATCCATTCTAGAAACATCAATCCAAACATCAACATCTGGTTCTAACTTAATGTTACCATTCCACTGCTGAACTAAGAATGGAGTAACATTTTCAACTCTGGTTGCATATGGTTGCTCTAAGAAAGAAACATCTTCATAGTCAAGAGATACAACACTACCAGTTTTTCTAATGTTAACTCCAGTAACGTCTTCTAAGAACTGTTTGTCTTGAGTTTGATTTGAATTTTCAGTAAGACCCAATATCGAAGAGGAACCAACTTCAAGTGGAAGAGTCGTGCTGTAGTGTGCTGGTCTTAAATGTCCAACTTTCAAATCTAAACTATTTTTAACTCCAACCGAATTGTCTTGAGTTCCAACAGAGGAGAAGTTATCAATGAAGAAACCTGACTTAAATCTATTCTGTCCAACACTATCTAAAATAGTCATGGTAAAAGTATTATTTTCAAGAGCAGAGAGTGAAGTATAATACTCAAGATTTCTAATTCTATTTTCAAGTCTAGAGATATCATTCATCTGATATCTCTTATGTCGAATAAAGCTAACTTTTGTATTCTTGGTATCATAAACAAAAGGTGGGACAGCAATATTTGCAATGTTCAAAGCACCAGAAACTTCTTCTGGCAATTGTGGAGTATCAGATGGAGCACCAAATTTTACTTGGAAAACACCATCTTTTGTGAGATAGATTCTATCAACTCTTGGGAGATAGTAGTTAAAGGAAACTGTCTCCGATTCATCCGAAGCTAAAACATGTGGGCAACTATGTTGTCCACCATTAAAAGATCTTCCATCAAATTCAAATGGAGATCTGGAATCTTGTGCTACGCTATAGTCTGAAACTCTTGGTCTTACATCAATAATATCTGTTGCTCTATGACCTTCTGTTTCAATTATTTCTCTAGTATAATCAAATGCACCATAAGAATTTGTTGTGGTGATGTCTCCAGTATCGGAAGAATCATAATATCCATTGGAAAAGACAATTTTAATTTTTCTCTTTGGTTCTTGTCTTCCTTCTAACCTTCTAATACTACTATAATCATAATATGTAAGGTTTGCGCCACTATCAAGAACAAAGTCCTCTGAAATATCTTTACTTCCTACGGTTAAACCACTTGCAATAGCATTAACTCCAGATTCTTCAAATTTTACAAGTTCTCCTCTTTCCAAGTTAAACGAATTTAAGTAAATCAGGGAAATTGATGAACTATCAATTTTTTCTGCATAGATGCACTTTGCGCCAGAGTTTTGACCAACAAAAATTTCTCCAACAATCAAATCATCAGTTTTTGATGTTGGACCATCCATAGATGCCAGAGTTATCCTGGGTAGAGATGGTTCTGAAGTATTTTCAGATTCAAAGATACCATAAACAGTTTGAACATCAGGAACATTCAGACAAACTCTTTCATCTTGAACACGAGTTCCGAACGGATAACTTCCATACTCAAGACCATCATTAAGTGTTGTTGTGCCGGTTCCAGAATAATCATACTTGGACTTGTCAACAATCAGAGAAGAAATTCTTGACTTTCTCTTTGTTTTTACACTTATATTTGATTTCCTTAAAGTTGCAATTAACCTTGCAGTTCTATTTGAACCAAGTCCATTTATAGTAAGTTCAGTGCCTGCCGCATTAAAAACAAACTTGTCTTGAGAAAGTTCTTCTGTACTGCCATCAGATCTTGTGAGAACATATCTTTCTTCATCAAATTCCATGAAGACTTCATTGTCCCCAGAAGAAATTGTATTCGTAGAGTTATCTGTGATAGTTACATCATATTGTCTTCTAATAATAAGATTACCATCAGCGAAATCGACAGATTCTACATTCTTTTTAGGTAATGGTTGGAAGAGTGCATTATTTAAAAGACCTTTTGTATTATCTTGAAGTCTTGTAGAGACTAATTTCATATCATTTACAGTCAATTGTGAACTTGAAAGTCCACCATCACAAAATCCAGAAACCGTAGTTACTCCAGAAACAGTCAAAGAATTTGTAGATACTTGTTCAACTTTTGCAAAAGATTTTACTGAGAAATTTGGTCTACTATACTGTAAAAGATTGCCAGTAGTAACAATTCCTGGGAATGATAATGTTGCACTAGTAACTGTTGTACTATTATTTGCTTCTCCGCCAGAAGCAAAAGTTACAGTACCAAGATCTGTAGTTTCTTGTTGAATAATATCACCAGAGAAGGTATTTGCTGAACCAACAACACTAAACAAAGATTTAGCATCGGATAAACTAAATGCAGTATAACCAGTACCAATTCTGGTTTCTGTTGTTCCATCAAAAGTTAGTTTTTCTCCATTAATAAAAGTACCAGAAATTTGATATACAGTTACAGCAACTCCAGCAGATACTGGATGCTTAACGTAAGCAACAGCACCACTAGAACCCCCCTTTACTCTAGAAGGAATTGATAAAGTAATTGGTTCATTAATTGATATATCTGCATATGTTTGTACATCAAATAAAGAAATGTCCCAGTTGTTTAACGCTTGATTATCTAACTGATAAGAACCTGCTTCTAATGCAAAATCATAGACTCTTGCAACTCCAATTTCCTTTCCCGCAGGATCAACCGAACTTATACCAATTCTGTCATTTCTAAGACTAATTGTCGAAGAAGTATTGATGCCAAGAGAAGGCGATCCGTGAACATTATTGATATTTAATGTTGAACCAAAATTAAAACCTACTTTTTGGTTTGTTAAAGTTTTAGTCGTTCTTGCCTTTGGTACATCTAAAAATGTGGGGGCGATTGTTTCAACTTCATACCCCTTCACATAAGCTTTTCCTGGAGAAATCTTATACACCATCAAATCATCAGATGGGGTATTTCCTCCAGAAGTTAACTGCGTTGATTTATAAACGCCATTATTTCCTTCGCCATCATCCAAACTTTCTCTGGCATAGACATTAAATGCTTTAATATAATAATGTCCAGACTCGTCAAATGTTCTTCTAGCAAGTTCGTCCGAAAGAAGATTATAATCTGTATTTGTGTTTATCTTGGTTAATACACCATTTTCAACCTTTGCCAATTCTACAAAACTTGTAGAATCGAAAGATCTAAGATCTTTTTTAGACAATTTGGCAGTGATTTTTAATCTATCTGCACCAGGTGCTGCATAGTTGTTAAAACCACTTGCATTATCATTCAAGTTTGGATCAACATCAGCAGTTATTATTTCTTCAATAATATCGAGACCAACTCTATAACTTGGTGTATTAGAGTATTGATCTAAAATAAGAATTTCATCATTAACATCTACAAAATATCCTCTAAGAAAATATACACCATTCCCAAGACCAAACGCACTGCCTTTTCCAGAAGAAGATGTAGAGATAGATCTTGCAAAACCTTCATTTGCTGCAATGAAAGTTGAACCATAAGGAATTGCTTCTTCACATATTAAATTCTCACCATCTTCAAACAAAGAATCTGACAGATTGATGTTTGAATCTATCAGATCAATATAAATCGTATAGTTTCCTTTTTCTGATTCTACGTCCGATAATATTTTCTTAACTACGCCAACAACTCCCGACGTTTCTCCACGAATTTTTTTCCCAACTAATTGATCAATATAAAGAGATATAGGTATTCCTAAGAAATTTTCTTCTAATTGAACATAATAAAATGGATTTATATAAGAAAGAGAACCTGGAATGACTTTGGCACCTTCTTTAAAGAAGTGATTGCCAAACTGTTCAATTTGGTTTTGTAAAATGGACTGTAAAGTAGTTAACTCTCTTGCCTGAACAGGATATCCTGGCTTAAAGAGAACTTTATAATAGTCATTATCTTTTCCACCAATTATCGGTTCGTGATAGTCATCAAAATATGGAGATACGTTGAGGTTTGTTTCTTGGGACATAATTCTTTAGAATTGCAAAATAACTTTAATATCTTCTTTTTGGTTAGATGACCTTGTAATTGATGGTCTATTGTCAACGTAAATTATATTTCCAGAATATTTTTTAACTTCTGGTTGGGACACTCCATTAATAAATTGTTGACCCAAATAGTATGTCCTACTATTTATTATGGTACTTATACCTGGGTTGCTAGTACTACCAAATGTAGTTTCAATTCCTAAGGTTGCAGATCCACCAATAATATTTAATGAACCCCCGGATCCAATATCTGCAGTAAATCTATGCATATCAAAACCATATGTTGGAGATGCATTTTTAGTTCCATCGGTATTAAACCCAACATGAAACTTATCTTGCCAATACTTTAAAACTCCAGTGTTTTGATCATATGAAACTACTCTACCAAAAGCAGTAGAACCAATACCGATTGTTTGTGTAATTTGTGTATCTGCGGCAAAAGTGACAGAACTATATCCAATACCAGTCAATTTAAGTGCGTACACTGCACTTGCTTTGTTTAGAGTTAAAAGTTCACTTGTTCCATTACTAATAGGGCTTTGAACTATACCAACTCTTGCTATTTCATTTCCAGTAATAAAGTCTGGATTCTGGGTATCGTTTTCAATTCTAGAATACATAAGAACATTAGATGCACCCAACTCCCTATAGATATCAGATCCATGCCCTCCTTGAGGCGGAATGATAACGTCAAAAACAGGAGAAGTAGTTCCAGATGGAACATTGCCTGCTGTTAAATCTATAGTTCCAAATGTATATCCAGAACCACCTCTAGAAACAGTTATACTATCAACTTTCGCATCATTATTAACAACTACCGTTGCTTCTGCACCAGAACCATCACCTTTAATAGGAATTCTAGTATATGTTCTATTAGCAGTTCCTACACCAACTCCCCTATCTTTAATGATAACAACTTTTATTTGACCACTAGTTGCTGCATTATTTCTTACAGCAGAATCATCTGTGTTTGTTCCCCATTCTAGTGGAACTGGCATGTATTCTGTAGTATCAAATTTTACATATTCACTAGGTTTAATAGTATAAAGATATTTCCAAATATAACCATCTCCACTAGTCCCGGCTTCTCTTGGTTCCAGATCAATAAATGTTGGTTCGTCTAATGAAGGTCTACCTGCAGGATTTTCTGGAGTTGCACCATTACTCAAACAAATATAAACTCTGAAGTCACTATTCATTACATAATAGTTTGCAGAATATAAGTCAACAGAATTGGAAGGCGTTGCTGGATTAGAGGCACTAATATCATGACGATACATGTCATATGTAATACCAGAAGTCCATGTTGACTTTTTAACAACCTGTCTTACATCATCTCTTGTTATTTTCTTCAACGCGATCATTGTGTCCCAATAATCATTTTCCTCACCAAAGTTGTCGGTAGGTGATGGTGGATCTATATTCCAATCAGTAGCATAATCTGTTGCGTTTGGTAAACCAACAAATGAATAATATGAGTTACTCGTAGAAGCAACACCAACTACAAAATTATTCGCATTCAAAATACGAAGTTGATCAGTTATAATTGCAGCCATTTTGCGGGAGTTTTTATTTATTTAGATAAGATTTATTGACGCTTTGTCACCATTCTGTTAGTTCTTGGATACTTTACACCATTAGATGATGAGTTCCTAGAACTATAAGTATATCTGGGGATAGATACTCCAGTTTCAGGTCTTTCTTTAAAATAAAATAAGTATTCATTATCAGCACCTTGAAGATCTGTATCATCAGTATGTCCACCACTGGTTGCAGTCATTTGACTCCCTTTTGCATGTTGATTCAAATAATCAATAACGTCACTCTGATTCATATTTGGATATTGTTCAAGTAAACATGCAAGAACACCACAAACTTGTGGAGATGCCATACTAGTACCATCATATTTTGCAAGTTTATATGAAGAATTTCTAGAGTCGTTAACAGTAGTAACAGAACCTCCAGTAATAGTTCCATCATTAACAGGAGAAATTATATTATCTCCTGGAGCAAATATGTCGATTCTTGATCCACAATTACTGAAAGTTGCTTTAGATTCATTTACTAAAGCACTTACTGCACCTACACAAACTGAAAGTCGCGCTCCACCAGTACCAGACACTGCACCAGCACTGGTCCAATTTCCTCTATGATAGTAGTAATTAGATCCGGAAGTTATATAATTATCGTAATCAGTACCTCCTTCAACATCAATTTTAGTTGAATCATTTCCTGCAGCACCTACAAAAATAATTCCATCATCTACAGCATCTTCAATATCCGCAATAAATGATGGAACATACGCCTGAACATTAATGTTTGATGCAGTATAATCTCTTATACCATATGCATCTAATTCACTATCAGTCCATGAACCATCACTATCTGAGGTTCCTCTATATGAAATAGCAGTAACATTAGATCTAGTTAATACATATGATGAACCCCAACTATTATTGACAATAGTTGGATTCCTTCTGCCAGTATCAGAATTTATTGATTTCTGGTTATGCCAAGCTCTTATATATTCAAAAAGGTACTGATTAGCTATTTGTCCGTCATATGGACTAACATAATAAATGTTAGCATCTCTAGCCCAACCTTGAGTGTTTCCTGCTACTGTGCCAGCAACATGCATTCCATGATTATCATTTGCATTATTTAAATCAGTTCCAGATCTATAAGCGTAAGATCCATTTGCACCACCTGTAATTTCATTTGTTAGTGAATACCAATTAAATTGTTGAACTCTACTTCCGCCAGTACCATCATCATTAACAGCAAACTCAGGATGGCTTGTGTTAAGATGTCCATCCACTATTACAACATCTACATTTTTTCCTGATGATGTTGTTGTAATAGTGGCACTAGCATCTGAAGTATGATTAGAACCCCAATTTGACACTTGCGATCCATTAACACATCGATACAAAGACCAATTTCTATTGGTGTTTGTTGGTGTAGAACTTTTGTCCCAATCTGATGACGTTTGTGTCCACAATGGTTTAGTTATCAACGAATCTATCGAAGACTGACTTTGAATATCCAATACCCTATTATCTTTCAATAAAGATTCAATCTCATCATCTTCTAAATCATATCCAGTGTTTCTACTAGTAGGTCTCCTGTCATAACAAGATACTTGTCTCGAAGGTATTCTGGAGTCTCCTCCAAGAGTTTCCATATCATTATAAAAAGACTCAATATCAGTTCCTTTTTTTACGGTTACTATGTACTTTGTCATTAGCCTTCTAACTTAACTACGGTTAAACTGACTGTAATGTCTCTCGTTAAAGAGTCATTATTTGTAACTCTTGCATATATTGTTTCACTTGTAGTGGAATCATTATTCCATCCAATAACTCCTGGAGACATTAAGAATGTGCTGGTGCCTGCAGTTGTAGTGCGAACTTCTGCTATCATACCAGAACCTGGTGTTGGATCTGTTGTATAAACTCTACTAGAATCTGATGTTCTTGAAGAAGAGTCAACATATAATCTCA
>CEON01023891.1_pt1 | contig 12101 bp, 14 predicted proteins | sample 530291 | NCBI WGS metagenome assembly CEON01 (sample SAMEA2619888, study PRJEB7988) | marine metagenome | biome: marine biome (ENVO:00000447); feature: surface water layer (ENVO:00002042); material: "saline water (ENVO:00002010), including plankton (ENVO:xxxxxxxx)" | depth 5 m
GATAGGTCCACCAGAAAGGCCACTATTACCAAACCTTCAACCAGCCAATAACAATAGAGTTAACGGTTGGAGAAATATGGCTTACTTAATGGATTGGAATAAGAAGAAGAGACCACGATTTTACATTATAGACGGAACTTGTAGGAATCTTTCTCGTACTATTCCTCTTATGATACGAGATGAAAAGAACCCAGAAGATATAGATACAACATTAGAAGACCACGCACTTGATGCCTGTAGGTATGCATTGACACATACACAAATACCTCAAAAGCCAGAAAAGGTTTTAACAAAATTAGAAAGAGATATTGAAAACTTAATGGACCCATTACCAAAAGATGGATGGACATATAATTTTTAAGGAGATATTGTAATGCCTAAAGGACCAGGAACATATGGGTCAAAAGTTGGAAGACCTAAAAAGAAAAAGAAAAAGAAGTTTAATAAAATGATTAAAAAAATGCTTGAAAAGATTGCAGTTGGCGATAGCCAAGGAGAGTATAGCGAAGGCGATTCAACAGGAGGAGAGTAATGGCTTTTTTAAAAAAATATGATGCAGGTGAAAAACCCTTAGAGGCCTATGAATACTCTGGAGAGAAAAGAGAAGTTCTTCAGTATTTAAAAGGAAAGTTTGAAGCATCGAAAAAAGCTAGACAAGGAAAGGTCTCTAGATGGAGAAGGAATGAAGAATTATATAATGGTGATTTTCTTAAGCCTTTTAAGCTACCAAAGTATAAATCTAGGGTTGTTGCTAACACAGTTCATTCCACACTTGAAACTATATATTCAATACTTACAGACCGTGAACCAAAAGTTGATATTATGCCTAAAAGAGAGGACCAAATAGAATCAGCTAAGACTGCACAAGATGTTATAGAAAGTGAGATGAATAAGAGAAAGGCATACAAGGCTATCAATATGATGAAGAGAGATGGCTTATTATATGGTAATGGGTTCTTAAAAGTATCAATACAAGAAGGCAAAGCATCATACACGGTACCAGACCCATATACAGTATTCTTTGACCCTCTAGCTACAAATGTACAAACTGCAAGTTGCGTGTTTTTTGCTACTCCAAGATATGTAGATGACGTAAAGGAAATGTTCCCAGACAGCAAAGAAGATATACAGTCTGAAGGCTCACTAAATGAGTATAAATCTTTTATAAAACAAGACAAAGAATACGCAAAAAGTTATGATGACCAACAATACGTCTCAGAGCAAAGCCCTATAAGCAATACTAATAATGATGAGTATGGTAATGGACAAGTCCTTCTTATAGAGGCTTGGTATAAAAAAGACGGAAAACTTTATCTGGCTACCTGGACTGGTAATACACTTCTCCAACACGGATTGGCTCCGTATAGTTACATCCCACTAGTTACCTTCAAGAATTACCAGAATGCTCACTCGGTATGGGGCAAAGGGGAGCCAGAAATTATAGAGTCACTTGCTGTAGGTACTGCGATATTATTATCTCAAGGTATTGATAATATAATTTATCACGGCAACCCAGCAATCGTGATGAGCAAGTCCCTGGCCAAATCTCCAGGCAATAGGCCTACAGATAAACCAGGGCAAATATTTTACCTAAACAACCCATCAGAGCAAGTTAATAGGTTACCAGCAGGAAATATATCTGCATCTACATTACCTATGGCTCAAACTCTTATGCAAATGCAGGATACTGTTAGTGGTGTGCACGACATAACACAAGGCAGGAACCCTAGTGGTGTTACTGCATCAAGAGCTATTCAACAGCTACAAGAGGCATCTCAGCAGATTATACGAGCAAAAGAAAGAGAAGTTGGAAATGATGCTGTTATAGATTTATATAAAATGAGTCTTAGCTTATTTAAAAACAATTACGAAAATGCTATACAAGTGCGAAAAAATACTGACGCAGGGTTTGAGTTTACTAATATAAATCCATACGATATAGATGATGATTTGGACTTTAAATATGTACCAGGCTCTTCAATGCCCGAATCCAGAGCAAGTAGAATAGACCAAGCATTAGACTTAGTGCAAATGGGACTCTTACAACCAGACCAGTTCTGGATGTGGACCCAAAGAGACTTGTCTCAAGATATAATTAAAGAGATTGCACAAAAAAATAAAGCAATACAAGAAGAGACTATGAGACTGCAAGAGATAATTAATACGTCTGAAGACAAACAAGAGATAGAAGACGCAATATTACAATTAAGGGAGATGACAGGAATTGGACAACAACAACAAACCCAAGAGTAAACCTACGACATTACAAGCCTGGTGTATGAGCAATGGTTATGGTGGAGTGACAAAGGAATGCATAATGTCTGCTGGACAGTCTGACGATGAGAAATTAAGAGAAAAAGCAAAAAGATATTTATTAGAAAACCTAGTTAAGGAGAAATGATGGCTGAAGATAAAAAGAAAAAAAAGTTAAAAAACATAGCAAAAGGTAAGGCAAAAGGCAAGTCTATGACTACTGGTAGAAGTGGCTCTAAGTTTATGACAGAAGGAAAGTATAAACTTGGAGGAGGAAGACTTTATACAGGAAAGACTTATGAAAAAAGAGGAACTACATATAATATAGATGATATTGCTAACAATGCTCATCTAGGTCATAGAAGTGTAGTTTCATATGTTAGAAACCTTCCTGGTAGTTATGGTGGATATATGTGGAGAGGTGAAGTTATGAAGATTAGTGGCTCTACTGCAAACAGTCAAGGGAAAGCATAAGTGGCTCTTGCTAAGAAAATAAAGAAAAAAGTTAGAAACATAGTAAATAATCGTGCTATGAGGGGAGATGAAGAGTCACCTGGTGCTTATATGGTAACAGGAGGTTATAGTGCTAACTATTATGGTAAACCTACATATATAGCATCTGGCTCGATTTATACTATAGATGCACAAAATGCTAGTGTGACAGCAGGGCATTTGGGAGCTCAAGGCTTTACTGGATTTCAAAGAAGAGGGGAAAATTACGACATTGAAGTAAACCCCTCTGGGCCAGGATATGTTGCTAGAGTAGCTCCACTATAGGGGTTAGATGAAAAATTTAACTAAACAGACCAACTCAGAAAGGAGTGTCTATAATGGCTAAAGGAAAAGGGTATAACGATGTCGAACTTACGGAAGAGGAATTACAATCCCTCGACCCATTAGGAGATGTTAGAAACCCAATAGAGACCACAGAGTCTCAACAAGAACCACCAGAAGAGGAAACTCCAAGTGGAGTAAATGAACCAGAGGTGAAAGGCGAATCTGTAGGTTCAGAGGAGCCAGAGGCTGAGTTCTTTGACCCTAAGAACTATGTTATTGAGGTAGATGGAAAACAACATAGTTTTGAGGATGTGATGGAATGGAGAAACGATTCCCAAAACAAGGAAAAGTGGAACAAGTCCAACACAGAAAAAGCACAAGGCCTTGCGAAGTGGAATAAGTTCATCAAAAAAGTCGCTGAAGATTCGGATTTTAACGAACATATCAAAGACTATTTTTGGGACAAAGATGGAGAGCTTGAGAAACTAGGACTAGATAAAGGTTTGTCTGTAATAGACGATATAGTCGAAAAGCAAGAGCAAGAAGTAGAGGAAACTCAAACCGTGCAACAGGCTTTAGACCCAGAGTTGAGCAGACGAATACAAAGTCTAGAGCAAGCAGAGGCAGAAAGAGCATTAGAAACTGATGTTAATAATCTTGAAGATGAGCTGGAAGACTTGCAAAAAAGTTATCCAGAATATCTAAAAGGTGAAACTGAAGTGATGGATTTTCTATCATACTGCGAAGATACACAGTCTCAAGACCTTACAGATAGTTTCAAAATATGGTCATTTGACCAGGTGAAAGGTGAGCAAACACATCGTAACAAACTAAACGAAAACAAACAAAGAAACGAAGGGTCTGTCATAGACAAGAGTGAGCAGGGAGCCAAAGAGGTCCGTGTGAACAAACAGTATAAAGGCTGGAATGATATGGCCAATGATGACCCAGAGTTACTTAGATACCTCGAAGATTAATTCGAGAGAAGGAGTAAAATAAAATGGCTAACACAGCAAGTATGAATGCTATTACCAGAGAGAAATTTATTCCTGTTTTGGTTGATAATATTTTCAATTCAAACCCTCTAAACTTAAAACTTCTTGCTAATGCAGAAAAGTTAGATGGTGGTCGTAAAATTATTACACCAGTTGAAAGTGTTATTAACACACAACAGAACTGGATTGGCTCTGGTGGAAACACTTTTGAAAGTGCAGAAGGAACATCAGTAGAAACATTCACAAAGGCTGAATGGGACTGGAAAACTGCATATGGAACAATAGTTATTGAAGGTGATGTAAACTTTATGAATATGGGTTCTTCCCAGGTTATATCGCTTTTAAAATCTAAAGTGAAAAATGCAGAGAAATCACTAAAAGACCTGTTTGGTACAAGTCTTTTTGCAACATCCACAGCATCAAACTTCCTTACATCGCTTAACGGTAGTGGAGTGTATGATGGTAACGGTGGTGGCTCATCCGCAGCGATTGCAAAAGTATGGGATAACGGTCTTGGTTTAATCCACGATGCAAGTGATTGGACAGGCTCTAATGCATACTATATTCCAGAGGGCAATGTAGACGATACTATTATTGGATACGATAGGTCTTTAGGTGGTATAGATACTGATACAGCAGGAACAAATGATTTCTGGAATGCAAATCTAGGAACATTCGTTTGGGCAATAGGACAGACAACAGGTACAGCTACAGCATTAAATGTTGACGGTTCAGATGACTTTGCAAATGTTTCATTTGATGACTTTACATCAACTACAAATGGTGTTGCAGATGGTGTTAAGGCTATGACACAGATGTATGGTGCTTGTACTGTTGACAATGACCAGCCAGATATGATTGTAACTACACAGGTAATCTTTGATGCTTATGAATCATCACTACAAGCCAATAAAAGGTTTGATGGCGATTCAGTACTAGCAGATGCAGGATTTCAGACATTGCGATTCAAAGGTGCGACTGTTGTTGTTGACTCTCACGTTCCAGCAGGTCATATGTATTTCTTAAATACAGACTACCTTGACTTTAAAGTTCACAGCAAGAGAAATTTTGCTTTTGAAGACTTTAAAACAGTTGAGTATGCTGATAAAATGCAGTCTAGAATATTCTGGATGGGTGAATTAGTTTGCACAAATCCAAGAATGCAAGGATTGATGGTTGGTGGTCCAACTGGATATTAATCATAGTTAACTCATTAGGGGGGTCTTAATGGCCCCCTTTATGGGGAAGGGAAAAATGAGTAAAAGAGAAAAATTAAAAAAAATTTTATCCAAAGGAGTTGATTTATCTTCCTTGAAACCTGTAGAGCAAAAAGCTATGATAAAGCATTCAAAACATCATACAAAACAACATATTGAAGAAATGGTTAGTTTAATAAAAAATGGGGCAACATTCACAGAAGCTCACGAACAAGCTATGCAAAAAGTAGGGAAATAAATGGCTTTTAATTACACAGTAACGACAAGTAGTAGCACAACAACATCAGATAATAGTGATGGGGTTGTTGCTGGTCTTGTTAAATATAAAAACCTAGTTTGGAATTTTGACAAACAAACAGGAAAGGTTGTTGTGGAGTTAGATGCAAAATGGAATGATGGCTCATCTACATCAAGTAATTATTATATAAAACTTTTTTACGAGTCAGACTTATTATATACTCTATCCATAGGAACTACTCAATCAACAGCATTACAGTCTACATATAAAAGATATATCCTTACTGGAGATATGTCAGAATATGATAATAAAGACTGGGGTTCTTTATCATTTTCAACTAAGTTTTATGATACGTCAAGCTCTTTATTAAAGACGGTGACACAATCGCTAGACATTGACTTAGACCCTGTAGAGTTTCATTTAACAGTACTAAGTGATGGGTCTGGTACAGATACTACACCAGATATAGAGTGGGAATTAAGTGAACTGCTTTCTGAGCAAAAACTTGTACCAACAATATCAGTCGGAGCAAGTTCTACTAACTCTTTAACAGTAACATTTGATGATGATACTACAGTATCTGGTTTAACGACAGGAGTTGTGAACCACAACAATATGAAATTTGAAGACTCTAGCTTAACATTCAACTCAGCAGATGCTGGAAAAGCATATTGGAAAAATATTTCAAAGTATAAGATAACAGCCCCTACTATGACAACAGGGGATAATTCGTATAGTATAAATTTAAATTGCACGGCAGTATAGGAGCATAAATGGCTTTAAACACAAAAACAATATCAGCAGGGGTAGGAGACATACTTAATATAGATGGTGGAATAGATGCATCTTCACCAAGGCAAGTATTAGATGGTGACGGCACAGGTCTTCCTCTTTACTTAACAACCACAAGATTAGGAATAGGCGAATCATCTCCTCAGTCGGACTTACATATAACTAATACTACAGCAGACCATCCTAAAATAACTTTAGACAATGAATCTGCAACGGATGCACAACAAGGTGGGACATTAGCTTTTGTAAGAAGAGACTCAAGTAATGCTCATTTAGTAGATAATTCTGTAATTGGAGATATTACATTTTCTGGAACAGAGGATGATGGAACAACGCAAGTAGTAGGAGCTTTTATAAGGGGAATTACTACAGGAACCTGGACTGACAGCTCTAGTCCTACAGAATTAGCATTTTATACTTGCAATGCTAGTAGCCAGACTGCAAATCAAAGAATGTGTATTTTGCAAGATGGGAGTGTGGGTATAGGTGAAACTGCTCCAGATAATATTTTACATATTAAAAATGCTGATGGTGTTGCAAAATCAGCAGTTAAGATAGAGCAATTAGATGACAATGAACCATTTATAAGATTTCAAGGCACTACTGCATCAGACCAAACTAAAAGCCTTAGTACAGATACAAGTGTAGGCTCTCTAACAGGTCATATATTAATAGATGTAAATGGTACAGATTACTGGATACCATATTATGCTAAGAATTAAATGGAGAGAAGGTGAGTAAAGAGAAGGCAAAAGATTATAAGGAAATAATAAGCAAAGAGGAAAAACCTTCTATATCAGAGGTTTTAGAGAACATCAAGGTTCAACATAGTGAGCATTTAAAAAAGGCTGAATACCATAATACAATGGCTATTAAAGCACAAGGGGCGATAGAAATACTATCCCAACTAGAAGAAGGGGAAGATTAATGACAGGAACAGAATTAAGTACAACACTAGGCTTTAGATTAGAAGATACTGCCGAAACTGTATTTACTGCACAAATGAAAATGGATGCTATAAACTCTGCTCAAAGAGCAATAGTAAATTTAGTGCACGACCAATACCTAACTGAGTTAGAAGAGATAAAAAACAACCAGTCAGTATCTGGTGGCTCTGTATCGTTTTCTACTATGTCTATAGACCCAATAAGAAATAGAATATTAGGTGTGTATGATGAGACAAACGACAAATGGGCCACTATAATAGATTACAAGGACAGAAAAGAGCTGGATAATACATATTTAACTCCATCATCAGCAGATGCAGTTGCGTACGTTTTGAATGAGACAGTTTATATTAAGCCAACAACAATTTCAACGGTAGACGTATGGTATCTTAAAAAACCTACAGATTATACATATAGTGATGGAACAAGTATGGCTACTGCTTGTGAGCTAAATCCTGCCTTATATGAGCCTATTTTAAGTTATGCAGAGTCTATACTATGGAGGATGGATAATAAGCTAAATCAAGCAAATACGGCTAATCAATCAGCAATACAGCAGGTGAATGTCTTGAACCAAAGAATACAACAAGATAATATAGAAACAATAGGAACACCTAAATAATGATAGAGATACCACTTAATACAGGGCTCATAACACAAGTAGACCCACAGGATGTAGGGCTTACAGGGTGCACGGTGCTGACAAATGCAGAGTTTGATAAATTAGGAATAATATATAAAACACTAGGTAGGGGCTCAGAGACAAATACAACTAAAACCTTAGCAGAGGTAAAAAGGTGGCTAAATACTTTTTTTACAGACGGCAAGGTGTGGATAGCTGTAGACACAGCAGGGCAAATATGGTATACATACAATTTAACATCATTTACATTATTGGTAGCGACAAGTTCAACAACGGTAAATTTATATGACCACGGAACATTCTTACGAGCATCTTGTGGAAAAACACAACAACCTCGCACGATTCAACATATAAGTAGTAGAAATTTCTTTTATGATTCCTCTGCAAGTGCATTTCTTCATAGCTTTAATAATATATATGTAGGCCTTCCACCAAAGTATCCTACAACATTCACAATAGTAAGAGATGCAACATATACAAAATTAAATGAAGATGGTGGGGGTAATCTTCCATTTGTAGCAAGTGCTGATAAAACAGTATACTATAAGTTTACAGCAGTCTTTGATGGTGTTCAAGAATTGCCTTTTAAAGATGAGTTTCAATCTTTTGCGATTACTGGAGACTCTGACCCTAACGACAATGTTCAAATACGATTAAAATTTGACGAAGATGACTGGGACCCTAGAATTACTCAGATTAATATGTATAGAGCAATTACAGACTCTGAGGTTCCAAATGATGCATTATATAGACAAATAAACACTTTTTCTACTACAGAAGGGGCTACAGGGGCTTGGCTTACTGCTGGAAACGGACAGACTGGAAGGACAATATTTGCACCAGGGACTGCGATAGATAGTGCTGTTACAACATCTCATTCTTTGTATTGGGCAAACTCAGCCTCTGCTTTAGCACAGGGAGGGTTTACAGGTAGTGCTGGAAACCAAAGAGGCATACAGGCTAAATACACAAACCATTTAAATCTAACTGTTGATTTTGATAGTAATGACCATTGGGGTGAAACTAAGCATTGGTCCATAAGAAGTACATCTAATTTAATAACTAATGATAGTTTTGAGTCAAATACCACAGGGTGGACAAACGAAAGTGGATTAGCAAGTATAGCAAGTGACTCTCCAGCAGATGGCTCTGCAAAATCTGGGTCTAAAGTTCTTATAGCTAAAGGCACAGCAGGTTCTTGGCCAGATGCCTGGATACAATCAAATTTAATATCAGCATCGTCTGGTGAGGTTTTCTATATATCTGCCTGGATAGACTTACACACTATACCTGCCTCTGGAGAAACAGATGCTCTAAACCTTAAGCTAGAAGCAGGAAATTCATCTTGGACATCATTAATGACATCAAGTGAATCATCTGCTGGAGGTGCTCAAGAAAATTCAGATGGATGGGTGCATTATTATGGAAAATTTACAGCATCAGAAGATTTTTATGTAAGAATTTATTGTATTTCAGAGTCTGGTATTCATCATACAGCCTCAGTATCTACATATAGTAACCTTCATCTTGATGCAGTTCAAGTTTTTAAGGAAATTCAAGGTGGAACAACAGTTTCAAGTGGGCATAATGTATTTGCCTTACAAGGTGCTGGTGTTGGGGTAGGTGCTGGACAAGATAAAGTTGCAAAAGTAGGGTCTTATCCTCTTGTTGTATCAGATAATATAACAGATGTGTTTAAAACAGCAACTGCTAGTCCATTTTCAAGTGGTTCGTCTACAGGGCCAGGTCCAAGTAATTCTATAGCAATTACATCACAAGGAGACCAATGGTCTTCTGATTCTGGAAATGTTGTGTATCTAGATACGTTTGATACAGGTATTGCAGATGGGTCAGCACACCCTTTAGCAAATGTCTCGTCTACAGAGGTAAATTATACATACTCAGTAGCTACAGATGGTAGGTTGTTTGTAGCAGGGGTAAGGTTAGACCCAAGAGAATTAAGTGGTGGTACAGAAGACCACGATAACTGGATAATATTTTCTGAATTGAATCAATATGACATACTCCCAATATCAAACTATATTCAATTAACAGACCTTCAAGGTGGCTCTATAGTCGGTCTTGCATCATTAATGGGAGATTTGGTAGTTTTAATGGAGAGAGGAATATATAGACTAGCAGTTCCATCTTCAGACCCTACATCTTGGTCTTTATCAGAGTCAGAAGAGAATATTGGGTGCATATCCCCAGACTCTGTTTGTGTATATGAAGACGGTGTATTCTTTGCATCAAAAAGCCACATATATCATATCAACTCAAACTTCCAAATTTCGCCCATAACTGAGTCTATAAGAGACGATTATCAGTCTTTGGTAAGCTCCTCTACCTTGCTGTTTGTAGACGTTATAAAGAACGATTTAATAGTAAAATTAGGCTCTAATATATACTGCTTTGACCTCGATGAATTTAAAGTAAATAAAGAAAGATGGTCTAGAAAAAGTATGACAGCAGATTTCTTTGCTATTGATGAGGATTTAGATGTAAAGACATTTTACTTAGATACAACAACCAAAACAAGAGACCTCCACCCAGACTCTGTGAATGAAACAACAGCCTTTCAAAGAACAACAGGTTGGTTTATGGGTTCAGATTTAGAAAAAAGCATTACTTTAAGAAGAATTAATTTTAGATATAATACAGCCGACACTATAACAGTAAAGGTTTATATAGATGGTGATGATTCTACAATAATAAAAACATTAACTTTACCAGCAGATACATCTGGTGCAGATTGGTATAAACTTAAACCAGGTGTAAGGGGAAGGTATTTTAAAATAGATATTAGTACTACAGCAACAACTAATGCTGTAGAATTAAGAAGAATAGAGGTAGAGGTTGGGTAATAAGATAGGTGTAAAGCCAAGTGATAAAAATGCATACAAAGGAAATATCCGTATGCAATCTTTAATAGACGACCTTATAAGAGAAATAGATGCCCTTAAAAAAAGGGTAACAGAATTGGAGAGTTAAATGACATTTGATAAATTAGCAGATAGGTGTAGATTGTTTGCAGATGAGAGAAAACAGCTTTTTATAGAACTACTAAAAGAAGCAGAGCTTGAATTAACAAAGCAATGCGATATCTATGAAAGCACAAGAACATATACTTGCGATGGTAGTGAGTCTTATGGATTACCTACTAATTATAAGCAGGTAATACTATTAAACTATGATGGAGACAGAATGTTCCCAATTTCCGAAGAAGAGGCAGATTATGATAGTGATGGTGCTATTAAGTCTGGCGACCCTCGAGGATATTTTGTGCGAAATAATGGAATACACCTTAATTCAAAACCTGCATCTGGAACATTAAAATTAAGCTATTATGGTACAGCATTTGGAGTGCAAGATACGGCATCTGACCCTAGCCCTATTATACCAGAAATGTATCATAGAGACCTTTGCGATTATGCGATAGCAATAGCATCTGCAAAGTCTAACCCAGCTTTACACGATAAGCATTTTATGCTATGGAACCAAAGGGTCCTTGACACTATAAATAAAAACGCAGACAGAGAGCTGATACACACCATTAAGGAGGAAATATAATATGTCGTGGATAGTACCACTTTTAACACAAGCAGTCCCACTTTTAACACAAGCAGTCCCAGCCATAGCATCTGGAGTAGGACAAGCAAGACAGTTGTCTAGGCAAAGGAAAGCTCTTGATGTAGCTGGTCAAGAAACTGAAGGTCAGATAAAGTACAGGCAAAAGCTAGAAGAAAGAGCCCAGACTGGCGACCCTATGCTACAACTAGAGGCAAGAAAAACTATATCTGGATTAAGACAAGCAGGAAGAGAGGCTCAAACAGCTATTACAGGAAGAATGATATCTAGAGGATTAGAAAATTCTATCATCACAGAAGAATTGAGGAAAAGACAAACAGGGCAAACACTTGCACAGATATCCGAACAAGCAGAAAGATTTGCAATATTAAACACAAAAGCAAAACAAGGATATGAAGACCGATTAATGCAATACAACATAGACAGAGACCAAAAACTACAAAATATTGCTATGCAAAGAGCAGGGATGGCTACTGGTGGTGATATAGCTTTGCAGGTGGGTGGACAGCTTGTAGGTGCAGGTCTTAGTGCATACAGTTCTGCTGTTGGTGCAGAGAACGCAAAATTATTAGGCCAAGCAGAAAATGCAGTTAAAATTGCAAAACTTGAAGAATTAATATTAGATGAAGGTTTAGACCCAGATATAAGAGA